>Ga0228535_1000949_pt1 | contig 59452 bp, 47 predicted proteins | sample SJ1metagenome_FD_168457 | JGI IMG/M metagenome (GOLD analysis project Ga0228535, IMG submission 168457) | Enriched culture of PCE-dechlorinating microbial communities from Ithaca, New York, USA - SJ1 | ecosystem: Engineered > Modeled > Simulated communities (microbial... > Unclassified | place...
GCTTCCAGTTCCTTGTACAACTCCTGGATGAGGATGTCCCTGTTCTCGAAATAGCGATAGATGGTCCCGGCACCCACCCCGGCCCGTTCGGCAATCAGTGCCATGGGGGCGCCGTGAAAACCCTGCTCGGCAAACAGGTCCAGGGCCGCGCGTACTATCTCCTGTCGCTTGTCCGGCTTGGTCATTTCGTACCCCAAAAAATGGAATGAACATTCACTCTATTCATATACTCTTTCACGCACCATCCTGTAAAGCACTATTTTGGAACCGGCCCCGAAATGAGGATTGTGCAATGTACGTGCTGGAAGTGGAAGGAATTCCAAGATCGGCGTTCTTCCCAAGCCGCGTCATACCTGTGAAAACGGTATCCAGACGGAATTCGGAATCTTGAGGTTACCGGACTCCCGCCTGCGCGGGACTGACGGGAAAACCACCTTTGTCCGGGGGAGAGCGCGTTATTTCGTTTTCACGTGAAAGGCGTCGGCAGGGGATGGGACTAAGAGCTGAGGGGGCGAAGCGCTGCAGGCACTGGTGGAACGGAATGCGCACGTCGGGAAAAACCGGGGCGACATGCTGCCGCCCCGGTACGATACTGCACGCCCCGGCTATGCCCGGATCATCACCAGCAGCATCTTGAACCTCTCCACGGCCTTCAGAGAGTGGGGTCTGTTCGCCGGCATGATAATGATCTCCCCACCCCTCACGGTTTGGACCGCTCCGGAAATGGTGATTTCAGCCTCGCCGTCCACCACCTGGACAAAGGCGTCGAACGGCGCCGTATGCTCACTGAGCCCCTGCCCCTTGTCGAACGAGAAGAGCGTGATGGTGCCGATCCCCCTGTCGATGAGCGTCTTGCTGACAACCGCCCCTTCCTGGTAGGAAACCAGGTTCTTGAGTTCCAGCGCCTTTGCGATGATGTTACCTTGTTCTTCAGCCATGCTCGTGCTCCTTTCAGTGTTGACCGGCGCCCCACCGGAGCCGGTGCCGACTCCCACCTGACTACGTGACGGCTCAACGCCGAGAGGGTAAGCTGCCGGAGTCCGGCGTAACCGGTGTCGTAACATGCCTTTACGCCTGGGGAACTCCGCCGGACGGCCTCACCTTACCGGAAGGCAGGGGTCGAGGCGTCACTGATTCAGGTTCGATCCAAGCCTACCCCGAGACCCGTATCATGAACATGACGCATGTCAAGCATGTCACTATTCCCCCCCGGACCCGGACGCTTCATGATGCTTCATTGAACAAACATCTGCAATCGGCTACTATTGTACCGCATGGCAGCGCATACATCATCCCGCTTCCCCGGAGGTTGAGCAGATGGCAAAGAGAGGCGCGGTTCTCGGCATAGACATCGGCGGCACCACCACGTCGTTCGGCATAGTGGACCGCGCCGGCTCGTGTCTGGCGCGGCACAGTATCCCTACTCCGGCCCGGGAGCCGGCCATGCGCCTCGTGGCCCGTCTCCGGGAAAACATCGACGCATCCTTTTCCACCCTCGCACGCTCCCACGTCTTGAAGGGGATCGGGATCGGCGCTCCCAATGCCAACTACTATACCGGATCCGTGGTCGACCCTCCCAACCTGGGTTGGAGAGGCTCAGTCAACCTGGCGGAGCTTTTCCGGGAGCATTTCAATCTGCCGGTGGCCGTTACCAACGACGCCAACGCCGCGGCCATCGGCGAGATGGAGTTCGGCGCGGCGCGGGGCATGCGCCACTTCATGGTCATTACCCTCGGTACGGGAGTGGGAAGCGGGATCGTGGCGAACGGCGAGGTCCTCTATGGCTCCGACGGCCTTGCCGGCGAGATCGGCCATACCGTGGTAGACCCGAACGGCCGCTGGTGCGCCTGCGGCAAGCGGGGGTGCCTGGAGACGTACGCCTCGGCCGGAGGACTCTGCAGGACCGTATTCGCCCTCCTGGCGGAAAGACGGGAGGAAAGCGTGCTGAGGAGCGTGACGTTCCGCGAACTCACTGCCAGGATGGTCTTCAAGGCCGCATCCGACAGGGACCCCATCGCCCTTGCCGCCTTCGAGGATACCGGCCGTATCCTGGGACTTAAGCTGGCCGATGCGGTGGCTCACACCAGTCCGGAGGCCATTTTCCTGTTCGGTGGCCTGACCGCCGCCGGAGGGCTCATCCTGGAGCCTGCGCGGCGCGCCATGGAGAAGTACCTTCTGAAACAATACCGGGGCAAGGTCAGGCTCCTGCTTTCGGGCCTGGGACCCGAAAACGCGGCCGTGCTGGGAGGCGCGGCACTGATCTGGCGCGAGCTGAAAAAACCTCACCGGGGATAGGGAGGGGCATTGACTTGCAGCTCCCTTTTGTGCAAAAATTTCATTCCCCGAAACCGGTAATGTTTTTTACCTAGTCCCCGACATTTCACCACGATCCGAAAACCAACCCTAAAGGTCGATGGACAGGCCTGCCGGAATCAGTTAATGGAGCCGATAGCAAAATGGACACTGACCAGAGGATCAGAATTATTGAAGAGAAGCTTGAAACGCTGGGAATGACGATCAAGGGATGGGCCAAAATCAATGAACTGGACCATCGGATCGTGGAAGACCTGGTAAGAGGAAATCTCAGGGGCACCCACGGAGTCGCGCTGAATGCGCGCAGGATTATGGAGCAGTTTTTCGGTCCTGTCTTCGGCCCGTGAGCGCCGTCCGGAGCGGAGCCGTGCCCGCTTGTTGCCGAAATTCCCCGCAAGGCACTCCGGGCAGCTTCCGTGACTGAACAGTGCATCCGTATGCCCGGACAGGCAGTGCTCCGGTTTCCATCCGGAACCTCTATGTGAAACTATTTCACCAGCAGCACCTGGCATTTCGCGTCGCGAAGCAGGTGGTTTGCCACGCTCCCCAGAAAATGCTTTCCCAGGGGCGTGTCTTTCCGGACCGCGATGACAATCAGATCGATCTTCTCGTCATCGGTCTCCTTCAGGATCATGTCATGGGGAACCCCGGTTCTGACAACGATGCGGATGCTCATGTCCCCCATGCTCCGGAACTTCACCAACTGGTCCCGGACGGCCCTGAACGCCGCCTCCATGGACTCGGCCGCAAACCGGTTCATCAAATCCTCGCTCAGGCAGTAGTCCACCGTGCACAGCTGCACCGGATCCCTCGCCACATGAAGAACAACAACCTCGGAATCGTATCGTTTCGCGATGTCCAGCGCCTCCCGGATCGCCCTGTCCGATTGTTCCGACATGTCCGTAGGCACCAGAATTCTGGACGGGCTGAACACGTAAAGCCTCCCCTTTGGTGTAATGGAACGGTCCTGCGGGTGGAGTTTGACCGGCATGCATACATTGTTACACAATAAACCCGGATGACAACCGGGGAATCAGGAGGGGCAGGCACGGAAGAGCCGGGACGGCTGGCAGAGCGGCTGGCAGCCAACCCGATTGGCGCACGACCGGGTGTCGGCGGGTCAAAAAAAACGGGGCCTTCTCTCGAAGGCCCCAATGGTATTGAAAACGGGCAAAACTACTTCAGCTTATCCATGATGTCGTCCAGACCGAGAGCTTCGGTCCAGGACACTTCAACGAACTCGCCGTCCTTCTTCAGCATCGGGGCTGGCGGCTGGCTGTTGTGACGCAACTCCATGCCGAGCCTCCCCTTCAGACAGAGGGGCCTGCCGTCGCCGGGAGCCTTGGCGGTGACGCTGATGACCTCTCCTCCCTTGCTGACCACGTCGAACAGACAGCCAGCCTCGCACCAGCTGCAGGTCTTCTCTTCCCTGGTGGTTTCCCAGACCCTGGCCTTGCCTGCCATGGACGTATAGGTGAGGGCACCCACCGGACAGACCGACACGCAGCGGGAGCAGGATACGCAGGCGGACTCGGCCAGGCTGGCGTCGAGGGCCGGGGCAACCTTGGTCTTGAAGCCGCGGTAGGCGAAATTGATGACCGCCCGGTCTTCCACCTGCTCGCAGGTCCTGACGCATTTACCGCACAGAACACACTTGTTCATGTCCCGGCTGATGTAGGGGTTGGACTGGTCCTGCGGGTAATCCTTCTTCTCTCCGCCGAAATCGGCGCTTTTGACGTCATAGCGGAAGGCGTAGTCCTGCAGCTTGCATTCACCGCTCTTCTCGCAGGTCATACAGTCCACCGGGTGGTTGGCCAGCATCAGCTCCAGGATGGTCCTCCTGGCCTCAATGACCGCCGGGGAATCGGTCTCCACGACCATTCCGTTGGCGGCCGCGGTGACGCAGGATGCCGGCATGTTGCGGGCGCCCTTGATTTCCACCACGCAGATACGGCAGCCGCCGTAGCCGGGGTTTGCTGGGTCGTGGCAGAAGGTCGGTATGAAGAAACCGGCCCCCAGGGCGGCGTCAAGCACCGTGGTGCCGGCCGGGACCGTGACCTCTTTTCCGTTGATGGTAAGAGTTACAGTAGACAAGGTGTTACCTCCTTATTTGTTATATAAAGGTCTTAAACTGAAGACTGGGTGGCATATACGTTGGTCCAACATACTTTCCGTCTTCAGCCGGGTTACCTGGTTTTCTATGCCTTCACGATAGCCTCGAACTTGCACTTGGGCACGCAGGCGCCGCATTTTACGCACTTGGCCGGGTCGATGATGTGAACCGCCTTCTTCTCGCCACTGATGGCGTCCACAGGGCAGGCCTTGAGGCAGACCCCGCAGCCGATGCACTTGTCCTTGAGGATGGAGAAGCTCAGCAGGGCCGCGCATACCCCGGCAGGACATTTCTTGTCGTTGATGTGGGCCTCGTATTCGTTCCGGAAGTAGCGCAGGGTCGTGAGGACCGGGTTGGGAGCGGTCTGGCCCAGGGCGCACAGGGCCGAGCTCTTGATGACTTTGGCCAACCGCTCCAGGTTGGGGATGTCTTCTGCCGTGCCCGCACCTTCGGTGATGCGGATCAGGGTCTCTAACAGACGCTTGGTCCCTTCGCGACACGGGGTGCATTTGCCGCAGGATTCCAGCTGGGTGAAGTTGAGGAAAAATTTGGCCACGTCTACCATGCAGGTGGTTTCGTCCATGAAGACCAGGCCGCCGGAACCCATCATGGCACCTGCGCTGATCAGAGAGTCATAGTCGATGGGAAGGTCGAGCTTTTCGGTGGGCAGACAGCCGCCCGACGGACCCCCGCTCTGGACCGCCTTGAACTTCTTGCCTTCCTTGATGCCGCCGGCGATGTCGTTGAGGATCTCTCCCATGGTGATGCCCATGGGTACCTCGCACAGACCCGTGTTGTTGATCTTGCCGGTGAGGCAGAAGACCTTGCTCCCTTTGCTCTTCTCCGTGCCCATGGCCGCGTACCATTCCCCGCCGTTCCTGATGATGAAGGGTATGTTGGCAAAGGTCTCTACGTTGTTGAGACAGGTAGGCTTCTGCCACAGCCCCTTGTGGGCCGGGAAGGGTGGACGCACCCGCGGCATGCCCCGCTGCCCTTCGATGGAGTTGAGAAGCGCGGTCTCTTCGCCGCAGACAAACGCACCGGCGCCCGCCTTGATGCGGATCTTGAAGCTGAAGCCGGTCCCAAGGATGTTTTCACCCATGAGCCCCATCTTCTCGGCCTCTTCGATGGCCAGGTTGAGACGCTTGATGGCCAGAGGATATTCGGCCCGACAGTAGATGACTCCTTCGTCGGCGCCAATGGCAAAGCCGGCTATCATCATCCCTTCCAGGACGGCGTGAGGGTCGCCCTCAAGGACGCTCCGGTCCATGAATGCACCAGGGTCGCCTTCGTCGGCGTTGCAGACGATGTATTTCTTGTCCCCTACGGCGTCATGGACGAACTGCCATTTGTTGCCGGTGGGGAAGCCTCCCCCCCCACGACCGCGGATACCGGACTTCTTGACTTCGTTGATGATGTCGAGACGCTCCATGGCGACCGCTTTTTCAATCCCGGCGTAGCCGCCCGTGGCGATGTAGTCTTCGATGCTCTCAGGGTTGGTCCGACCAAGACGGGAGGTGACGGAGCGTACCTGCTTGGCATAGTAGCCGGACTGCTCCATGACCGGAATCCCCTCAAAGGGCTCGGCTCCTCCGGTGATCTGAATGGCGGCCAGTTCGGTGACCGGTTTTTTCCCGACTACGTGCCCGTCGATTAACTGCCCTACCTTGTCCGGATAGATGCCGCCGTAGACGACGCTCGCCTGCCCGGGAAGACCTATCTCGACCGCAGGCTCCGCAAAGCACATGCCGATGCAGCTGGTGAAGTCCACATCCACGTCCAGCCCGCGACTCGCTACCTCATTCTTGATGGCAGCCATGACCTTGTTGCCGCCGGCCGCTATACCGCACGTCCCCAGTCCTACCACAATCCGGGGACGATTCTGTTTGGCTTTGTACTGCTCCTCTATGGTGGAGCGCGATTTCTGTAAGTTTGTCATCCCTTCTCCCCCTATTTGTACTGTTCAATAATGTTGGCCAGAACGTCAGGTACCAGCCGGCCATGGGTGTCGTCGTTGATCATGATGCACGGCGCCAGCCCGCACGCTCCGATGCAGGCCACGGATTCCAGCGTGAAACGCAGGTCTTCCGTTGTCCCACCGTTGTCGACACCTAACAGCTCCTTCAAACCGTTGAATATCCTCGACCCCCCAAGCACGTGGCAGGCCGTGCCCAGACAGACACGGATGATGTTGCGGCCTCGCGGCTTCAGATGAAACTGGGCGTAAAAGGTGACTACCCCGAATACCTCGCTGAACGGTATCTTCAGCTCCTGAGAGATCTTCTCCAGTACCTCCGCAGGCAGATAACCGTAAATGTCCTGCGCCCCCTGTAGTACCGGTATCAATGCCCCGTCATACCCCCGATAGTGATCCAACAACCCCATCAGCTGCTCATCCTGTGGCGTCAATACTTCTTCGCCCGTACACTTGCACACTGCCATGACTTTCCTCCCCTTTCTCTTGCGTTGTTTATGTTATGAGGCCTTTGCCCGGGACACCGTTCGGACGCAATGCCTTCTAACCCCCACGCGCGCGAAAATGCCTTCCCGAAGACGCGGGCAGGCGTCGTCGCAAGCACGTTCACGAAAAAAACCGGTTCAAAGCAGAAGACTGACTTATATGTATCTTACGTAGGTATCCTTGAGATACTTGCGCTCAAGCATCTTGGTAATCCTCTTGATGAGATTACGCCGTATCTCCAGATCCATCGGGTGGGTGGGGTCCTGGTGGGCCTCGTTGATCTTCGTCCCGACCAGGAACATGATGCTGTCGCTTTCGAGAATCATGTCCAGCAGCATGCTGGCGGCGTTCCTCCGGGAAGTCGTCTCCCCCTTTTCAAGGAACTGGGCGACCTTGGTCAGGGTGAGCAGCCCCTCCGTGACCAGATCGGCCCCCTCGAAGGTGGCAATCGGCGGTATATCGCCGTCGGTCGTCTCCAGGTGGTCCACCAGTTCCCGGTTCAGCTCCCTGGCCACGATATTCGCCGTGGTGCCGCCACAGATGACCCTGCGCCCGTTGAAGGTGTCGAAGATGTTGGCGAAGTGGGCGTCACGGTTCTCGTGGAACGGGGGACCGGTAAGAACCAGCAGGCGTCGCGGTTTACGGAAGTAGAACACCGCAACCGTCATGTCGTCATATGCCTTCTTGCCGACTTCTTTTTCCAGGGCTTCGCTCAGAATCTTGCCGGCCAGGGACCTCGCCGATATCTGGGGGTCGCTGCGGACCTGCTCCAGGACGAACCTCTTGCACCCCTCGACCCTCCACCCCAGCTTCAACTGCTCGGTCCCGATGCCTGACTGCGAGATCCCGTCGGACATGATTACCAGCCGGTCCTCGGGGCACGCCTTCAGGCTATAGGTCTTCATCTTTCTCCCTTCGAGGGACGGCGACTCCACCTCCTTGAAGGGGACCGTCAGCGCCTGGCCGTTGCGGATGAGCAGAAACGGCGGGTTGTCCATCTCCACGATGCTGATGTCGGTCTGCATCTTGATGTCGACGATGGTATACGTGGCGTAACTGATGTTCCTGACGCGGCAGACTGGAAGGGCGTTCATGATTGTCTCGGAGGAACAGATGAGGTCCACGTCGCTGGCGGTGAACTTGAGCGCCATGGTGGCGGTCATGGTCGACAGGATGTTCGCCTTGAGCCCGTGACCCAGGCCGTCGGAGAGGACCGAAATCACCCGGTCTTCCTCGGGGAGCTTGCGGGTCATGAAAGAGTCGCCGCATATGTCCTGACCGTGCTTGTTTTGCTGGCACGACTCGATTTCAATGAAAAGATCGACGGAGAGGCCGTCTTCCTTGACGGAGGAGAGTTCCGGCAGGGAGCGTCTTCTAGGAAGCATCCGCATCACCCTCCGTTTGCTCCACGAGGCAGATATCCTTGGATGAGAAGCCGTAGGCAAGGGAGCGGAGCAGGATCTCGGTGTCGGCCATGTTCTCTCCCAGCCTGAAGGCGATCTCCTGCACCGTTTCCAGATTTTTCCGGATCACCTGCTTGGCCCTGCGGGCAATCTGCTCGCGGTGCATCTCGGTGTCGGTCACATCCAGGATGACACCGCCCACCACCTGGTTGGTCTCGATGGTGAAGATGGTCACGTTATAGATTTTGTTGTTGATGTGCAGCGCGTCGCGGTGAATGTCGTGTCCCGTGAGCAGCACTGCATTGAACAGGTCCGAGAACGGCACCAGCTTCTCCAGGCAGGCGCCTTCCAGACCCGGCAGGATCTTGTTGACGTAGAGGGACTCCTCGTCGAACATCTGGATGAAATTCTCGTTGCACTCGATGACCTTCATGTCGGCGCCGACGATGACCACGCTCATCGGTATGCAGCGGAGCAGGGCATTGGCCTTCTTCTGGGCCAGCTTGCGGAGATGGGACAGGCACATGGAGGGCTCGGCACGACCGGTCAGCAGGGCCTTCGCCAGGGTCCGGCAGGTGTCGTAGCCGCAGCCGCCGCAGTTCAGCTCGTCCTCCTCCTGTAACGCGCCCACCTGCTGCAGGGCCTTGCGAATCTGTTCCTCCGAATGGTGCTGTACCGGCAGCGGAGCCTCGCGGTGCAGCCCGTCAATCTCCACCAATACGTTCCGCTCAATGCGGCCGGTCGGGACATTGGCGCGGTTGTATACCTCCAGCTCGTCCAGCAGATAGGGCCGTTTCTTGCTGGTGCACGGACCGTGCACGCAGCTCCCCTGGCAGGCGAGAATCTCCACGAATACCCGCGTGTTGAGCTCGTCTATCTTCAGTCCGGTCAACGCCCTGTTTATGCAGTAGACCCCGGCCAGGGTCATGAAGCGGACGTCCTTGAAATCGCCGAGCATCCTGATGGTCTCGTTCATTCCCCCTTCAACGGGATAGAGGGCGCCTTCGTTGGCGGCTTCGGGCACGAACGTGTCCTCACTCCGGGGAAGCATGCTGGAGAGATCGATCCCCTCCTCCTGTAACCAGCGGTGCAGGTCCTGAAAGGTAAGGGCAACGTCGAGCAGGTCGGGATGCCGATCCATCTCGCGCTTCTTGGCCGCGCACGGGCCGATGAAGACAATGCCGATGTCATCGCCGTAAATCTTGCGCAGCAGCCTGCAGTGGGAAAGAAGGGGAGAAAGCACGGGGGTTATGGAGTCCGCCTGCTCGGGGAGATACTTCTGAACGAAGTCCACCGCAGCCGGGCATGCCGAGGATATGGTCAGCTTGGCGTCGCTCTTCTGAATCTGCTCGGCAACGCGCGCCGAGACCTGCTGGGCGCCGAGCGAGGTTTCGCTCACGGCCTCGAAGCCGAGCTTTTTTATGGCCGCGATGAGGTAGGGCGGGTCCGTGCCCGCGAACTCTCCCACATAGGAGGGAGAGAGGGACACGTAGACACGCTGCTTCTGCTTCAGCAGGTCCTTTGCTCGATCAAGGTCGTCGCGCACCTTTTTTGCCTTGGTGGAGCAGACATCCACGCAGTGTCCGCAGAAAATGCACAGTTCGGAGGCGATGGAGGCACGCCCTTCCTCGATCTCAATAGCCTTGACCGGACACTTGCGTACGCATTTGAAACAATCCTGGCATTCGGTCTTTTCGGTATAGACAGGCTTTCTCGAGTCCATCATGCTAGGCACCCGTTTTCTTTCCGACGTACTGCTCCATGAGCTCCGTCAGCATCTCCAGGTTCACCCCATGAAACATCTGGCCGTTAATCTGCAGGTTCGGTCCCTTGCGGCACTGTTCCTCGCACCTGCTTCCCACCAGCTCCACCTCGGCCGTACAGTCGTTATCCTCGAGATATTGCTCGATGAACTCAAGGTTCTTTCTGTTGCCTCTCCGGAAGCAGGAACTCCCCATGCAAATCTTGATTCTAGGTTTCACGGAAAGCCTCCTACTCGGGGAGTGCGCCGGGGCACCTTCGTGTCAGTTGTGCTGAAAGCACGGCCAGCCCGGACAAGAGATCCTCTTTTTGCATGATAACGTGTTCAGGAACGTTGATATTGACCGATGTGAAAATCCAGATGGCCTCGATGCCGGCGTCGACAAGTATGTCCGTGACCCCTTGCGCCACTTCCGCCGGCACGCACACGATGGCCAGAAGGATGGTGAGCCTTTTGAGCAGTTCCTGAATCCTGGCAAAGGGGAATACCGTAACGCCGTGAATCGATGTGCCTGCCTTCTCGGGGTTGGTGTCAAAGGCCGCGACAATCCGCACCCCGTGCTTTGCCAGGTCGCGATGCCCGAGAAGCGCGGCCCCCAGCTGTCCCGCGCCGACCAGGCAGGCGTCCAGCGTCTTTCCCCAACCCAGCAGTTTCTCTATGGACGCAATGAGGTCCCGGACATGGAAGCCAACCCGCGGGGTACCGCTGATCCCGGTAAGTTCAAGGTCTTTACGCACCAGGATTGCATCTATGTTCATCCGGTCCGCAAGGTACGACGACGAAACGAACTCCTCGCCCCTGGCAGCGAGTCCGCGAAGAATCTGAAGGTAGTTCGGCATCCGCCTTATCGTGGGCAGTTTGTCAATCTTGAGGGTTTTGTGAGGGCTCATCGCACATCCGGCTAATCCGTGACAGGCCTTGCGCAGGGCATGGTTCGGTATTCGCGGTACACTATAAATCTCCGGACTGAATCAGGTCAAGGATTATTTGATAATTGATTATCTAATAAATAGAAGGCGCTGCACGCAAAAAATGCTCCCCTCCCCCGCCGGGCAACCAGTTGACAGAGGTCTCGGAGCACCCTGTTCCGGGTCCCGCAGCGGGATGGCGATTGCGGGCTCACTGCCGTACCGACGCCGGTACCGTCTCTGTTTCTTCTTTTTTTTCCTGCATCTCTTCCCTGAAGCGAAAATATTCCTCGGGAGTGTTGATGTTGCGGAACGAAAGAAAGTCAGGGTCAATGGCCGCGACCTCTTCCTTTTTTACGACCATAACCTTCTCCCAGTTCAGACAATCGACAATCCTGCTCTTGCCCTCGGTCAGGGCCAGATCCATCGACGGGAGGCACCCCTTCCCGTAGACGGCGTGCAGCGGCTCCAGACCGCTCTCGCTCTCGGGAATAACCGCGTCACAACCGTCGGCCCTGGCCACCAGATCCCGTATCAGGGCGTCGTTGAGATACGGCATGTCGCACGCAACGGTGAACACATAGGGCGTCGTGCTGTGGATGAGCCCGGCGTGTATGCCCGCAAGGGAGCCCTTGCCCGGATGCACATCCGGGACGGTGCGGCACGGGAGGAAACGATAGAACTCGGGAGTGTTGGTGACGAGAACGACCTCTGGAAATCGCGCGGCCAGCTGTCGATAGATCCGTTCGATGAACAGTTCACCGCTGTAGGGGAGCAGGGCCTTGTTGCTCTTCATCCTGGAAGATTTCCCGCCGGCGAGAATAACCGCCGTGACGCCCGACAGGCCCTCTTCTCCTGCGGTACGGATGGAATCCGGCCGGGTGTAGATGTTGAAGCCGCCCCCCCGGAGATACCCCACCAGGGTAATGCCGTACCGGCCGGCCAGGCGCACCGCCAGGTCCGTTGGGGAGGTACGGGACGCGATGAGGCCGATACCCAGTATCGCGGCCTTGGTGACCATCTCCGAAGACACCCTGCCGGAGGTGATCAGTACCTTGCCGTCCAGGTCGATGCCCTTCAGCAATGCCTCGCCGGCAATACGGTCGAGGGTATTGTGACGACCGATATCCTCGCTGTAGAGGACTATAGTACCGGCTTCCCCGACGGCCGCCGAATGGATCCCTCCGGCCTTCCGGTATTCTTCGGCGCGGCGGGCAAGCTGTTCCATCATGGCGAACAGGTCATTGGGAAAATAAGTGCGCTTCGTTCCACCCAGGAGAGGTTGCCGCGCATCCAGCGTCTCATGGAGATTGAAGGTGATGCCGGTTCCGCAGCCGGAAGTGAGCGCGGGTTTGAGTTTCTCCGGCAGTTCCCCCTTTATGATCACGTTGGCGACCCCGAAATCATCGCATACGCTCAGCATCTGGAAATCGTCAACCGTGCCGACGAAACCCTGGAGACGAAGAAAACCGGCAACGAGAAAGCGCAGGTCGTGCGGCGAGGAGATCAGGGTGGCCAGTTCCCTGCCGTTGACGATCAGGGAAAGCGGAAATTCCTGCACCGGCTCGTGCTCAGCCGGACGTATCCTCCCCCTTTCATATCTGAAAACCGGACCCGGGAAACAGGTACCACCCTTTTTCCTGCTATGCATACTCACCTCGAAGTCTTCACTCGCCTCGTTGCCGGTACCGGTTACTTGCCGGCCGCAATATAGCCCTTGGCAAGCGCGGTGTTTACGTGTACCACGCCCTTGTTCAGGGTCCTGAACGGGTAGTCTTCCGTGATCACCGGCAACTCGTCCGCCTGCTGCTGGCTGCGGATGACCGATCCGGCGGGTACGTAGCGACCGTCGGCAACGGTAACGCCCAATACTATTGCTCCCGGCTCAACAACGCACTGTTTGCCGACCTTGGACTTGAACACCAGTGCCTTCATGCCGACAAAGGTCTCGTCCAGCACCACGGCCGGTCCATGGATCTGCACCTGGTGGGCGAGAGAGACGCGCCGACCCACGTAGACGCCGTACTTCTGCCCTTCAACTTCGACAAGGTTCTTCTCAACCGGATTGCCGTCCATCTCGGTCTCCAGCGCGTGAATCACCACGCCGTCCTGGATGTTGGAGTCGTCGCCCACGTAAAGGGGCTGACCTTCGTCACCGCGCACGGCAGCCGTGGGTGAGACCATGATGTTTTTTCCGAGAGTGACGTTGCCGATGACCGAGGCCAGCGGGTGGACATAGGTGGTGGGATCGATGACCGGTTCTGAGATCTTGCCACAGAAATCAGCCAGTACGTTCTTTTCAATCATGGTGGTGTTCCTCCATTTTTGTTAGTTAATTGAATTCAGCGGACGGTATGTCTGTTACGCATCCCTTCCGAACAACATGCTTTACAGCAAAAATTTTCTCGCTTCCTTGTAACTTTAGCATAGGGTAAGGCCGAGAAGGAAGATCTTGCGTACGGACTGGAGCGATCAAAATATGCTGGAGTAGAAAAATTGCATAAGAAAGTGGGGCCTTCTGAAGAAGACCCCACTGGGCAGGAATCAGGTTTCAGCCATGAATTCCGGGAACAGAACTAGTCGGCAGCGGGAACCGGGGCAGTCTTGTAGTGGGAGACATGCTTGGGCCGCTGGAACATCAGGGTAACCACGAAACCGGCAACCAGCAGACCGGCGGCGATAAACAGCGACTGCTGCTTGTCGAACATCTTGAACGCAAGGCCGCCGGCAACACCGGCCGCGCCCCACGCGGTCAGCACGAAGCCGTATACCTTGCCGATGTAGGTCGGGCCGAAGGAGTCGGCCGCAAAGGCAGGCATGACCGCAAAACCGCCGCCGAGGCAGGCCAGCAGGTAGCAGGCGATGACCGTGAACAGGGTCACGCTGCTAACCTGCGGCAGGAAGAAGTAAAGGGCCGCCTGGGTGGCAAACATGGTCAGGAAGACGTTCTTGCGGCCTATCTTGTCGGATACGGCTGCCCAGAACAGACGGCCGAGACCGTTGAAGATGGAGGCAACCGCCAGAACCGACCCGCCTGCAATCGCCAGTTCGGCAGGGTCGGTGATGCCCTTGGCCGCGCTGATGACTTCCTGGGCCATGGGAGAAAGCTTGGAGAGAAGACCCATGCCGGCGCTGACGTTCAGGAACAGCATGCCCCAGATCATGTACCACTGGGGGGTCTTCTTCGCTTCGTTCCAGCTGAAGGAATCGGCAGCCGATACCGTGGATGCAGAGGGGGTGAAACCGTCGGGCAGCCAGCCTGCCGGAGGATTCCGGAGAATCGCCGCGGCCAGGGTGTTGCCCACCAGATAAACCACACCAAGGATGAAGAACGAATTGACAACGCCCACGTTGTTGATGAGACCCGGGACTATTTTGCCGATGAAGAAGGCGCCCAGACCAAAGCCCATGACCGACATGCCGGTGATCAGACCGCGCTTGTCCGGGAACCAGCGAATCAGAGTTGCGATGGGCACCACATAGGCAAGGCCGTTACCTGCTCCGCCGATGACACCGTACCCGATGTAGAGGAACCAGATGTTGCCGGAGTTGATGGCAAGACCACCCAGCAGGACGCCGATGCCGTACAGAATGACGCCCAGCGTGCAGACGAACTTCGGACCCTTCTTGTCAACCAGCAGACCACCAAAGGCCGCGGAAAGACCTATCATGCCGATGATGATCATGAAGGTCGTCGCCACGTCCCCGTTGGCCCACCCCGTAGCCGCCACGACCGGCTTGACGAACACCGACCATGCGTACACGGTGCCGAGCAGGGTCATTATCACTACCCCGGCTGCGGCAATTGCCCACCGTTTCGACATAAGATTCTCGTTACTCATTGTTACTCCCCCTAAAAAAAAATTTTCTACTCTATACTCCATTCGGGTGAAAAACTAAAGTAAAAAATAACGACGTTTGAGGAAATTAAAATTTTTCCGCAGACCGGCGCCACACTCACGGAAGAGCATGGCGCCGGTCCGGTTGTCCGGAAGCAATCTATCAGGGTTTACACGTAATCGGAAACCCGGTCGAACGGCTCGATCCTCACCGCGCAGACCTTGTACTCGGGAATCTTGGAGATCGGGTCGAGCGCAGGGTTGGTCAGCATGTTGGCCGCGCCTTCGGAGAAGTGGAACGGCATGAACACCACACCCTGCTTGATGGTACGGGTCAGCTTGGCTACCGTGGCAATCTCGCCCCTGCGGGAGGAAACACGGACCTTTGCCCCGTCGTTTACGCCGAGTTCCTTGGCGGTTGTCGGATTTATCTCGATGAACGATTCCGGGCTCAAGGCGTTCAGTCCGTCCACCTTCCCGGTCATGGTCCTGGTGTGATAGTGGTACAGGACCCTGCCGGTGGTGAGCAGGAACGGATACTCCTGATCCGGAAGCTCGTTGCTCGGCTTGTACTCGATCCCCTTGAACAGACCCTTGCCCCGGGCGATGGCCGCCTTGTGCAGGTAGGTGGTCCCCGGATGATCCGTGGTCGGGCAGGGCCACTGCAGGCTGCCCAGCTGATCCAGCCGCTCATAGGTGATGCCGCCGTAGGAGGGGGTGAGGGAGGCGATCTCGGCCATGATCTCGGACGGATGGCTGTATTGCTTCTCGATGCCGAGCCTGTTCAGAATATCCATCAGGATAACCCAGTCGGCCTTGGCGTTGCCGATGGGCTCGATGGCCTTGCGCACCCGCTGCACCCTGCGCTCGGTATTGGAGAAGGTTCCTTCCTTTTCGGCAAAGGACGCGGCGGGCAGCACCACGTCGGCCAACCGGGCCGTCTCGGTGAGGAAGATGTCCTGCACCACGAGGAATTCGGTGTTTTTCAGCGCTTCCTCGACGTGGTTCAGGTCGGGGTCGGAAACCATCGGGTTCTCGCCCATGATGTAGAGGAACTTGATGTCTCCGTGACCGGCCTTGTGGACGATCTCGGTCAGGGTTACCCCCGGCTTGTCGGAGAGCTTGACCCCCCAGGCCTTTTCGAATTTCGCCAGGGCATCGGGGTTGGCCACCTTCTGGTAGCCGGTCAGGTCGCCCGGCAGGCCGCCCATGTCGCAGGCGCCCTGAACGTTGTTCTGGCCGCGCAGGGGGTTGATGCCGCCGGATTCGATGCCGATATTACCGCACAGCAGGGTCAGGTTGGAGAGGGACATGACCCCCTCGGTGCCGGTGGTGTGCTGTGTTACGCCCATGGAGTAGAAGATGGAGGCTTTGGCGGCCTTGGCGTAGAGACGTGCCGCGGCCCGGATATCGTCGGCGCTGACGCCGCAGATCTCCGCAGCCTTTTCCGGGGTGAACGAAGAGACTGCCGCGACCAGGTCGTCGTACTTCTCGGTCCGCTCTTCAATATATGCTGAATTCTGCAGGCCTTCGGAGATGATCACGTTCATCATGGCGTTGTAGAGCGCCACGTTGGTGCCCGGCATGATCTGCAGGAACACGTCGGCGTCGCTCGACAGGTCGATCACCCGGGGTTCGGCGACGATGATCTTCGCGCCCTTCTGCTTCGCCTGCCGGATTCTCGCGCCGATGACCGGATGGCCGGCCGTGGTATTGGAACCCGTAATGAAAACCACATCGGAATTGACCACTTCAGCGATGCTGTTGGTCATTGCGCCACTGCCAAGCGTCGTTGCCAGACCGGCAACGGTCGAGGAGTGTCAAAGTCGGGCGCAGTGATCGACATTGTTGGTGCCGAACCCCGCGCGGACCATTTTCTGGAACAGGTAGTTCTCTTCGTTGGTGACGCGGGCCGAAGTCAGACCGGCCAGGGCGTCGCCGCCGAATTCCGCCTTGGTCTTGGTTATCTTGTCTACGATCAGGGTGTAGGCCTCATCCCAGGTTGCCTCCACCAGCTTGCCGTCCTTCCTGATGAGGGGGGTGGTGAGGCGGTCCGGGTGGTTGATGAAGTTGTAGCCGAACTTCCCCTTGACGCAGAGCAGGCCGTTGTTGGCCGCTCCGTCGACCGGCTCGATGCCCACCACCTTGCCGTCCTTGACCAGCAGGTCCAACTGGCAGCCGACGCCGCAGTAGGAGCAGGTGGTCGTGGTCCTGGAAACTTCCCAGTTCCGGTACTTTACCTTTGTCTTGGGAAGCAGGGCCGCTGTCGGACATACGGAGACGCAGTTGCCGCAGGACACGCAGACCGACTCGCTGACCGGATCGTCGAAGGGGGGGGTGGGATGAGCGGTGAATCCCCTGCTGGCGAAGTCGAGCGCATGGGTGCACTGGAACGAGGAACAGGCCATGACGCACCGGCGACAGTTGACGCATTTGTTCATGTCGCGGACATAGAACTCGTTGGACTCGTCAACCGGGAAATCGCTCATGATGCCCCGGTAATTGCTTTCCTTGATATCGTACTGATAGCAAAGGTCCTGAAGGCCGCACTTGCCTGCCTGTCCGCAGGTCAGACAATCCTGAGGATGGTCCGAAAGCAGGAGTTCGAGCATCATCTTCCTGGCACCGATAACCCGGGCCGTGTCCGTCTTGACCACCATCCCTTCCATTACCGGGGTGGCGCAGGCCGGTGCCAGGTTCTTCCGCCCTTCCACCTCCACGCAACAGACCCTGCACGAGGCATTGTCGCCCCTCTTGTCCTTGTGCAGTTCCAGGTAGCACAAGGTGGGAATCTTGATGCCGGCCGCGTTGGCCGCCTCAATGAGGTAGGAGTTCTTCGGAACTTCTACCGCCTTCCCGTCGATTGTTAGTTTTACCATCCCAATCCTCCTCTCCTTTCATTCGTTTTCAGCCCAGACTATAAACAGCAAAAACCACGTCTCCCCGTAACGCACGGACACAAGCCCCGGGAGGGGTACCATAGATACCCGCCCAATTCTCCCTCGGCGAATCCGTCCGCACGGAAGAAGACGCTTCCTTCAACCCCGCTCACCTACGCTGACGACTTTAATCGCCAATTTATGAAAATCCGCAACGAAATCGATAATTTGTTATCGATAGTATGCAAAAAAAAAGTCCTCCCTCCCGTACAAGCACTGTTGTATAACAAACTATATACCGGAACTGTCATAGTAGACAAAATGGTTATATAGTTACTTACATAACGAGGTTCTATGAAACAATTTTTGATGTTAGAAACTCGAACGATTGATATAAGCTGCATGTTATGCAAACAATGTGACCTTATATCAAAAATATGTCTGAAAGAAAAGCGGTTTTTTACCTGGAAAAATTTTTCGAGACAGGGGAAAATAATGTTTGATTTTTCCGGAAGATTGTGTAGTAATACACGAACAACATAGACATGTATATGTCAAAGGCCCGTTACCGATTGGCGGTAACGGGCCTTTGACTTTCAGGCGGGGGAAATATCGCAGTTTTTCAACAACCTGCTGCTGAGGGCTGGACCGCAATGGCGGCAAGGCGGCGGTAGGCCTCCTGCGCCGCGGGGAAGGGACCGAGCGCCCTGGCGAAGATGCCGAGCGAGTAGGCTATCGCAAGACCGTAATTGGTTATGGGGACGCCGGCCTGCTGGCAGCGGATGACACGGGACAGCACCTCACGCCGGTTCCACATGCAGGCCCCGCAGTGCACCACCAGCCGGTAGTCGCTCAGGTTCTCGGGGAAGTCGTGCCCCTGGACGTGGGTGAACTCCAGCTTGCCCCCCACGTACTGCCGGAGCCAGCGTGGCAGTTTGACCCTGCCGATGTCCTCGCCGATGGGGTGATGGGAGCATGACTCGCAGATGAGCACCTTGTCGCCCGGAACCAGGTTTTCGATGGCCAGGGCTCCCTTGACGAACTCGACCAGGTCCCCCTTGAAGCGGGCGAACAGGATGGAAAAGGAGGTCATGGGAACCTCGTCGGGCGTGTCCCCGGCCACCTTGAGAAAGGCCTGGGAGTCGGTAACGACCAGTGCCGGAGGACGCTTCAGCCGATCCAGGGCGTCGCGCAGCTCCCGCTCCTTCACCACCATGCAGTAGGCGTCGTTGTCCAGGAGGTCCCTGATGGACTGGACCTGGGGAAGTATCAGCCGCCCCTTGGGGGCCTCCAGGTCGATGGGGATGACCAGGACCGCCAGTTCCCCGGCAGGCACCAGGTCGCCGATGATTGCCGGCGTATTGATGAACTCCTCGGGCGCCGTGCGGACCAGCGCCTCCCGCAGGTCGAGGATCCCTTCCCCGGTGGAGGCTGCGGTATGGACGCACGGGATATTCTCCCCTCGCAGGCTCGCCTCCAGCTCCGCATCCACCCGGGCCACGTCGGTTTTGTTGAACACCACGATGACCGGGATCTTCCTCTCCTTCAGCTCCGCGGCTATGGCGTCCTCGAACCCGCCCCAGTCGCCGGCCACCGATACGATGATCCCGACGTCGGTCCGATCCAGTACCTGACGGGTCTTCTGCACCCGCATCTCCCCAAGGGCGCCAACGTCGTCGATCCCCGCGGTGTCGATGAACAGCACCGGTCCGACGGGGAGCATCTCCATGGGCTTTTCCACCGGGTCGGTGGTGGTTCCGGCGATGTCCGACACGATGGACACGGTCTGCCGGGTCAGGGCGTTCAGAATGGAGGACTTGCCCACGTTTCTCCGGCCGAACAGGCCTATATGCAGTCTGAGCCCCTTTGGCGCACTCCTCATGAATTCCGTTTCTCCTTCCTGAGCGGAGAACCGAGCCTGGTCACGCTCTCCGCCGATACCATTTCGTCAAAATCCTCAGCGGTCAAAAGACCGCGCTCGATAACCACACGGCGCACGCCTGCCCCGGTGGCCGCAGCCTCCACCGCGACCTCCTGGGCGGCAGAATACCCGATCCGGTCGACCAGCGCGGTCAGCGTGGCAGTGGCGCCGTCCACATGCCTCCTGCAGCGCTCTTCGTCGGCTTCCAGCCCGGCAACGCAGAGGCGGCGGAAGATGGAGCAGGCGTTGGCAAGCAGGTCCAGGCTCCCCAGCAGCGAGTCCGCGATCAGGGGGAGGAAGGCGTTCAGCTCCAGGTTGCCGAGCGATGAAGCCATGGTGATTGCCTGATCATTGGCCATGACCGCCATGGCGGCCTGCGAAACGGCCTCGGGTATGACCGGATTGACCTTGCCCGGCATGATGGACGAGCCTGCCTGGCGCGGCGGGAGCCGCAACTCGCCGATGCCGGCGTCCGGGCCGGACGCGAGCAGCCTCAGGTCTCCCGCCGTCTTCAGCAGGTTAGCCGCGCATGCCTTGAGGATGCCGCTCACCTCCACGAACACGTCGGTGTTCTGGGTAGCCTCCACCAGGTTCTCGGCCCTGGCCAGCCCCAGACCGGTAATGCTCCTGAGGTGCTCCGTGACCCGGAAGATATACTGGCGGGGGGCAGCCAGGCCGGTCCCCACCGCTGTTCCGCCAAGGTTGAGCACCCTGAGGCGCTCCTCGCACTTGTAGATGCGCCAGCGGTCCCTGCCGAACGCCTCGGCGTAAGCGGACATCTCCCGACCCAGGGTGATGAGCACGGCGTCCTGCAGCTGGGTCCGGCCGACCTTCACGATATTGGCAAACGCTTTTTCCCTGTCTTGGAACTCCTCCAGCAGCGCCACGACCTCACGCTCCAACTCCCTGAGCCTTTGAATGGCCGCTACCTTGAGGGCGGTCGGATAGGTGTCGTTGGTGGACTGGTGGAGGTTGATGTCCTCCAGGGGGCTTATGGTCCCATAGTCGCCCGTTTCCCTGCCGAGCAGCAACAGGGCGCGGTTTGCCAGCACCTCGTTCACGTTCAGATTGGTGGAGGTGCCGGCCCCTCCCTGGAGCGCGTCCACCACGATATGCCCGTCGAGGGTCCCCTGCATCATCTCGCAACAGGCCGTTTCTATTGCGCCGAAGGTGGGCTCGTCCCACCAGCCGAGCTCATGGTTGGTCCGGGCGCATGCCAGCTTGACCGCGCCGAAGGCGCGGATCAGGGCCGGGTTGACCGGCCGCCGGGACAGGGGAAAGTTCTCCATCCCGCGCACCGTATGGATGCCGTACAGCGCGTCCGCGGGCACCTCCCGTTCGCCGAGAAGGTCTTTTTCAATGCGGTACCGGGTCATCAGAAGTACAGGTCGCGCTTGCCCCCGGCCCTGATTTCATCAAGCCGTTTGACCACCATGTCCTTGATATCGCCCTCGGGCAGCTTGACCAGCTCTTCCACGATCAGCCGTTCTCCGACTTCCCTGGTCTCGGGAGAGGCGTAGTCGGCCAGATACTCCTCCAGCGTCAGCAGCGCATTGGGGGTACAGAATTCCTTGATGAACCCCGGGATGCTGAACTCCATGAAGTGCTCCCCGGTCCTTCCCACCCGGTAGCAGGAGGTACAGAAGCTCGGCACGTAGCCGTCGGTCATCAGCTCCCGCATGACCTCGTCCAGCGAGCGCACGTCACCCAGTTGGAACTGCTCCCTCTCCATGACCTGGGCATCGCCGGCCTCGGTGTATCCCCCCAGCTCGATGCGGCTCCCCGCGTCGATCTGCGAGACGCCGAAGGACATGCATTCACGCCGCACCTGGGCGTTCTCCCGGGCGGTCAGGATCAGTCCGGTATACGGAACGGCAAGCCGCAGAATAGCGATGATCCGCTTGAAATCGTCGTCGCTCACCAGGTATTTCTCGTTCAGGTCCACGCCAGCCGCGGGCCTGAGCCGGGGGAAGCTGATGGTGTGGGGACCGACGTTGTAACGGTCCTGCAGGTGGAGTGCATGGGTGACCAGGCTCATGACCTCGAACTTCCAGTCGTAGAGGCCGAACAGCACACCGAGCCCCACGTCGTCGCACCCGGCCTCGAAGGCCCTGCTCAGGCCGTCCAAGCGATAGATGTAATTCCCCTTGCGGGTGTCCGCCGGATGGAAACGGGCATAGGTCTCGTGGTGATAGGTCTCGTGAAAAATCTGGTAGGTGCCGATCCCGGCGGCTTTGACGGTGGCGTATCCCTCATGGTCCAGCGGCGCCGCGTTGATGTTCACCCGCCGTATCTCGCCGTGACCCACCCTGGTCTCGTAAACGGTGCGAACGCTCTTGGCGATGAATTCCGCGTCATAGGCGCGGTGCTCGCCAAAGACCAGGATCAACCGCTTGTGTCCCTTGTTTTCCAGTGCCTCGACCTGCTGGCGGATCTCGTCCTGGTTCAGAGTGCGCCGGATGGCGAGGGTATTGCTCCTCTTGAAGGCACAGTAGGAACAGTTGTTGATACACTTGTTGCCGATATAGAGGGGCGCGAACAACACGATCCGGTTGCCGTAGACGTTCTTCTTGAGCTGGCGCGCGGTCTCGAAGATCTCCTCGTTGAGCTCCGGGGTATCCGCCAGAATGAGAGCCGCGGTCTCCCGCACGCTCAGGGCCTCCTTGGCGAGACTCTTGGCGATAATCTCCCGCACGCGGGCCTTGTCGGGACGTTTCCCGGCGAGGAGCCCGTTGATGAAAGCTTCATCGATAAAATCAACCGCGTGATCACTCAGTTTCAATGCCGGCATTCCACTCATACTGCACCTCTCTTTTGTTGTGATCCTGTGGCGGCTGTCCGGCTCAGGTCCCATGGCCTTTGCACGCCGCCCTTACCGCCGTACTCGCGAAACAACGGGATATCGTCAACCAGGTCATCGCAGGTCTGGCCGATAATGTCCCCCCTATGAAAACGGGCCGTCAAGGCCCACTATCCCGCACATCGTGTCGATGCAGTTTCACGTGTACGAGAATCTCACGAAACTATCGAGAATTCTTTGACTTGAGTCAAATTTGGCACCTTTTCGCGGTGGATGTCGAAAAAACCTCTATACGGACCTGTCGGGTTTTGAAAACCCGGCGGGTCTGTGAACCTGGAAATCAGTTTCCGGCACCATGCTTCGACGTTCTTCGTTTTCACAAACGAAAACGGCCGGATGGAATCCATCCGGCCGTCTCCTTTTCAAGCCCGTTACCGTATGCAGGCTGCTTTACTCAGCCTGAAACGGCACCGTTGCCGCCCTTCATTACCCCCCGAGCTTGGAGCGCTTGAAGTAGTGGGTGTGGAGCAGGTGATGCGCCTTTTCACTCAGAGGTTTGCCGAGAAATTTCTCGTAAAGCTCAATAATGTAAGGGTTTTCGTGGGATTTGCGCAGCTTTTTGCCTGCGTCCTCATCGTAGAGAACCTTGGTTCTTTTCTTGAGGAGTTCCACGTCGCCGTGGTGATAGGGCTGACCGCCACCGCCGATGCAGCCGCCGGGGCAGGACATTATTTCAATCGCATGGAATTCGGACTTGCCTGCGCGGACTTCCTCGAGGAGCTTGCGGGCGTTGCCGAGTTCGTGAGCGATACCGATGTTGAGGGTATGCGGTCCGACCTGAACCTTGGCGGAACGGATGCCTTCCATACCGCGGACGGCTTCGAAGTCAACCTTCTCAAGGGTCTGGCCGGTTGCCAGTTCGTAAGCGGTTCTGAGGGCCGCCTCGATAACACCGCCGGTGGCGCCGAAGATCGGAGCCGCGCCGGTGGACTCGCCCAGAGGAGCATCGAAATCTTCGTCGGGAAGGTTGGCGAAATCGATGTTCATGCGCTTGATGAGGCGTGCGAGTTCACGGGTGGTGATGGAGTAGTCGACGTCCGGGTTGCCGTTGACCTTGAACTCGGGACGATCGCACTCGTACTTCTTGGCGAGGCAGGGCATGATGGAAACGACCACCATCTTCTCCCTGGGCACGCCGATGAGCTCCGAGAAGTAGGACTTGGCAATGGAGCCGAACATCTGCTGCGGAGACTTGGCTGACGAGGGAACGTCGAGCAGGTCAGGGAACTGGTGCTCGAAGAATTTGACCCATGCCGGGCAGCAGGAGGTAAGGATCGGCAGTTTGACGGTCTTGTCGCCGTCCAGGTAGCGGGTCAGCCTGTCAAGGAACTCGGAGCCCTCTTCCATGATGGTGAGGTCGGCCGCGAAGTCGGTGTCGAATACGTAGTTGAAGCCGAGCCGGCGAAGGGCGGCGGCCATTTTGCCGGTGACGGAAACGCCCGGCTCCATGCCGAGGTCTTCGCCCAGAGCGGCGCGCACCGCCGGAGCGGTCTGAACGACCGTGATTTTTTCGGGATCGGCAAGGGCATCGACGATCTCCCAGGTGTGATCACGCTCAACCAGGGCGCCCACCGGACAGACGGCGGTGCACTGGCCGCAGAAGGTGCAGACGGAGTCTTCGAGGTTCATCTCGAAGGCCGGAGCAACCACCGCGTTGAATCCCCTGTTGACGCCGGTAAGGACGCCGCAGGTCTGAACGTCGTTGCACATGGTCTCGCAACGACGGCACATGATACATTTGTCCATGTCACGGATGATGGAAGGAGAGACGTCCTTCCGGTAGGTGGACATGACGCCTTCGTAGCGTACCTCACGAAGGGCGAATTTCTCGGCGATATCCTGCAGTTCGCATTCGCCGGACTTCTGGCAGGTGAGACAGTCCTTCGGGTGGTCGGAGAGCATGAGCTCGAGGACGGTCTTGCGGGCGTTCAGGACCCTCATGGTGTTGGTCTTGACGACCATGCCGTCGGTAACCGGAGTGGCGCACGCCGGGGCAAGGTTCTTGCGGCCCTCCACTTCCACGACGCAAATGCGGCAGGAAGCGGCCATGTTGTTCACCGCCAGTTCCTCGAGGTTGAGAAAGCAGAGGGTCGGGACATCCACGTTCAGCTTCTTGGCGGCATCAAGGATCATGCTGCCCTGCGGAACTTCGGTCTGTTTACCATCGATGGTAATTTTCAACATAGACATGTATATGAGCTCCTTTCAATTTATTGCTTAACGATTGCGCCGAACTTGCACTTGTCGATACATGCGCCGCACTTGATGCAGACCGCCTGATCAATGGTGTGGACTTCCTTCACCTTGCCGGAGATGCAGTTGACGGGGCATACGCGTGCGCACAGGGTACAACCGACGCACTTCTCGGGAATGATGACGATTTCGAGCAGGTTCGAACAGACGCCTGCCGGGCACTTCTTGTCGCGCACGTGGGCGATGTACTCGTCCGCAAAGGTGTTCATGGTGGACAGGACCGGGTTGGGCATGGTCTGGCCGAGGCCGCACAGGGCGGTGTCCTTGATGTTGACGGCGAGGCTCTTCAGTTTTTCGAAGTCGGCTTCGGAGCCCTGTCCGAGACAGATCTTGTCGAGGGTCTCCCAGAGACGCTTGGAACCGATGCGGCAGGGGGTACATTTGCCGCAGGTCTCATCCATGGTGAAGTCCAGGAAGAACTTGGCGATATCCACCATGCAGGTGTCTTCGTCCATGACGATCATGCCGCCTGAGCCCATCATGGAGTTCTTCGCGAGGAGGTTGTCGTAGTCGATGGGTACGTCGGCGTCCTTGTAGGTCAGGGCGCCGCCGGAAGGACCACCGGTCTGAACGGCCTTGAACTGCTTGCCGTCGGGACAACCGCCGCCGATTTCAAAGATGACTTCCTTCAGGGTGATGCCCATCGGAACTTCGATCAGACCCACGTTGGTGATCTTGCCTGCCAGCGCGAACACCTTCGTGCCCTTGGACTTCTCGGTGCCGATGGAGGAGAACCAGTCAGCGCCCTTCACGAGGATTGCCGGGATGTTGGCGAAGGTTTCCACGTTGTTCACGATGGTCGGCTTCTGCCAGTAGCCGGCGTTTGCGGGGAAGGGAGGCTTGGTGTAGGGCTCGCCGCGGCTGCCTTCCATGGAGCGGATGAGCGCGGTTTCCTCACCACAGACGAATGCGCCTGCGCCGTACTTCAGTTCGATGTCGAAGCTGAAGCCGGAACCAAGGATGTTCTGGCCGAGCACACCGTACTCACGCGCGTCGTCGATGGCCTTCTTGAGACGCTTGATGGCCAGCGGATACTCGGCGCGGATGTAAACGACGCCGATGGAGGCGCCGATGGCATAGCCGCAGAGGGCCATGGCCTCGACCACCGAGTGGGGATCGCCCTCAAGAACGGCGCGGTCCATGAACGCGCCCGGGTCGCCTTCGTCGGCGTTACAGACGACGTACTTCTGGTCGGCCTGGTTGGCGGCGGCGAAGCTCCACTTGGTACCGGTGGGGAAACCGCCCCCCCCACGGCCACGGATACCGGATTTCTTCACTTCATCAATGACCGCGGCGGGGGTACTGGCGGTGATTGCGTTGGCAAGGGCCTCGTAGCCGCGGACTCCGAGGTAATCCTCGATGTTCTCGGGATCAATAAAACCACAGTTTCTGGTGGCGATTCTCAACTGTTTTTTCGATGAATCCATTCTCGAACTCCTCCCCTTGTTTATAATTCAACCCTGATATAATTGACGGGAATCACGGTGCCGCAAACCTCACCGCTCTTCAGGTACTTCTGCACCAGTTCCCTGGCGCCGGTTTCGTCCAGCTTGCCGAAGCAGACAGGGTCTTTGCCGGGCAGAGTTACGACAACTGTCGGCTCGGAATGACAGTAGGTCATGCAGCCGGACTGCATGAATTCCACATTGCCGATCCCCTGCTTGGCGGATTCTTCCTTCATCGCTTCCAGGATCACCTTGCCGCCGGAAGCGATGCTGCAGGTGGCAAGGGACACGTTGACGAGGATCTTGTCCTTTTTCGCAGCCTGTTTTGCCTTGTAATCTTCCTGGAACTTCCTGAGATCAGCTATTGATTGAATTTTTGCCATGATCTAGCTCCTTCGGTTCTATGAATTAATATTCAGCGATGATGTTCTTGACCTGGTCGGGCGTCACGTGAGCGTAGACCTTCTCGCCGACCGTCAGAATCGGAGCCAGAGCGCAGGCGCCGACGCAACGGAGACAGTCGATGGAGAACTTGCCGTCTTGAGTAACCTCGCCGACCTCGACACCGAGGGCCTCTTTGAAGGCCTCGACGACCTTTTCAGCACCCTTGACGAAGCAGGCGGTACCCATGCAGATGGAGATGGGATACTTGCCCTTGGGCACCATGGTGAAGAAGGTGTAGAAGCTGACGACACCGTACACCTTGGCCAGGGAGACTCCCATGTAGTCGGCCACGAACTGCTGCACTTCCTTGGGCAGGTAGCCGAACAGGCTCTGGGCCTTGTGAAGCACGGTCACCAGATGGCCTTCCTTGGTGGGAAGCTGGGCGATGAATTCTTCCAGTTCCTTGTAGAGCGTTGCGGGCAGCGTTGCACGATCCGGAAGTCTGCATTCACCTGTTAACTGACACGTTGATCCTGATTGCATAGCGAATAACCTCTCCTTTCGTTGTTGGCCAAACGGTTTCTTTGGCCTTTGTTTAACCCGAGTTCATACTTAACTTCCTGCTACATGGGGTAAGCGGACAAACAAGGTTACACTCGGAATAAAAGAGCAGATGATACAGCAATGCCCCGGACACAGCCAGACACTGAAAAAGCCGTCATGGCATTCTGTCTGAAGCGGCTCGGGTGCGACCCGGTACGTCGCGGAGAAATCTTCCGACGGACCCTTGACACCAATCGTCGTTGTAAACGACTGAAATAATACACTTTTTCTCTCCGGCCGTCACTCTCCGGCCGCGCGGGATTTCACCATAAGTCCAACTATTTGTCAAGGTTATTTTGCCCGGCCCGCGGACAAAAGAGACGGTGTTCCGTAGTGCTGAATTCAGAAAAATAAAACGACATTCTCTCGGCAGTTCCGCCCACGTGCGGCTTGAAGTGGAAAAAGCGCACAGCATCCACACCTTTAACCCTGCGGGCTGATTTCAACTGAAGGAGATAAATCTCAGGCTGGTTCGTACTTGCTTCGCAGGAAAGACACCCGGCTCAGTTAGTCTTATTAGAAGGAATTCCATCATAAGTAAAATTTATTGTCAAGGTAATTTTTTCGCGTAATTACCTGTTTATTCGCTACTTTTTTATCAATTCGACACCTCCGGGAAGGGGGCGGGACGATAAGAAGTCGGCGCGCGCGCCTGATACCGGTTTCACTTGACCGTATACCAGAACTTGGCGCTGCGGACCTTGCCGTCCTTCAGTTTGAACTTTGCTAACACACCGTATTTCCCTTTTTTGGAAAGGTCGAAATCCGCTCCGAAGTGCCCCTCCATACCCATCAGATCCTTCACCTGCTCGGATTTGTCCGGTCCGATGACCTTGACCTTCACCTCACCCGTGGTCAGGGGGGTGCCGCTCTTGGCATCCTTGAACTCCACCATGAGGTGGTGGGTCTCTTTCATCCCCTTGGGCATCTCCATCTTCATGATCTTCATGTGTTCTTTCATGTCCATGACCTTGAAGGTCGTCTTGACCCCGTCAACCACCTCGTCATGGGCAGCCGCGCCCTTGCCCGCCATGCCGCGGTGGTCCATGTGTTTTGGGCCGTGGCCGTGCTGGTCCGCGTTCGCCGCCATTGGCGCCGTCACGGCGAATGCCAGTGTTGCAATTAATGCCGCAGTTCTTTTCATCTTATGTCTCCTTTATAAATTGGATGTCCGGGCGGGGTGATCCCGGCCCCTACACCTGGCTGGTGTCCGCCCGGAAACTCCGGGAAAACTCCCGTGAGGGCCGAGCCGGGGCTTTCACGGAACCTCTCGTGCGGAACCCATGCACATTTGAGGGATATGGCCCGATTCCGGCACGCCAGCCCTTGTTTCACTGAAGTCCGGCGTCCGATTGCGAGAGGCTTCGGGGGAGTTCCGGCCCGGCCCCAACCGACGCTTTTCGGACGGAACCCACCTAATGTTTCATCCCCGAATACTTCAGCCTCCCCTTTTTCAGATCCCGGTTTTTCATCAGGAGGAAGATGACCGGGGTCATGATGAGGACGTGTATCGCCGACGAGATCATACCGCCGATCATCGGCGTGGCAATGGGCTTCATCACGTCGGCCCCGGTGCCGCTGGACCACATTATCGGCACCAGGCCGAGGAGAGCCACGGCCACGGTCATGAGCTTCGGCCGCAGGCGGAGCACGGCCCCCTCGAAGGTGGCCTCATGGATATCCCGCTCGGTCACCGGCCCCCTCAGGAGACGCTTGTCCAGGGCCTCATGGAGATAGATCACCATCACCACCCCGGTCTCCACCGCCACCCCGTAGAGGGCGATGAACCCGACCCAGACCGCCACCGACATGTTGTACCCCAGCAGCCAGACCAAGTAGACCCCGCCGACCAGGGCGAAGGGGACCGAGAGCATGACCATGGACGCCTCCAGTGCCGAGTGGAAGGTGAAGTAGAGGAGGATGAAGATGATCAGCATCCCGGCGGGGACCAGGATCTGGAGCCGCTGTTTGGCCCGGATCTGGTTTTCCCACTGGCCGGACCAGGCCACGTAGTAACCGGGCGGCAGCTTGAGCTGTTCCTCCAGCGTCTGCTTGGCCTCGTTGACGAAGCCCCCCATGTCGCGGCCCCTGACGTTGAGGAACACGATGGAGCGGAGCAGCCCGCCCTCGCTGTTGATCTCCGGAGCGCCGGTGGAGACCGTGAGTTTCGTGACCTGTGACAGCGGCACCTGGGCGCCGTCCATGCCTGAAACGAGCATCCGTTGGATTGCCGGGATGTTGTCCCGGTAGTCGCGCAGGTAGCGGATCCGGATCGGGAAGCGGTCCCGCCCTTCCACCGAGGTGGTGAGCCGCTCGCCCCCCAGCGCGGTCTCGATCACGTCCTGGATGTCCCCCACGTTGGCGCCGTAGCGGGCCGCGGCCTCCCGGTCCACGTCGATGTCGATGTAGTTGCCGCCCGTGACCCGTTCCGCCACCACGTCGGCCGCACCCGGCACGGTCTTGAGTATCCCCTCGGCCTGCACCGCCAGCCCCTTGAGAACGTTCAGGTCGTCGCCGAAGATCTTGACCCCCAGGTCGGTCCTGACCCCGGTGGAGAGCATGTTGATCCGGTTTATGATCGGCTGGGTCCAGCCGTTGCGCACGCCCGGGATCTGGAGCTTGGCGTCCAGCTCCGCCACGATGTCGTTCTTGGTGACGCCCGGCCGCCACTGCTCCCTGGGCTTGAGGATGATGATGCTCTCGAACATGGAGACCGGCGCCGGGTCGGTGGAGGTCTCGGCCCGTCCCACCTTGCCCAGCACGTGCTCCACCTCGGGGACGCTCTTGATGATCCTGTCCTGGACCTGGATGAGCCGCTTGGCCTCGGTGATGGAAACATTGGGGAGGGTCACCGGCATGTAGAGGAGCGACCCCTCGTCCAGGGGGGGCATGAACTCGCTGCCGATGGACATGAACATGGGGACAGCAACGGCCAGGGCCGCGACGTTCAGGGCTATGGTGGTCTTCTTGTACTTCAGCACCCATCGGATTACCGGCGAATAGAGCCTGATGAAGAAGCTCGACACCGGGTTGGCACTCTCGGGCGGCATCCTGCCGCGCATGAACCAGTACATCAGCACCGGAACCAGGGTGATGGCGATGATTGCCGAACCTATCATGGAGAAAGTTTTGGTAAAGGCCAGCGGATGGAACAGCTTTCCCTCCTGCCCCTCCAGCAGGAACACCGGCACGAACGAGAGGATGATGATGGCCAGGGAGAAGAAGATGGCCCGGCCGACCTGCTTGGCCGAAGCGATGACCACCTCCAGCCGCTTTTCCTTCCGTTCCCCGGGCGGGAGCTCCGACAGGTGGCGGTAGCAGTTCTCCACCATGATGACGCCCGCGTCCACCAGCACCCCGATGGCGATGGCGATGCCGCCCAGGGACATGATGTTGGAGGTCACTCCCATCAGCTTCATGGTTATAAAGGAGATCAGGACCGCGATGGGGAGGGTCAGGACGATGACCAGGGCGCTCTGGAAGTGGAGCAGGAACACCAGCACCACCAGAGAGACCACGATGGATTCCTCGGTCAGCGCCCGCTTCAGGGTGTCGATGGCCCGCTCGATCAGGTCGGAACGGTCATAGGAGACTATGATCTTCACCCCGGGCGGTAGCCCCTTTTCCAGGGACGCGATCTTCTCCTTGACCCGGTCGATGACGTCCTTGGCGTTCTCGCCGTAGCGCATGACGATGATGCCGCCCACCGCCTCGCCTTCGCCGTTCATGTCCAGCAGACCGCGGCGGATGGCTCCACCCATCTGCACGTTCCCGAGGTTTTTGAGGTAAATGGGCGTGCCACGCATGTCGGCGCCGACCACGATGTCTTCCAGGTCTTTGGTCGACTGGATGTATCCCCTCCCCCGGATCAGATACTCGGCGTCGGCCTGCTCCAGCAGCCTGCCGCCCACGTCCTTGTTGGAACGCTGCACCGCCTCCATCACCTGGCCGACCTTGATGTTGTAGGACCAGAGCTTGTGGGGGTCCAGATCGATCTGGTATTCGCGCACGAAACCGCCGATGGAGGCAACCTCGGCCACGCCCGGCACCGTGTTCAGCTGGTAGCGCACGAACCAGTCCTGCAGGGTCCGGAGCTGTTCCAGGTCGTACCCCTCTCCCTCGATGGTGTACCAGTAGACGTGCCCCACGCCGGTGCCGTCCGGCCCCAGGGTCGGGGTCACCCCCGGCGGGAGGAGCGACGCGGCGTAGTTGAGCCGCTCCAGCACCCTGGTCCTGGCCCAGTAGATGTCGGCCTTGTCCTCGAAGATCACGTAGATCATGGAAAAGCCGAAGGCGCTCGACGCCCGCACCGCCCGCACCTGGGGGAGCCCCTGGAGGTTGACCGCCAGCGGATAGGTGACCTGGTCCTCCACCACCTGGGGTGAGCGGCCGGGATACTCGGTGAACACGATCACCTGGTTGTCGGACAGGTCTGGGATGGCGTCCACCGGCGTCTTATAGACCGCCCAGATCCCCCAGGCGATTACCAGAGTAAAAACCGACAGTACGATGACCCGGTTGCGGGCCGAGTATTCGATGATTTTTTCAATCATAAAAAATCCTTGCGCCTGCCTTCATCACATCTTCATGTCATCCATGCTCATGTCGTTCTTCTGCTGCGGGGCCGGAGCAGCCGGCACGTGCCCTTCGTGGCCCGTCGGCGGGGCCGGGGCGGCCTTCTCCTCCGGCTTCATCCCCTCGTGACCGGCGTGCCCTCCACCTCCTCCCCCCTTCAACTGGGCCTCGGAATCGATAAGGTAGGCGCCGGTCGCCGCAACCTTGTCACCGCGCAGCAGGCCCGAGACGATCTGCACGTTGTCCCCCACCCTGGCGCCGGTCTGCACCTCACGGGGCTCGAACATGCCGGGCTCCTTCTCCACCCAGACCACCTGGCGCTTGCCGGTGTCCAGAACCGCCGTCACCGGCACCGCGAGCACGTCGCCCAGCGGCACCTTGATGAGGGCGTTCACGAACATGTCGGGCTTGAGCCTGAGACCCGGATTCGGGAGCTCCACCCGCGCCTTGACGGTCCTGGTCTTCGGGTCGAGGAACGGGTAGATGAACGACACCCGGCCCGTAAAGGTCTTGCCGGGATACGACTGGGACACGATATCCACCTTCTGGCCGGTCTTTACATGGGGGAAATCGCCCTCATAGACCTCCACCTCGACCCAGACCGTCGACAGGTCCGCGATGTTGAAAAGCGGGTCGCCCACGTTCACGTACTGCCCCTCCAGGACTATCTTCTCGATCACTACCCCGGACAGCGGGGTGTAGATGGGAAGCCTGATATTCGGATTGCCCGACTTCTCAAGGGCCTTAATCTGGTGGTCCTTGACCCCCATCAGCTTCAGCCGCTGCCTGGCCGATGTCACCAGCCCCTCCCCGCCCTGCGATATGGCCTCTATCGGCGAATTTCTGAACTGCTCGCGGCTCCTGAGCGCAAGCAGGTACTCCTGCTGGGCCGACACCAGGTCCGGGGAATAGACCTCCGCCACCGGCCTCCCCCTCGATACCCAGGCGCCGACCGTATTCACGTACAGCCGGTCGATCCGGCCCGCCACCCAGGCGGTCACCCTGGCCTGGCGCGACTGGTCGTACTGGACGATTCCCACTGCCGTCACCTCCTTGGCAAGCGGCATCCTGTCAACCTTGACCGTGGCCACGTTGGCCATCACCAGTTGGGTCGGCGAGAGCGAGACATGCTCCAGCATCTCCGCTTCACCCTGCTTCGGCTTCCCCTCCTCCGCCTTCCTGACCGGCACCAGGTTCATGCCGCAGATGGGGCAGGCGCCCGGCTTGTCCTTGACGATGAAGGGGTGCATGGGGCAGGTGTACTGCACCGCGCCCTGTGCCGCCTTCTCCCCATGGTCGTGCCCGTCGTGCCGGCTGAACCAGAGGTATGCGCCCCCGATACCCGCGGTCACAAGCACGGCCAGGGTCAGCAGGATTACGGTCTTTTTCGATAGTTTCATATTCAGCTCCCGGTATTTTCAGGCATCCAACCAAATGATAAGCTTTCCTTACTGGGGCGGATGTGGGAAAAAGTTGAATCAACTCAACACTAAAAACTCATAACTCAAAACTGCCGTAAGGCATGAAGGCCTTACGGCAGCTCCCCTCCCACCAGTGCCTCCAACTGGGCACGGTTCATCTGGTATTCCGCCAGGGACTCGTGGTATTCCCGCTCGTAGTTGAACAGGGTGACCCTGTTGTCCAGCAGGGTCATGAAATCGACCTTGTTGACGCGGTAGCCAATGACGGCCGATTCCAGGGACTGCGCCGCCTGGGGGATGATGCCGGTCTTGTAGAGCACTGCCAGCTTTTTCCTCCGCTCCAGCTGGGCAAGCAGATCCTCGACCCCGGAATCGATGGTGTTCCGGAGCGCCTTCAGCTCCTCGGCCGCCATGGTTTTCTCGGACTCGGCCTCGGCCGCCATGGCCCGGCGCCGGGCCCGCTGCACCGGCAGGTTGAAGGTAAGCCCGGCGGAGTACATGTCCTTCCCGTCCATATCGCCCGCCGGGTCCCGCTGCATGTACTCGAAGGAGATGTTGAAATCGGGCCAGTTTTCCTTTCTGGCCAGACTGAGTCCCGCCTCCCCCTTGGCGACGAGCGCCTCGAGTCCCTTGAACAGCGGACGGTTCGCCGAGGCCCGCTCCTTGAGCTCCCTGCCGGACAGGGATACCTGTGCGATCTCGAAATCGGGAATCCTGGCGATTGGAGTATCGGCAGGCCGGTAGAGGAGAGCATTGAGGTTCGCCTGGAGGCTCTTGCGCTGCTGTTCCAGGGTGATCCGCATGTCGAGCATCCTGGAACGCTCCACCTGGGCCTTGAACACGTCCTGCTGAGCCCCCTGGCCCACGGAATATTTCGTTTCGGCGAGAGTAACGAAATCGTCGAGGATCTTGATGTTCCGGTCCACGATATCCCGGGACCGGTCCACGTAGTAGAGCCGGTACCAGGTCTCCTTGACCATGCGGGCAAGCTCCAGCTTCCGCTCCTCGACCGCCCATCGGTAAGACTCGGCCTCCCTGGCGGCCACTTCTCCCCGCAGATCCCGCTTTCCCCAGAAGGGGAGCTGCTGGCTGATGCCGACCACCCGCTGGGTCATCGGGTCGAGCCGGGAATTGAACGGCTCGTCCAGCATCCAGTTCTGCAGCTTGAGCATCAGCATCGGGTCTTCCAGCGAGCGTGCCTGGTCCACTCTGCTCCGGAACATCTCCCAGCGGGCACTTGATGCCTTCAACTCGGGGTTGTTCGCCAGGGCGGCAGCCACCATGGCCGGCAGGTCCTCGGCAGACTTGCCTTCCTCAGCCGGCAGCGTTGCCGGGAAACAGAGCGCCAGGATAAGGAAGAACAAGACACAACATATTCTTCCACCGTCCCGCCTGCGGGGGTGAAAGCTGTCTATCTTCACGCTCATGGGATTTCTCCGTCGGGGTTTGTGGTTTCCGGATAAAAACCATCCTAACATCCAATCAGCCGTGTACAACACGTTCCACGGCAAAATGTCGCGACTCACGCGACCACCAACCCGTCCTTCAGATGAATGGTACGGTCGGAGTATCCGCAGTTTTCGGGGTTATGGGTCACCATCACCACCGTCCGGCCGTTCCCGTTCAACTCCTTGAACAGACCCATCACCTCTTCGCTGGTCCTGGAATCCAGATTGCCGGTCGGCTCGTCGGCCAGCAGGATGCTCGGACTGTTGACGATGGCCCGGGCAATGGCGACCCGCTCCTGCTCTCCGCCCGAGAGCTGGTTGGGCAGACGATCGGTCCTGGCCCCGAGACCGACCCGCACCAGGGCCTCGCGGGCCTTGTCCCTCTTTTCCCGGTTGCCCGTCTTCGCGATGGCCAGGGGAAGCATGACGTTCTCCAGCGCGGTCAGGTAGGGAATCAGATGAAAGGACTGGAACACGAAACCCAGCTTTTCGGCCCGGAAATCGGCCAGCCTTTCGCCGGGGAGGTCGTACAGCTTTACCCCCGTCATCTCCACCTCTCCGGCGGTGGGGCGGTTCATCCCCCCCAGGATGTACAGGAGGGTGCTCTTGCCGGAGCCGGAATGGCCCATGATGGTGACGAATTCGCCGGCTTCGATGCTCAGATCGACCCCCCGGAGCGCCGCTACGGTCTCCCCGCCGCTCAGGTAATGCTTGGTCAGGTTGGATATTTTTATAAGTGCCATTTTTCCTCTCTGTTCTATATTTCTTTGCCCATATGCTCGACGTCAGATTTGAGATGATAACAAGGCGGCGAGGAGGAAGCGACGCAGGCATAGTCAGACTATGTCGAGGAGCTTCCGACGAGCCAACGAAGTTAGCGCTCAAATATGGCGTCGAGCCTACAATGCCCGCAGCGCCTCGGTAGGATCCATCCTGCTCGCCTGCAGGGCCGGGTAGAGGCTCGCCACGATCCCGACCACCATCGAGAGCGCAACCGACCCGAACATCAGCGGCATATCCCAGACCAGGGCCGCGTTCTCGGACTCGGCCATGAACGGCAGGGTGAGCTTGGCGGCGCCCATCCCCGACGCGTATCCGAGGAGGCCGGCCAGCAGACCGACCAGCAGGGCCTCCAGCAGGACGATCCTCATGATGTGGCCCTTCCTGAAGCCTATGGCCCTGAACACCCCGATCTCGGTGGTCCGCTCGTTGACGCTCCCCATCATGGTGACGAACACGATCAGGGCGCCGATGAAGACCACCACCCCGGCAACCCCGTAGGAGAAATTCCGGAACTGATCGAGGGCGTGGAGGCGCGACTCGACCACCTGCTGGATGGCGCTGACCTTCGCGTCCGGGAGCTTTTCGGCGATCTGGCTCACCATGTCGCCGACGGGACAGCCGGCGCAGAGGGCCGCCACCTCGACGAGGGTGATCATCCCTTCCTTGCCGAGCAGTTTCTGGGCCTTTCCGAGCGGCGCGAACACGAGGGCGTCGTCCTGGGAGCCGGTCTGTTCGAGTACGCCGGAAACCTTGAACTTCTCCCCTTTTATCTCAACCGAATCACCGGTAATGACGTGCAGCGCCCTTGCGGCATCGCTCCCCAGCAGCAGCTCGCTTTCGCTTTCGGGCGCCTCACCGAAGATCTCCCACCACTGTTTCATTCTCAACTCGGCCGCAAAATCCACCCCCACCAGCAGGATGTCCCTGTCCCCCACCCGGACACCGCCCAGTACCTTCGGCGATACCGCCGAGATATTACCGCTGTTGGGTATCGTCTTGATCCTGGCAAGGTCCGCCTGCCGTATCTCCCTCTGGTCGAAGGTGACCCCGCCGAGGCTGATGCCGCCGTAGCTCATGGACAGGTCCCTGCTCTGGGGGGTAATCAGGATGTTGGCTCCGAATTCGTCCATCTTACGTTCGATGTCGCTGGACATGGACTTGGTAATGGTCAGCAGGGTGACAATGGTGCCGATCCCCACCATCAGCCCGACGGTAAGGAAGGCCGTCTTCAGCTTGCGCCGTCTCAGATTGTTTATGGCGATGTTGTGCAGTCTCATTCCTTATCCTCAGAAAAGTCTCGATCCCGATTGCAAATCACGAACTGTTATGATCAGGTTCCCCGCCTCCTGCTTGTGCGGCAGGTAGGAGGGATTGCAGCCGCCGACCGCGTGGGGCCCGAGCCTGACGATGGCGAACTTCATGTTGCAGTTCTTGCAGACCATCGTGCCGCCCTGTTGCGCATAGCCTTTCTTTTCCCGGAAACAGACGTCGCAGGCGTCGAACGCGACCCGGATCCCCCCGTCTTTCCCTTTGACCACGAAGAACTTCAGCTCTTTCCCTCCATCCGGATAACGGAAGAAACGGGCCTCCCCATCGGAAACCCCGGTAATCGGGATTGTTATCGCGCCGTTCACTGACCGGACCTTCTCATGGCTGCCCAGCCCCGGGATGCTGAAGGCGAATGCCGCAGCCGCAGCCAGCAGCACCAGTGCGCACGCCGCCAGCACCCATCTCATACTTTTTCCGCTCTTGTTCCCCATACAGTCATTCTCCCTTGCTCATTTACGAACAAGCTCTTATTGTTTTCCCCGGCAGCAGCCGCAGCCCGAGGCGCGCGCATCGGCCATCGCCGGGCCGGCCCTGCCGGTTGCGGCCCGATATTCCTCGACGGAAGTAGCGACCAGGATACTGCTGCCGTAGCCGATGCCGGTCACCACCTGGGCGAGGCGTTCAGAAGCCGCCATTTTCGAATCGTACCAGACGGTCACCCGCCCGGCCGCCACGTCGACCTCGGCCGAGGCCACCCCCTGCTGCGCCCGGAGGACCTTGGTAATCTTTTCCGTGCAACTGTCACAGGTCATTCCCAGGGTCTTCAGAACCACGACCGAATCGGGGCTGGCCTCAAGCCTGACGGAAAAGGCGAAAACCGCCAGGACCGCGGCGGCTACGAGGACCAGGGTTACGTTTTGGATCTTGAGTTTCATTGCGCCCTTTTCCTGATGCTGATGCGGGACACCGGTCCTCTGTTTTACAAAATCGTACGGACTCTCCCTGCGAGCAACCGAGCAACTGGGTTACAAACTGCATGCCAATAACTTCGGCTGCCCTAACCTATCGAAACAACGATAAATGTATCTGCCGAGCGCCACATCCGGCCCCAAAAATGCGGAATATTCCACAGGACCATGCAGAATATTCTCCACTCCAGGCCGGTGACCCGGGACTATTGAAGACAACCGGCACAAACCTGGCATTTGCTCTTAAGATGGGTCGTTATGACAAAATTAAGACGTAGAACAACAGGGTTACCAGGGTACAGAAGCCCTGCGGCGGGAACGACAGACTCGACGTGGTTCGTGCGGTGGGCGAAAGGCCGAGAAGAAAGGACATTGTTCTATGTTCCCCGCTTTACCGTTTTCCCGGCGGGGTGATCCCGTACTTCTCCATGCGATAGACGAGCACATGGCGCGGAATCCTCAGAAAACGGGCGGCCGCGGTCTGGTTCCAGCCGTTGCGCTCCAGGGCGGACAGGACGATCTCCCGCTCCAGTTGCTCCAGAGGATACCCCTCCGCCGGGAGGTTGACCACCGACCCGGCCGGACCGCTCCCCCGTACGCCGCGGAGCTTGTCGGGCAGGTCCCCGATGGTGACGGCGTCGCCTTCGCGCATGATCAGGAGCCGCTCCACGGTGTTCTCCAGTTCGCGCACGTTACCCGGCCAGTCATAGGCCGACAGCGCCTCCACAGCCTCGTCCGAAAAGGAGATCGTCTCGGCCCCGTGCTTGGCCGCAAAGTGCCTGATGAGCAGGGGGATGTCCTCCCGGCGCTCCCGCAGCGGTGGGAGGTGGATCGGGATGACCGCCAGCCGGTAGTAGAGGTCTTCCCTGAAGACGCCCTCCCGGATGGCCTTTTCCAGGTCGGTGTTGGTGGCGGCCGCCAGCCGGACGTCCACTTTCTGCGGGGCGCTCCCGCCCACCGGTTCAACGCTCCGCTCCTGGAGCGCGCGCAGCAGCTTGGGCTGAAGCTCCACCGGCATCTCCCCCACCTCGTCCAGGAACAGGGTGCCGCCGTCCGCCTGGGAAAACTTTCCGGTCCGGTCGCGCACCGCTCCGGTAAACGCCCCCTTGACATGGCCGAACAGCTCGCTCTCCAGCAGGTCCTTGGGGATGGCCGCGCAGTTCACCGCCACGAACGGTCCCTCCCGACGCGAGCCCAGGGAATGGATGGCCCTGGCCACCAGCTCCTTGCCGGTGCCGGACTCGCCGGTGATGAGCACCGTGGCCTCGGTGTCCGCCACCCGCCGCACCATGGAGAACACCCGTTCCATGACCGGAGAGATACCGATGATGTTGCGGAACTCCCTCCGATCGCTCAAACGGTCCTTCAGGCGCCGGTTCTCCTCGGACAGGCCGGTCAGTTGGAAGGCCTTCTTCACCGTCAGCTTCAGCTCGTCGCGGTTGAACGGCTTGGTGATGTAGTCGTAGGCGCCGGCCTTCATGGCCCTGACCGCCGAATCCACCTCGCCGAAAGCGGTGATGATGATGACCAGGGTCCCGGGAGAGCGCTCCTTGACGGCCTTCAGCACCTGGAACCCGTCCATCCCGGGCATCTTCATATCGGTGATCACCAGGTCCGGAACCTGCTCGGAGAAGCTGCGCAACCCCTTCTCGCCGGAGGCCGCGGTGCTCACCTCATATCCTTCCTCCTGGAGATTGTATTCAAGCACCCGGCGCAACGAACTGTCGTCGTCGATAATAAGGATACTGCGTCCCACCCGCTCCTCCCGTCTCCGCATGCGCGGGATTGAATTTTCCCTTCCAGGTAACTCAGCGTAGCTTGTTTCCATCCGGGATGCGCCTACTGGGGTCGGATTGGAGCTTTCCCGGAGCCCCTCGTAATCGGTCACGATCAGTCTCACGGATCGGATACTCTGCTGAATGCAGGCGCTTTCCCGCGATTCACCCGATTGCACTGAAGCCGTACGAGAGGCTTCGTGAAAACCCCAACCCGACCCTTGGGAGCATTCCTGCCGGGGCTTTCAGGATGGAAGCTACCAGCCACTTCCCCCGCGCACGGGAATCGTTACCTTCACCGTGGCGCCCCGGCCGGGCGAGCTCTCGACCCCGATGCTCCCCCCGTGGCCCGTGATGATTTTTTCGGTGATGGCAAGCCCCAGGCCGGTGCCGCCTTCCTTGGTGGTGAAGAACGGGTCGAAGATCCGCGCCCTGACATCCGGGAGGATGCCCGCACCGGTGTCGCTGAAGCTGATCTCGACCTGATTTCCGGCTGCGTCGCTGCTCGCGCTGATGATCACGCTGCCGCCGGACGGGGTGGCCTGCAGACCGTTCAGGATGATATTGAGAAACGCCTGCCGCAGTTTCTCCCGGTCCCCGGTAACCGGCGGCAGCGCGGCAGGCTCCAGCCGCAACTCCACGCCGCGACGTCTGGCCTCGGCCGACACCAGGGTGATCATGTTGCGCAACTCCTCCATGACGTCGCATTCTCCGGTCTCCGAGGCCCGGGGCCTGGCCAGCCTGAGAAAATCCTCCACCACCCGGTCCAGGCGCTCGGTCTCTCCCACCAGGATCTCCAGGAATTCGTACTTCCGGTCGTCCGGCCGGTAATCGTCCCGAAGGATCTCGGCCGCCCCCTTGATGGCGCCCAGGGGATTGCGGATCTCGTGGGCCAGGGCCGCGGACAGCTCTCCCAGGACCGACAGCCGCTCGGCCCTGCGCATCTGCCCCTCGATCTCCAGGATCAGCTCCGACTGACGCCGCAACTGCTCGTTGGACTCCTCCAACCCCCTGGCGGTCTCCTGCAGCTGGGAGGCCCGGTCGCGCTCCTTCTGGGAGAGGAGCCCGGTAATGCTCCCCACCACGTTGTACAGGATTATCTCCAGATATTTTTCCAGCTCCATGGTGAGGTGCCCGCCCCACTGGAACAGGATATGGGGAGCGTAGAGGACGCTCACCACGATGGCGGAGGAAAGCCCGCCCCGGAACCCGAACCAGAAGGCGGCCAGGATGATGGGGATATAGTAGAGCCGCTGGAATATGTCGTGCAGCATCGGCAGGTGCAGGGGGGTCAGGTAGTGGAGGAGGCTTATGCCTACGACGGCCGAGGAAAGGATAGCAAAACGCAACAGTGTCTGCTTGTTCATGACTCGATTCTCTGCTTCCCGCATGGATTCAGGGTTGCGACATACTAGTTTTTTCGTTTTGCTGCGCGGAAAACCGGGAGTGTCTGCACAAATTATCGGCAGGACCGGACGCAATCAACTGCCGGTCAAGGGCCATTGCCCGACACTATCAGGCATTTCCGTTTTGGCACGACATGTGCTGAAAAGCTGTATGCACTTAAATAGTGTCTATCCGGAAACTTCTGGAAAATGTCCGTCAGGGTCGGACCGGGGCTTTCACGGAGCCTCTCGTGCGGAACCCCTGCATGTTCGTGGGACAACCGCCTGCTCCGGCATGACGGCCATAGTACCGGTGAAGTCCGGCGTCCGATTACGAGAAGCTCCGGGGAAGTTCCGGTCCGGCCCCAATCGGCGCTTTCCGGATGGACACAAATAGTTTCCATCCGGAAACCCAGGAGAACCAGCAATGGAAATCGTCGTCAAGGCATCGGACCTGAAATACAAATACCCCAAGGACATCGCCAGGCGGCACCTCCCCAAGTTCGCGGGAAAACCCGACCCGGCACCGTTCAACAGAAACGACCTGTACGAGATCCTTCCCATGTTTTCCGCGGTCATGACCGAGCTGGGAACGGACGACGGCCGGATCCTGCACCTTTTGGAGGATATCCTGAACGAGAATCTGCCCGGGTTCATAAATACCAGGGAGATGGTGTTCGATTGCCTGGTGCAGTCGGTCCGCGAGCACCTGGAATGGGAGTACCGCCCCGAGCCATAACCGGGAAATCATGTCCGGCTTCCGGGACCGGTTCTCAACAACTTTTGTGGAAAACCTGTTGGCAAGCCTGTTGATAACGGTAATAAAACCCTCAAATTCTGCCCGACCCCGCACATTGCCTAATCCCTGTTCAAACCCGTAAAACCCAGTATTTTTAAATAGTTAAGATTTTTCAGGTGATTCCGGCACGTTAGCGGAGCCCCGCATAACGGAAATTTCACCCGGATCGGACGACACCGAGTTATAAGCATGCAATATAATTTCAGGAAATCTATTGCATGGTCTACCGGGAAACCAGTGATATCCGGCAACACCAGAAAAGGCTCAATCGGGCCTATCCATGAACCAGCGCCGCCCACCACGCAGCCACCGGCGTCATGGCCGCCACAAGGACCAGGAACGCGCGGCCGCGCCTGCCGGGGTATCCGAACCTGTCGGTCAGGTACCCGGCGGCCAGCCCCAGGAGCGCCCCGAAGACGAAACCGAACAGGTGCGCGCCCAGGTCGGTGTTCTCCCCTTCCGTGCCCAGCATGGCCAGCAGGGAAAGGGCCGCGGCGGCCGGGAGGAGCCAGCGCCTGCGCCAACGGCGGCCGGGTCGCCCAAGGCGAAGCGCGCCGAGGATGCCCACGGCCCCGAAAACCAGGGTCGAGGCGCCGATGGAGTTATGATAGGCGGGCTGAAACATGGCATTGGCGAGGTTCCCCAGGATGCCCGACAGCAGGAGAAGACACCATGCAAGCCCCGAGCCGAGCTCGCGGCAGAGGAGGACGATGAAGACCCCGCCGATAAGCAGGTTCCCGAGCAGGTGCACTGGGCCGGAGTGGAGGGTGAGCGCCGTCACCGTCCGCCACCATTGACCGTCCCGGATCTCTCCGGCTGCCGCGCCTCCGATGCCGACCCAGTCGACGGGACCGAGTCCGGGGATCGGGTGTTTGAGCAGGGTGATGTTGTGGAAGGTGGCCACCAGCAGCAGGACCGAGAGTGTGACCAGGGTATTCTCGACCAGGGGGGCCGGCGCCGTCGGCGGAGGGGGCCAGTCCCGGTTTTCCTCCTCGAACAGGCGGAGCTCGCGCAGGGCCTCTTCCATCCGGTCCGGCGGCACCAACAGCCGCCGCCCGAGGCCGGCGCGCTCCAGCCGGCATGGGATGGCGCGCGCATGCAGGACCAGCTCCCAGAGCTCCGCCCTCCTTACCGGAACCGGTCCCGACATGCGTCCGTCACCAAGGTCGGGAGGTACCGGCAGCCACTCCCTCTCCGTCACGCCGTTGATTTCCGTCTTCAGATCCATCCTGACAGTATCTCAGACAGCCGTTTCCGAGTCACCAACGAAATCGTCCGGTCGGCATTCATCCGGCACTTTTCCGGGGTTACGAACAGGCACCATCGAAGAACCCGTGTTCATCGTACTTTATTTGTCATATGTTACCCCACCGGCCATGGTATGTCCAACACGGTCCCACCTGCCCGGCAGCAAGGGGTCCGGAAGACTGAAAAGAATGGTTGATATGATGGATTGCATGGATATATCTTGGTACTGGATGAGGGAACGTCTCGATATTAACCATCCGCGCCAAGGAGCCGTCATGGATTACATAGCAGACCTGCACGTCCACTCCCCCTTTTCCCGGGCCACCAGCCCGGACTGCGATCCGGCCGGACTGTTCGCTTGGGCCCGGATCAAGGGGATCCAGGTGGTCGCCTCGGGCGACTTCACCCACCCCGGCTGGCTGGCCCTTCTCAAGGAAACCCTGGCCCCGGCCGAGCCCGGCTTCCTGCGGCTCAAGGACGAGAACGTCCCGTCTCCCCTGCCGGGGCTTGCCGGAACGTCAGGTGCGGTCCGCTTCGCGCTCTCGGCCGAGGTCTCCTGCATCTACAAGCGTCACGGCGCGGTCCGCAAGGTCCACAACCTAGTCTACGTGCCGGACTTCGCGTCGGCCGAGCGGCTCACCGCCCGGCTGGCGGGCATCGGGAACATCGAATCGGACGGCCGTCCCATCCTGGGCCTGGACTCGCGCGACCTGCTTGAGATCGTGCTGGAGGAAGCCCCCGAAGGCTTCCTGGTGCCGGCCCACATCTGGACCCCCTGGTTCTCCCTGTTCGGATCCAGGTCCGGGTTCGACCACATCGAAGAGTGCTTCGGCGACCTCACTTCCCACGTGTTCGCCCTGGAAACCGGCCTCTCCTCGGACCCTGACATGAACCGGATGATCTCGGCCCTGGACCGCTTCGCCCTGATCTCCAACTCGGACTGCCATTCCCCCTCCCGCCTGGGTCGGGAGGCGAACCTCTTTTCCACCGGGTTCGATTTCTTCTCCATGCGCGAGGCCATCCGCGGAAACAGCCGCGGGACCTTCAGCGGCACCATCGAGTTCTTCCCCGAGGAGGGGAAGTACCACCTGGACGGGCACCGGGCCTGCAAGGTATGCCTGGAGCCGGATGAGACCAGAAGGGCGGACGGCCGCTGCCCGGTCTGCGGCAGGCCGCTCACCGTGGGGGTGCTGCACCGGGTCCTGGAACTGGCGGACCGGGAAGAACCGGAGTTCGGCCCGGATGCCCCCCGGTTCTTCAGCATGGTGCCGCTCCCTGAGGTCCTGGGGGAGCTGCTGGGGGTCGGACCGGCGTCCAAGCAGGTGCAGCGCCGCTATGCTTCGCTGATCGGCAGGTTCGGATCCGAGTTCAGCCTGCTGCTCAACGCCTCCCGGGAAGAGCTGTCCGAGGAATCGGCCCTGCTGGCGGAGGCTGTCGGCCGCATGCGGGAGGGACGGGTCATCCGTCACGGCGGCTACGACGGGGAATTCGGCACTATCCGGGTGTTCGAGGAGGGGGAGATCGCGCGGCTGCAGGGGCAGTTCGGCCTGTTCGCCGAGGAGACGCCGGGACGGGCAAGGAAAAAGAAGACCCCCGACGGGGGGAGCGGCGGGAACTCGGGCCCGGCAACCCCGCGACGCCGCGCTGAAACGGAAACCCCGCCCCGAGCCGCGGGCCCGAACCCCGAGCAGGTGGAGGCCATAACAGGCGACGGACGGCGCATCCTGGTGGTCGCCGGGCCGGGGACCGGCAAGACCCATACCCTCACGGAGCGGATCGCAGTGCTGATTGCGACGGGAAAGACGGCGCCGGAGCGGGTCTGCGCCATCACCTTCACAAACCGGGCCGCCGACGAGGTCCGCGGGCGGCTGGTCCGGGCGTTCGGCGATGCGGCCGAACCGGTCTTTGTCGGCACCTTCCACCGCTTCTGCCTGGACCGGCTCCGCCGGGACGAGCCCGGTCTGGAGGTCATCGGCCCGGAGAGCAGGGAGCGCCTGCTGAAGCGCCTCTTCCCGGAGATGGGAAAGGGGGAGCGGGACCGGCTGTCCGACGAGATCGCCGCCGGCTTTCTCGCAGCCGGCACCGTCTCCCTCCCGGCCGAGGTACTGGACTACCAGGCCGAGCTGGCCCGCCTGGGGGCCGTGGACCTGGACGGCGTGGTGCCGCTGCTGCTGGCGAGGATGTCCGACGACCCCGCGTTCAGGGAAGGGATAGCGGGCGGCATCGATCACCTGTTCGTGGACGAGTTCCAGGACCTGAACGCCCCCCAGTACCGGCTGGTGGAGCTCCTGGCTGAACGGGCCGCCGTGTTCGCCATCGGCGACCCGGACCAGGCCATCTACGGCTTCCGCGGCAGCGACCCCTCCTTCTTCTACCGGTTTGCCGGCACACCCGGGACGCGGCGCATCTCACTGGTCCGCAACTACCGCTCGGCTGCCCGGATCCTGGAGGCGGCCTCTGCCGTCATCACCCGCAATCCCGGCCGGGACCACGCTCCCCTCGTCCCGGTCTCCGCCCATGAAGGGGGGATCGAGCTCCACCGGCTGCCGACGCCGGCGGCCGAGGCGGAGCTGGTGGTCAGCAGGATCGAACAGTTGATGGGAGGGATCAGCTCCTTCTCCCTGGCCTCGGGCAGGGGCGGAGACCAGGGAACGGAACGGAGCTTCGGCGACATCGCCGTGCTCTACCGGCTCACGCGGCAGGCCGAAGAGCTGGCCGAGGCCCTGCATCGCCGCGGCATCCCCTTCCAACTGGTGGGCGCCACCCCCTACTTCCTGTCTCCGGCCAGCCGCCCCCTCACCCGCTTCATCCTGGCTGCGGCCGGTAGCCGAGAGACCGCATGCTGGCTCTCGCTGCTGAAAGGGCTCCCCGGCTTCGGCACCGCCATCCTGGAGAGGCTGGACGCCGAGCTCCCCCTTTCAGGGGACTTCCTGGAGTCGGCCGGACGGCTGCAGCTGCCAGCGGTCATCCGCGGGCGTCTGGACGAACTGGCAACGGCCCTTGCGGGCTTCCGCGCCTCAGTTGCCGCCGACGGCCTGGCCGCCGCCATGGCCGGGGCAGTCCCGTTCCTCGGCAGCGACGTCTCCCACCCCGACTGCGCCAGGCTCATCTCCCTTGCCGGAAGCTTCGGCAGCGACCTGGGCTCCTTTGGCCGCCACCTGCTTGAGTACGCCGCCGAGACGGTCTACGACGAGCGGGCCGAGGCGGTGGCCCTCATGACCCTGCACGCCGCCAAGGGGCTGGAATTCCCGGTTGTCTTCATGGCCGGCTGCGAAGAAGGGCTCCTCCCCTGCACCATTCGGGGCGACACCGACATCGAAGAGGAACGGCGGCTGTTCTACGTGGGGATGACCCGGGCGAAAGAGACGCTGGTGCTGACCGCCGCATCGACCCGTCCCTGGACCGGCCCGGGAGAGCGGTCCCTGTCCCGCTTCGTCACGGAGATCCCTGAAGAGCAGTTAAACAGGGCGATGCCTGAAGGGAGGAAACCGAAGCGGCAAAAGGCCGAGCAGATGGAGCTGTTCTGAAAACCGGGCCTCCTGGGACGCTGAGGCAGTTTGTAGTGATTTTTGAAGTCCTGTATACTGGAACAAAAGGATATGTGTCCATTAAGATGTTGTCTCGAAGGAGAGCATATCCGGAAAGGAGACGGCCATGTTGCGAATAATGTCCTTTCCATTCAGGTTAATAATTATCGCCGGGATTTCGGTGTTGATGTCATCCTGCGCTGTTACCACCAGATCCACGGAAGGCACGACGGAGACGTTCCATAACACATCCGACGCTTCCACGGAATTCACGTCCAGCACCAGTCCGCGCGATGAGGAGAAGGATAAGGAAGCGAAAAACCTTGAAGCCCGGGCATTTGCATCCGCCAACCTCGATCGGCTTAAGGAGGATATGGCGCGCGGCAGCGGCGAGCACCTGACGGCATTCGCGCACCTGTTGGGCATCAAGGAGACCAACCGGGCCGAGTTCTACGCCCTTGCCAAAGAAAAATATCCGGTCCTGTTCGGCTCCGAGCCGACCACCTCGGACGTCATGCTGGCCAGGCTGGACACCGAACTGAACCATCATCCGGAGTGGCGGAACTAGTGTCCTGTGCGGTTAGTTCACCGCAAGAATTCCGAGGAATTTTGGTTTCTGGCAAGGCGCGGCGACACAGGCCTAGCGGGGTCTAAGTCGAGGAGCCGGAACGCGGCCAGGGGCCAAAAGGCCCGGAATTGTAAGGAAGGAATTAGCCGCACTGGACACTAGTGCCTTGTAGCTCTTGAATCAACGGTCTAAATTAACCCCCTCCCCTTGGCCTCCTCCTATCGAGGGAGGGGGAACGTTGCGAAATAAAGGGGTTAAGAGGTACGAGCTGTTTCCGGTGAATAATCCGCTGGCTGCGTCCGACGAGCTCCGGATTACGAGATGGCGGGTACGAGTGATCAATCTCGTGAGAAAGAGAGGAGGTTTTTCGTTTTCCATCCGACCGGCGCACCGGCCGGGGGTCCGCGGCGGTCGTCGTTTGTGCGGGGCCGGCATCAACCGTGGGGTGCCTTTCCGCCGGGTCCTGCCCTGTGCATTTCTGCTGGTCAGCCTGTTCGCGCCGATGCCCTCCATGGCCGAAGAAAGCGGCTACCTGGCCCAACTCAGGCAGCGCGCCATGGGGGAACGACTCGCCGAGCGTCCCGAGTGGCGCACGTTGCTGCATTACAAACCGCGACGATTTTCGGGCGGCATTGAAAGCCTGGTGGATTCTGAATCCTTTTTTCTCTCGCCCGAAGGCAAGCATGATCCGCAGGCCGAACTGGACGCCACCCTGGCCGCCTTCTTCGAAACCGATGCGGCAGAGCCGGACAAGAGCGCCCAGTGTACCTTTGCCGGCCGTTTCCACTGGCTCGACCATGCCCTGAAATTCGATCCCGACCGGCTCCCGCGACTCCCCTGTCCCCGCTTTAACCGCTGGCTGGACAGGATGAATCCGGAGCGGCTCACCCTGGTCTTTCCGGCCGCCTATCTGAACAACCCCGCCTCCATGTTCGGCCATACCCTGCTGCGGGTCGATGCCGCCGACCAGGACGAATCGACCAGCCTGCTGGCACATGCCGTCAATTACGCCGCCGACACGCAAGACCAGCGGGGGGTGATGTACGCCGTCAACGGGCTGTTCGGCGGGTACGAAGGGAGGTTTTCCATTGCTCCCTATTATCTGGCGGTCAGGGAATACGGGGACATCGAGAACCGCGACATATGGGAATACGGGTTGAATCTGACCCCGGAGGAGATAGGCCGGATGCTCCGTCATCTCTGGGAAATGCGTGCGGCCCGGTTCGACTATTATTTCCTCGACGAAAACTGCTCCTTCCACCTGCTTTCCCTGCTGGAAGCGGCCCGGCCCGGCCTGAATCTCACCGACCGTTTCTCCTGGTGGGTCATCCCTTCGGAGACGGTACGGGCGGTGATGGAGGCGGGGCTGATTGACGGGGTGCGTTACCGCCCGGCACGCAACACCGTTCTCATGGATCGGGCAAGGCACATGGACGACGGGATGCAGATGCTGGCCAAACGGATGGTTGACGGTGGTCCCGGGGCGTACGCGGGAGAGCTGGGGAGCCTCACCCCGGCCGATCAGGCACGGGTCATTGACCTGGCGCTGGATTACGCCGCCTATCGCCAATCACCCAGGTTCGGCAAGGAAAGGCTTCCTTCCGGCACGGTGCCGGAACTGCTGGAGGCAAGGAGCCGCCTGGAGGCGCCCGACCTCGCACCGGTCATCCCGATGCCCGAGGTCCGGCCGGGAGAGGGGCACAAGCCGGCCAGGGCCGGCATCGGTTACGGTTTCGAGGACCGGCGCCAGTTCGTCGAACTCACCCTGAGACCGGGTTACCACGACCTGCTCGACCCGGAGGGGGGATTCACACCGGGCGCGGCTGTCCGGGCCTTCGACACTGCGGTGCGCCTCTATCCCGAAGAGGGAAAGGTGGAACTGGAACGGCTTGATGTTGTCGAGATCACGTCACTGTCGGACTGGGGCCGTTTCCTGCGCCCCTTGTCCTGGAAGGCCGGGGCGGGAGTCGGACGAAAGCGCGTCTCCCCCCGCGAAAGGCTCCTGATGGGGCGCATCCATGCCGACTTCGGGATAAGCAGGGTCCCTTCGGACGGGACCACGCTGTTTGCCATGGCACAGGGGACCCTGGAGCTGAGCGACCGGTTCGACTACTTCCTCGCACCAGGCCTCGGACCGGCCGTCGGGGTCGTGCACGATGTCACGGAGAGCTGGCGCAGCGGCCTGTCGTTTCTCTGGCAGAGCTTCTTCCTGGACGAATGGCGGAACGACTGTGAAGCCGTATTCGGAAACCGGTTCACCATCGGGAGACAGAGCGCGGCCGGGCTCGAACTTTCCTGGAAAAGGGAATTCGGACACGGCTACACCGGGGTGAAGGCATACTGGCAGGTTTACTTCTGACCTGCATACGTGGCGCCTTCACGCCTTGGCCTGCGTGGTCGGCCTCGTGCGTTCAGGCGTTGCGGATTCATGCTCCGCGGCAAGCTCCATGGCGTTTCAGTGAAGCGGTCCATCCGTCAAGCGGGCAAGGCGCAGGGCCATTGAATTCACAGCCCGGAAACTCCCCCCTTCTGGATTAACACTCAAAGCATGCTATGCTTTTTGCACTCAGCCTGCATTCCCGGTTTTCGATTGCTAACGGGCTGGAAAGGAGTTGCAGACCATGGCTGAAGAGGTCGTACTGCTCAGCGGGGTGAGGACGGCTATCGGCAGGTTCGGCGGCGCGCTCAAGGACGTCTCCGCCTGCAGGCTGGGCGCGGTGGTTGTCAGGTCGGCCATCGCCCGGGCGGGCATCCCCCCGGAAGAGGTGGAAGAGGTGATCATGGGCAACGTGCTCTCCGCGGGGCTGGGACAGAATCCGGCCCGGCAGGCGGCCGTCCATGGAGGGGTTCCCGCGGCTGCCGGCGCGTTTACCGTGAACGAGGTATGCGGCTCCGGCCTCAAGGCGGTGATGCTCGCCGCCCAGGCCGTCCGGGCGGGGGACGCGGAGCTTATCGTGGCTGGCGGGATGGAGAACATGAGCGCCGCGCCGCACCTGCTGGCCGGTCTACGCTGGGGAGTGAAGAGCGGCGATACGCCGGCAATGGACTCGATGCTGAACGACGGCCTCCATGACGCCTACCACCACTATCACATGGGGATCACCGGCGAGCGGACGGCTACCAGATACGGGATTACCCGGGAGGAGGCTGACGAGTTCGCCCTGGAGAGCCAGCAGCGGGCACTGGCGGCGGTGCGGGATGGCCTGTTTGCCGGAGAGATCGTGCCCGTCGACAGCCGTGGGGTCCCCTTCCGGCTGGACGAGTGCGTCCGGACGGACTCCTCACCGGAAAAGCTGGCCGGCCTCCCCCCGGTATTCCATCAGGACGGCATCCTCACCGCCGGCAACAGCTCCAAGATTTCCGACGGCGCGGCAGCGCTGGTGGTGGCCTCGGCAGGCAAGGCGGCCCGGATGGGTATCAGACCTCTGGCCAGGATCACCGGCTACGCCGAGGCCGGGGTCGAGCCGGAAGACGTGATGGAGGCTCCGATCCCGGCAGTGCAAAGGCTGCTCCGGGAAACCGGCTTCACCATCGCCGACCTGGACCTGGTGGAGCACAACGAGGCGTATGCCAGCGCCTCGCTTGCCGTCGCACGTGCCCTTGCCATCGACCGGCGGAAGCTGAACGTCAACGGCGGCTCCATCGCGCTGGGCCACCCCATCGGCTGCAGCGGCGCCCGGATCCTGGTGACCCTGCTGTACGCCCTGATGAACCGGGACCTGGAGCGGGGGCTCGCCACCCTCTGCATGGGAGGGGGGAACGGCCTGGCCATGGTAATCGAGAGGGGGTGATCGGCCATCGTCGACCAGGGCACTTCGGACATGCTGCGGCTGCCGGTCGCCCAGCGTGCCCTGAAGCAGGGAAAGTGACCGGGTGAAACGGACGTGAGCACGGAAGGGAATGGACGTGGACATCGTAAAAATCGTGGTGGTGGGCGCAGGGACCATGGGGAGCGGCATCGCCCAGGCCCTGGCTGAAGGGGGCTATAGCGTCGGCCTGGCGGACCTGGACCTGCGGCGGGCCGAGCAGGGCATGTCGATCATCCGGAGCAGGCTGGACCGGCGCGCGGCCGCGGGGAGAATGTCCGTTCAGGACAAGGAAGAGCTCATCTCCCGCATTACCCCCCTCTCCGGCCCGGAGGACTGGGTCGATGCCGGGCTGTTCGTCGAGGCGGCCTCGGAACGGGAGACCGTCAAGCAGACCGTCTTCCGGCAGCTGGACGCCGTCGCGCCGGACCCGGCCATCCTCGCCAGCAACACCTCAGCCATCTCCATCACCCGCCTGGCCGCGGCAACCGGCAGGCCGGAGCGCTTCATCGGCATGCACTTCATGAACCCCGCCCACCTCATGAAGCTGGTGGAGGTCATTCCCGGGCTGCGGACCGCACCGGAAACCGTGTCCGCCGTCACCGCCGTCTGCCGCCGGATGGGGAAGGAGCCGGTGGTCGTGGCCGACGCCCCGGGCTTCGTGGCCAACCGGCTGCTGATGCCGGTCATTAACGAGGCAATCGGGGCGCTGCAGGAGGGGCTGGCCTCCCGGGAAGACATCGATACCGTGGCGAAGCTGGGCGCCAACCACCCCATGGGTCCGCTGGAGCTGGCCGACTTCATAGGCCTGGACATCTGCCTGGAGATCCTGGAGACCCTCCACGCCGAGCTGGGGGAGCGGTTCCTCCCCGCCCCGCTGCTGCGCAGGATGGTCGCCGCCGGCAAGCTGGGGAGAAAGAGCGGAGAGGGATTCTATGAGTACCGCTGACGCGTTGAGGTTCGAGGTCAGGGACCGGATAGGCATCATCACCCTGAGCCGGGAAAGGGCCAGGAATGCGCTCGATTCCGCACTGCTCCGCCTGCTGGACGTGACCCTGGCTGCCTGCGGCGGGGACCGTGAGGTGCGGGCCGTGATCGTGACCGGCGGGGCGGATTTCTGCGCCGGGGCCGACCTGAAGGAAATGGGCGCCATGACCGTTGCCGGGGCCGGGGAGTTTGCGCGTCTGGGCCATAGCGTGTTCCGGCGGATCGAGACGCTTCCCAAACCGGTCATCGCGGCCGTGGCGGGCCATGCATTGGGTGGGGGGTGCGAGCTGGCCCTGGCCTGCGACATCAGACTGGCGGCCGAGAGCGCCCGCTTCGGCCTCCCCGAGGTGAACCTGGGCCTCATCCCCGGATTCGGCGGTACCCAGCGGCTGGCGGCCCTTGTGGGCCACGGCAGGGCCAGGGAGCTTATCCTCACCGGCAGGGTCGTAGATGCCCGTGAGGCGGAAACCATGGGCCTGGTGAGCGCCGTGGTTGCCGGCCCGGAGCTGGCGGAACGGGCCGGGGACCTGGCCGCACGCCTGGCCCGGAAAAGCCGCACGGCCCTTGCCGCGGCCAAAAAGCTGCTGGTGGAGGCCGCACGGCTGGAGCAGGGGCTGGAGCTGGAGGCGGCGGCCTTTACCCGCTGCTTCGGCTCGCCGGACCGTGAGGAAGGGATAGCCGCCTTTCTCGAAAAACGACAGCCCGTTTTCTGAACATCCTTCCCACGGGTCATCCATCCGCATACGCCCGCCTTTACGCCTCGATGTCGATCCTGCACATCCGGAGCATGCCTTCATGACCCGGGCCGATCACTCGAACTCGACCAGGTATTTTCTGCTCCGCAGCGGCACGAGCTTTTGCTGCAGCTTCGGGTTGCGGCGCTCCTCGACGGCAAGGCGCCGGAAATAGCTCCGCCACAGTCCCGCCCACCCCTCCTCGGCACCGGTGAAACGCGGGGAGCCGGTCAGGGTGATGTCGTGCACCAGCCTCCAGCCGGCAAGGTCGTACACCGCCGCCACTGAGCGGCGCAGGTCGTGGATCACCCAGGGGCGGTCGCCGACCCGCCGGGCAAAATGGGGCGCCAGGAACCGGATGATGTAGGCCTCGGGTTCGATGCGTGCGTAGAGAAAGCCCTCCTCCAGTTCGCGGAAGCGGACGAACCCCTTGTAGCGGTGCGCCTCCCTGGAAACCGCGCGGGCCAGGCGATCGACGCGGTTCACCCGCTTGTCGGCAATCATTGAGCACAGCCGCGGCCCTGCCTGCAGACCGAGGCGCACGTACTGCCACAGCAGGTTCTCGATCCCCTCCCGTTCGCTGTGAAAGGCGTAGCAGAGCATGCTGAACGCCTCCGGAGAAACCTCGGCCGCAAATCGTTCCCGGAAGGCGGCGGCTTCCCCCTTGCCCGTGACCACGGCAATCGCCGGCCCGTCGAACAGGCCGGGCTCCGTTTCCGGAGCGTCGCGAACGAACTCGACGGCCTCGTCCCGCTCGGCCAGGGCCAGGCAGAGGGTGCTCAGGTACCCCTCGAAGCTGCCGTCGTAGCGGTAGCGCCCCATCACAGCTCCCCCGTTACGACGGACAGGTCCCGGGCGGGAAACAGTTCCAGTTGCTCAAGAGAGGCCCTCCGTCCGCCCGGAGCCGTGAGCCGCTCAAGGAGCTCCGGCCCCTCCATGCTGATGCCGCCCAGATAGCGCCCCCCGGCGGTGACGAAATAGCGGGCCCGTTTCAGCACCACTCCCAGCCGCTTCAGCTCCTCCTCCCCCAGCCGGCAGGTTCGGCGGGCCTTGACGATCCGTTGGGCCGAACGGACCCCGATACCCGGAACACGCAGCAGCAGATGGTAGTCGGCCCGGTTCACCTCCACGGGGAATTGCTCCAGGTGCCGCAGTGCCCAGCCGGTCTTCGGGTCGAGCCGCATGTCCAGGTGGGGATGGGCATCGTCCAGCAGCTCGTGGGAAGCAAAACCGTAGAAACGGAGCAGCCAGTCGGCCTGGTAGAGGCGGTGCTCCCGCAGCAGGGGCGGGACGGCAAGCGCGGGGAGACGCCGGTCACTCGAAACCGGCACATAGGCGGAATAGTAGACCCGCTTCAGGCCGAGACGTTGATACAATCCCTCCGACAGGGTCATGATCTGCCGATCGTTCTCGGATGTGGCCCCCACGATCAGCTGGGTGCTCTGCCCGGCCGGGGCGAAGCGGGGCGCGTTGCGGGACCGGCGGCGTTCCAGGCGGGAGGTTTCGATCAGACCGCTGAGCCGCCGCATCGGTTCGATGATGGACTCGCGCGGCTTGTCCGGCGCCAGCAGCAGCAGGCTCCGGCGCGACGGCAGCTCGATGTTGATGCTGACCCGGTCGGCAAGTCGCCCGGCCTCCTCCACCAGCACGGCATCGGCCCCGGGCACGACCTTCAGGTGGATATAGCCGTTGAACCGCTCCTCCCGTCTGAGCCTGCGGGCGACCCTCAGCAGCTGTTCCATGGTGTGGTCCGGCGAGACCACGACCCCGGTGCTCAGAAACAGCCCCTCGATGTAGTTGCGGCGGTAAAACTCCATCGTGATCGTGACGATCTCGCCGGGTGTCAGGACGGTGCGGGGAACGGGGTTGCTGCTGCGGTTGACGCAATAGGCGCAATCGTAAATACAGACGTTGCTCAGCAGTATCTTGAGCAGCGAGATGCAGCGGCCGTCCGCGGTCCAGCTGTGGCAGATGCCGCCTCTGCCGGTGCTGCCGACCATGCCCGGTGCGCCGCGGCGGCTGCTTCCGCTGGATGAGCAGGAAACATCGTATTTGGCGCTGTCTGCCAGCAGCGCCAGGCGCTGTTCCAGGGAAAGGTTCGTCATGGGGGAAATTCTACAGGGGGGAACCGACAGAATAAGTCGCATCCGCTTCCGGTTGTCCAAAAAAAATTCTGTCTGCCGCCCTGTCTTCCGGGATAACAAAACACAAAGCCGGGTAAACCTGACAGCCTCGTGCGGCCGACTTGCCCGGCATGCCTTCACCGTCCAGTTGAGGTTTCCTCAGATGCAGTGATAGCCATTTCCCATTCTACGGCAACCGTCTCCTCATAAGACGCTTTTATCCGACATGGAAAAGATCACTCGTGATGCGGGGGTGTCGAGCCGGCCCCTCAACCCGCGGCGGTCAGCCGTCGCACATACTCCCTGATCCTTGCGGCATTGGAACCCGCGTCGCTCCTTCCCACGCGCGAGGCCGAACGGATATCGAGCAGGGAACGGTGATCGGCCGGGGTGATCCTTATGACGATATCGTCCTTGAACCCGAACCAGAACGTGGTGGCCGTGGCCTCTATCCTCCCTTCGGCGGGCGCTTCCGCCACGATATCCCACCCCATTGCGCGGGCCACGTCCAGCGCGCGCCTGCATGCCTGATCGTAGGGGAGATTGAGGATCACGGTCGATATGTCGGGATAGGCCTGGCGCTGCCTGTTCGCGACCTCCCCCCCTTCGTACCGAGGGGTTCGGAACGTCCTTGCGCAGCGGGAGCACGGCAACGAAGCCGGGCGGCCTGTCGATGTCGGTGGTTATGTCGTGGATGGGTGGAACCCTCCCGGCGTGGAGCTTCCAGGATATGGGGACGGCCGCCGCGGTCCCGCCGACCGCCAGACCGAGGAGCGCGAACAGAAAACGCTTGACCCGCCGCTGTTTCAGCGCGAGAAACCCGCCCGCGACCGAGAGCGCCACAGCCAGCAGGCCGCCGCAGACGGCCCATTTCAGCATGTCGAACCCGGTCCGGAAATGCCACAGGCCCACGCGGCTGCCGAATCCCGCAGAAACCGCGACCAGTGCGGCGGCAAGCGCGATACAGACCCCCGCGCAGGGAAGCAGGCCCGACACCCTCCGATATTCCCTCGTCTTGTCCATTTTCTGAAGATCAGCAGTGCCCATGGCCTTCGCTCCTTTCCAACGTCCGTTAGCAAGCCGATATCTGTTACTCTCCAACCAAACCGGCAGGTTGTCAACCCTTGCCCGCGGGCCCGCCTTTCAGGACACCGAACAGGCCGCACATGAATTCAATCGAATCTTAAATGTTCAGACCCTGCCGTAGGTGTCGATCCTGCTGCCGACCCGCTCCAGACATCCGTTTACCCTGATCGCGTATTTGAGATATACTAAAAATACACATTCCCAAAAGAAAGGAGATACGAAATGGCACGCAAAACCAACAGTCATGTAACGGACGCTCTTTTCATCATCGGCGCAGGCATGGTCGGCGCGGGACTGGGCCTGCTGTTCGCCCCCAGGTCGGGCAGGAGGACCCGCAGGGACATCGCCCGGTTCGCACGAAGTGTGAGCACCGGAACGGCCAAGGCCGTTCAGGACTTTGCCGACGATGTTTCGGGCTTCGCCGACACCATGGGTCACAAGGCGTCCAAGCTTCTGCGCGAGGGACGCGCAATGACACGGAGATCAAAAGAAAGGCTCCTGTCGGCCTTTTAGACCGGCTCGGCCGGGTTGGCAGAGTTTCCAGCGGCGGCAAGGCTGGGCATGAGGTGGGAAAACAAGAGGGTCGTTTATCCGGGAACCAGATCTGGTTCCCGGATAAACGACCCTCTTGTTTCCGCCGATAACCTGAAGGACCGGCATCGCGCCGGGTTACCCGGACTGGTCAGAACCTGACGAATTCCACCCTCCGGTTGTTGGCACGTCCTTCGGCGGTCCCGTTGCTGTCGATGGGCCGGGTGTCGCCGAACCCGGCCACTTTCAGGCGACCGCCGTCGATTCCCTTGGCTTCCAGCCAGGCCATGACCGCGGCGGCCCGTTTCTCCGACAGCGGCCCGTTGATGCCCTTGCCTCCCTGGTTGTCGGTATGCCCCTCGATGGAAAATCTCAGCGTCGGATCCTCATTCAACAGGCCGAGGATCTTTTTCAGGGTCGGCAGCGATGCGGGCTTGAGCGTGGCCTTGCCGGTATCGAACAGGATGCCGTGGGTGACGATCCTGCCGTCGGTATCAAGGGCGGACCTGATGTCCTTGCCCCCTTCGGCCAGGCGGAAATTGGTGAACAGCAGCTTGTCCGTCTTGAAGCTGTTCGGTGTGAGCATCTGCAGGCCTACCTGCCTGATGGGCCGCTTGACACCGTCCGGGTCGTTGATCACCCGCTGGTTGTCGATATAGGCCTTGACGAACGTTCCGTTGACGCTGATGGCCACATGGTGCACCTTCCCGTCGTTCAACTGGACAATGGTGCTGGTGTTGGCCGACTCATTATCCTGTCCCGATATCAGGACGGCCCCGGGGCTTGCCTTTCGGAAGATATCGATTTTCTTGTCCGCAGGCACCAGGAGGACCTTGTACATGATTTCATAAACAGGCGAGTTGTTGATGGGGGCCAGCACCGCATCGAACTCGATGGTAAATTTCTGCGGCAGGTCCCCCTTCTGGCTCAGGCGCAGGTACTGGGTCGCAGGGGGCTGGCCCTGTGCGCCCGGAATCGGACGGAGGAAGTGCTTCCCCTGGTACTCCACCACCTCAACAGTGCTGTTCCCGCCCGGTTTCGGGCCATCCAGTGTCCATTTGCGGGGGAATTCCCCCACGTCGGTGTCGCTGAAATCGTCGAAGAAAATCGTTTTCTCGCCCGGGATGAAGTCGAACTTGGTGTAGATCTGTTCGGCCTCCTCGATGGAAAGGTTGTCCCCGGCATAGTCCGCTGAGGAATCAGCGCGCCGTGAAGCGGATTCCCGCGAATCGGAGGACTGCCTTGATGATCTCCCGGAAGTATCCCCTTTGACCGCGTCCTTTGCCCCGCCCTTTGCCCCACTGTAGGCACTGTCGGCGGCTTCGTTAATCGCCCGGTTGCCGAGCCGCTTCCCGACCCCCTCCAGCGTGCTGTCCAGCCACCCCGCCCGGCTCAGTCCGACACCGGCAACCAACAGCATGAGCCCTACAAAGATCCCCGTTTTCATGGCTCCTCCTTTCAACTGCAAAGAATTCATATTCTGAACATCGATAGAACACGGAAACTTATTTACTCTTATTCCGGTCCGCAATCAACATGGCATCAACCTGCAGGGTGGGTTAGGAGGCTTTTAGCTGTAACCCACCGGAAGAAGGTGCGTTACTAGCGGGAGAGAATCGCCAGCAACCTGCTGGTGGAATAGGCCGGAAGGTCGTATGAGGTCAGGACAACCAGCGCCTTGCCCCTGGGCGTCAGATACAGGGACGAGACCTCTCCACCGTAACCGGCAGGGTATTCGTAGACCTTCTGAATCCGACTGCTCCAGCCGGTGCGGGCCGCGTACTCCCGCGAGTACACGGCCGGATTTGTCTCGCTGTCCTGGGACCAGACGGCAAGCCCGTTCCCCTTCCCGTCCAGGGCGAAAAATGCCGCCTCCACGTCCAGATCCAGGCGGGGATCGCTGATCATCGCAGCCGAGGCATCCCAGCCGTTGGCGGGGCTGTATGCCCTGGCAAACAGCTTGCGTTTGGCGCCGTCCTGGACCACCCAGGTAATCAGTGCATTGCCGTTGGCATCAACGGCGCCGTTCAGGTTGGAGATGAAGCTGACCGACGATGCGATCGGGAAGATCACTGTATCCCACCCCGGAAGCGGCCCCGCAATGAACCTCCGGGCGTAGACCTTGTAGGATGAACCGTCCTGCTGGTCCCAGAAGGCAACGCCGGAGCCCCAGGCGTTCAGGGCTATGTGCACGCGGTTCACGTGCCCGTTGACGGCCGGATCGTCGAGCATGCTTATGGTCGGGCCCCATCCCGTGCCGGCCGAGTATTGCCGTGCATAGGCATTGGTAAAGGTGCCGTCATACTGCTCCCACACGGCCACGCCGTTGCCGCTGTCATCCAGGGCGACCTGAGGGTGGTTCGAGCCGTAGATCGAAGCATCGATGGACGTCGGGGAGGCATCCCACCCGCTGCCGGGTATGTACCCCCTGGCGTACACGCCGCTGGCCACGTATTTGGAGAACACGGTCAGGATGTTTCCGGCGGCATTGATGGCCGCGCCGGGGACCTGACCGTCGTCGTCGTTGTCGCAGAGTCTCTGGAACGCCGCATCCCAGCCCGATGCCATGGCAAACCTGCGGGCGTAGAAAAAATCGCCTGTGGTTTCCTCCACCCGCCAGGCCGCCACACCGGCTCCGTCGGGATTGATGGCCAGGGTGTACGCGGAGACGCGAAGGACCGCATTGTCGAAGCGCGTCGCAACCGCATCCCAGCCGCCGGACGCCGTATAGCGCCGTGAGTAGAGGCGGTCGGCGGCGTTCCAGGCAACCATGGCATTGCCGTTGTCGTCCATGACCGACTGGACGCCGTAGGCATACTCATCTCCGGAAACGAACACGGCGGTTCCCCAACTGCGCACCGAAAAAAATACCGTGCTGTCGTCTCCCCCGCAGCCGGACAGCGACAGCAGGGCCGCCAAAAGACCGAACCGGAAAAAGTTCTTCATGGGATGCCTCCTGTGTTCATAGCGGATTTGAATACATTTCATTAAATTTTGCAGGGTATTGTAGGAGAAACGATTGGTTTTTGCAATGCCGATGAAGCACCGTCAACCGGCACGGCAGGGCAGGCCCTCCCATGACTCTCCCGGTGTCGGCATTGACGACATCGTTGAAGGGTCAGCGCCAGTCCCGGCGCTACGCGTCATGCCTGGCGCAGGATGGAAAAAGGGGCGCCCATCGGGCGCCCCTTCCAGGTTCAGAGGCTAGTACTGGTAATACCAGACCTCATTGGAGGAACCGGTAACGTAGAGCCTCTTGAGGGTGGAATCGTAGG
>Ga0228535_1000951_pt1 | contig 59376 bp, 49 predicted proteins | sample SJ1metagenome_FD_168457 | JGI IMG/M metagenome (GOLD analysis project Ga0228535, IMG submission 168457) | Enriched culture of PCE-dechlorinating microbial communities from Ithaca, New York, USA - SJ1 | ecosystem: Engineered > Modeled > Simulated communities (microbial... > Unclassified | place...
CCCTCCGAGAGGGATGGCATAAACAGGATATCGGATTTGCGGAACCACTCGATTACTGCTTCGGGTTTCAGCCACCCGGGTAAAGTGAACCTTGCAGCTAAACCATGCGCAGTAATTTCGCTCTCAATCTCTGAACGCAAGGCGCCATCGCCGATGAGAACCGCCTGCCAGGGCAGATCGCTGACTTCAGCCAGGCTGCGGATGATCTGCAAGGGGTTCTTTTGGGGCACAAACCTGCCGGCAAATACAACCACCGGAGGGGAGTTGGCTTTGATAATACCGGGATCTAGGGCAGCCAGGTCCACCCCGTTTGGAATGACCTGAATTGGAACCGGGTATTTCTTTAATGCCAGGCTGCGGGTGAATTCACTGACGGCAACCACCTGGTGCGCTTTCTTCCAGATTGCAGGGGTAAATGGAAATATCCACCTGAACCATTTCCCGGTTTTTTCGGGTACACCGCCGGGGACATCCCCCAGGTGGGCGGTCAAAACGTATGGGATTCGGGTCAGCAGAGAAATTGCATACCCTGGCGCTCCACCCGGAACTGCGAAATGAATATGGATGACATCCGGTTTCCACTTGCGTGCGGTTTGCAGGCCTTTCCAAAAGGATGCCCACACAAACCCGAGCATGGCTTTTAAGTCTGCCCTGAAGAATTGTGACCGTGATGACTTGATTCGGATAACCTCGACGCCCTGATCGTTTTCTATTTCAGGCAAGTCTTTAAACCAGGGGGTGATCAGTTTGACCTGGTGCCCCTGCTGCACAAAGCCACGGCTCAGGTCCTGCGCCACCCGCCCGCCACCGCCCCCCAGGGGCGGGTACTCATGACAGAGGACCAGGATGCGCATCTTTTTCAATGTTGATGGTTTTTCCAACCGTGTAGGTGGGGGTTCCGGTGGATTCGTGGTATGTGCGTACCAGGAGCTCTGCAATCAACCCCATCAGGATGGACATGACACCCAGGATCAGGATCATGGTGCTCATCTGGAAGAGCGGTGATGAGAACACGGATACGAGGAAGAAAATCCGCCGGATGAACAGGAAGAGCAAAACAAGCAGGCTGAAGATAATGAAGGCTATGCCTGTACCGCCAAACAGGTATATTGGTTTGTCGGCGTAGCTGCTCAGAAACTTCACGGTTACCAGGTCCAGGATAACCTTGATGGTCCTTTCCAATCCGTACTTGGCTTTACCATGCAAACGGGGATGATGGTTCACTGGAACTTCAATAATCTTGGCTCCAACCCGGTTGGCATACACCGGGATGAAGCGGTGCATTTCGCCGTAGAGGCGGAAACCTGTGATCACTTCACGACGGTAGGCTTTCAGGGTGCAGCCGTAATCGTGTAATTTTACCCCGGTAACCCATGAGATCAACCCGTTGGCGATATTTGAAGGCAATGTCCGCGTCAGGAAGGCATCTTTGCGGCGCTTACGCCAGCCGCTGACCAGGTCATACCCTTCTTCAATCTTTTGCACCATCATGGGGATGTCGGCCGGATCGTTCTGCAGGTCTGCATCCATCAGGATGATCACATCGCCGTCAGAGTGGTCGATCCCTGCCGCGATCGCGGCTGTTTGCCCGAAGTTCCGGCGCAAGCCCACCACGCGGAAGTGAACGGGATCTTTTGCGGCGAGTTTTTCCAGTTCACGCATGCTGCCATCTTTACTGCCGTCATCAACGAGTACAGCTTCCCAATCATGCGGCAGGGAGGAGATTGCTGCCACAAGGGCATCATACAGCAGGGGAATATTTTCTTCTTCGTTATAGACCGGCACAATAATTGATAATTTCATTAGAGCAGCTCCATTACCCTGCGGCTATTATCTCATATTCCCTGCAGAATCGGCATTTTCCTTTGCTTTCAACCGTTGCTTCTTCCAGTGGTCGTATCCCAGTCCTCCAAGCAGGATCAGGGCGCTCAGCCCGGTGATCCAGGTGACCATCTCCCAGAATAACATGCGGCGCCAAAGCAGGAAATAGCGGCTGAAGTACCAGTTGGTGAAAAAGCCCAGGAACACTGCTTCCACCAGCAGCAGGCGGGGCAGCCATGCATCCCGCCTAACAATTGCCTGGCGGATAGCCCAGCTGGCAGTGAGAACCAACCAGGGCAGCATGTTTGCCCGGTAACGCGGGTTATCCCACTGGTCGCCCCCGGCGCGGGCAGAAGCGATGATGATCCAGAGGATTGAAAAGGCGGCCATCCAGGCCCATACTTGCCGCTCTTTTTTGTCTTTAACCTTGAAGAGGGTGAAAATCGCATATACCAGCAGGGGAGCCAGCATGTACCAACCGGCTGCCCGGGCAATATTGATCACTTTCCATAACGGCAGAGTGGGTTCGGCTATTGCTGCCGGCAGCACCGGTTGGGCAATACCGTAAATCACAAGAAATGGGATACGGTATTGAGCGCCGATCTCTTCGATTACTTTGGCTACCCAGCCGGAACCCCGTTCCGTCAGGATCATGTCCCATTCAGCGGAGGACTGCAGCCATGCCCAGCTGGCGGCCAGGAAGAGCAGAACTAGGACGAGCAAAATGACCCACGTGAATTTCCGTACCTTTGCAGGCAGGCCGGGCAAATTCTCCAGCAGGAAGAGCATCAATAGAAAGAAAAACACTGCAGCCGCAATTCGGGACGAGATCATGGTCATAAGCGCTATAATTAACACCAGTACAATCCATCCCTGGGGTTTGCGGGATGGCAGGCGCATGACTGCCCAAAACGCGATCATGCTCAGTCCAAGGATAAAAGGTTCGCGCATTTGCGAGCTGGTGTATAAAAGCCCATCAGGGTATAGGACCAGGAACCAGGCAGCCATTCCTGCAAGGCGGGTGTCCCAGCGGATGGCTGTTGCGCGGTAAAAGAATGGAATTCCCAGGGTAAAGGCGAACGCACCGAAAAGCAGGACAAGATAGGATCGGTGAACATCCGGGCTAAGCACCCGGTACAGTAAAGCGCTGATGGTCAGCATGCCGCCGTACTGGTCGGTGTACAACTCTTCGCGCGTCTGGTTGAGAATTGAATCGCCCGATTCAGCCAGCTGCCAAGCCTGGTTATCCCGCTGGAAGGCATCATAAAACAGGTACCCGGCGTTTTGGGCAGGTTCGTCCCATCCAAGTGACGGGAGAGCCAGCGTTAGTCCGGTGCCAAAAACAATGCGCAGGAAAAATGCAGAAACCATCAGCCAGGCAAGCTGTTTACCTTTGCCGAATTTCTGCCAGGCAATGAATAAGATGAACAAGGAAAGGGACAGCAATACGGCTGCCCCAAGCCAGCTGATCCAATAACTACCGTCGGGGAACAGGTATGAAATCCCGGCCCCTAGAATTACCCCCGCAGTCAGAGTAACAACCAGCGCTTTGAGATGCTTCATGCCTAATATTTTACCGCAAGGTAAGGTCGAATTAATAGATGGTATAATGATTCGCTGTTTATTAGCGCAATTATCATTTTTGGAGTATTGATGGATTTAAAATATACGGTAAAAGTACCAAACAACTTTAATTTGCCGCGCAGGATTGGCCGGCTGGGGGAATTAGCATACAATCTCTGGTGGGTGTGGAATCCAGAAGCACAGCTTCTCTACCGTTTGATAGACAGGACTTTTTGGGAATCAAGTTATCATAACCCGGTTTCTTTCTTGCGGGGCGTCAGCCGCCCGGCATTGAATGCTGTTTTAAATGACCGATATTACCTGGATATGTACGACAGGGTTTTCAAGGCATTTGACCTGCACATGTCCACTACCGATACCTGGTACAGCAGGACTGTTCCCCAGTACAGCCAGAACAGCATTGCCTATTTTTCCTTCGAATTCGGTTTGCACGAATCGCTGCCCGTTTATGCTGGCGGGTTGGGGGTGCTTTCCGGCGACCATCTTAAAGAATCCAGCGACCTGGGTCTGCCGCTGGTTGGAGTTGGATTTGTTTACAATGAAGGCTACTTCCAGCAGCGCATCACTGAAGACGGCTGGCAGGAAACCCGCAACACGCATATTGATTTTGCTGAAAAACCGATCTGTCCCCTGCTCAACCATGAGGGCAAACCGCTGACGATTTCTGTCGACTTGCCAGAGCGAAAAGTGCATGCCCGCATCTGGCTGGTGCAGGTCGGGCGTATCCCGCTGTACCTGCTGGATACTAACCTGGAAGAGAACACTCCCGCAGACCGGCAATTAAATGCACGCCTGTACTCGAATGACCTTGAAACCCGCATCTCGCAGGAAATTATGCTGGGGGTTGGCGGCGTGCGCGCCTTACGCGAACTGGGCTACAACCCGACCGTGTGGCACATGAACGAAGGACATTCTGCTTTCCTGATCCTCGAGCGTGCCCGCGAACTGGTTGATGAAGGCCTTTCTTTCGAGGAAGCCATTGCTCGCACCCGTACCACAAATGTATTTACCACCCATACCCCGGTTCCCGCCGGCAACGATCAGTTCCCGCTCTGGCTTTTAGAAAAGTACGGTTCAGTACTTGCCCAGGGCATCAAGCTGGAAAGGGAGCAGTTCATCGACCTCGGACGCCAGCCCCAAAGCTGGGGAGACATGTTCTCCATGCCTGTCCTCGCACTCAAGTATTCGGATGGCAGAAATGCCGTTTCGGAATTGCACGGGCAGGTTTCACGCCGCATGTGGAATTTCCTGTGGAAAGATGTTGATGAGGATGATGTCCCCATTACCCATATCACCAATGGCATCCATTCTGCCAGCTGGCTTGCCCGCCGGATGCGCATCCTGTTTGACCGCTACCTGGGTGTGGACTGGATGCAGAAGGTGGATGACCTGGATGTGTGGGCGAGGGCTGGCAATATTCCTGACGGCGAGCTGTGGGCAGTGCGCAATCACTTGAAACGCAAGCTGGCGATGTTTGCCAATGAGCGCGCCCGCCAGAGCTGGTCAACAGGCGGTGTAGCACCTGTGCAGGTTGTAGCCAGCGGTGTTTTAATGGAACCATATGCGCTTACCATCGGGTTCGCCCGCCGGTTTGCCACCTACAAACGGGCCGACCTGATATTGCAGGATTTTGACCGGCTGCTGTCGATCATCAATAATCCTTCCATGCCGGTGCAAATCATTTTCTCGGGCAAGGCTCATCCTGCTGATGAGCCCAGTAAAATGATCATCCAGAAAGTCTACCGCGCGGTAAAAAATTCACGCACCGCAGGCCGGCTCATTTTCCTGGAAGATTATGACATGAACGTAGCCCGCTACCTGGTGCAGGGTGTGGATGTGTGGTTGAATACTCCACGCCGTCCCAATGAAGCATCTGGAACATCTGGAATGAAAGCTGCCCTGAACGGTGTACTGCAATTCTCCACCCTGGATGGCTGGTGGAGGGAAGGCTACAACGGGCGCAACGGTTGGGCAATCGGGCAGGATAAGGAATTTGATGATACCGCCCAACAGGATGCAATCGATTCGGCTTCTCTTTATGAGATTCTGGAAGACCAGATTGTGCCGCTGTATTATCACAACCGCACATCCGACTCATTGCCGGTGGAATGGATTGCCATGATGAAGGAATCCATCCGTACCCTGGCACCGCAGTTCAGCACCCACCGCATGGTTAAGGAATACATGCAGCAAATGTATGAACCTGCCATGCGGGCGGTAAAGAAGTAACTATTTTCGAGGAAAGACCATGTTAGAAGTATTATTAAATCCCGCTGCCTGGCTGGCAGCCCTGGTGATATTTCTCCTGCGCGTAGGCGATATGGCGCTGGATACTGTACGCGTGCTGTTCGTAGTGCGTGGGAAAAAGAAGCTGGCCTGGGTGCTTGGATTCTTCCAGTCCCTGATTTTTGTAATCGCTATCACTTCAGTTCTAACTGACATCCTGGCAAACCCCCTGAAGATACTGGGGTATGCAGCCGGGTTCGCCACAGGCAATGTGATTGGCATGTTCATTGAAGAACGCCTGGCAATCGGGCATGTGCACATCAGCATCATTTCACCTTCCCGCGGCCATGCGGTGGCTGATGCTATCCGTGCCAGCGGATTTGCTGTGACCGTTGTCCCGGCTCAAGGTAAGAGCGGGATGGTCTCCCTGCTGCTGGTAAATGTCCTGCGCAAGGATGTGGACAAAATCGAAACGATCGTGCTTGAATCGGATCCAGAAGCGTTTGTGACTGCTGAAGATGTCCGCCCGATCCGGCGCGGTTTCTGGCGGGCTTAAGGTTCAGCGCAAGCGGCGTACCGTCAACTGCAGTCCGTTCACCTCAACCACTTCTACCTCTTCCCCTTCGGTTATCACCCCTTCACCAGGTGCGGCTGCGGCTTTCCACAACTCCCCGGCTGCCTGCACTGTTCCGTACGGGTTGAGCGGGGTTTTCACCATACCGCGCTTGCCGGGTAAAGCCTCTTTCCCGGTGAGCACTGGTACCCGCTGGGCACGGATGGCAAAGGATACAACGATAAAGAAGGTGACCCCAATGAATAACCCGGTTCCCACCACGAGCGGGACAGAAATGGGGGGCATGCCGGGCAGGCTGGCGTTATTGAACAGCACCAGTGTACCGACAATGAATGTGACGACTCCCGCCACTGTCAAGGCGCCGTGGGTGGGCGCTTTGATATCCAGGATGAAAAGCACAAACGAAATCGCCACGAACAGGATGCCAAACCAGTTTACCGGCAGCAATCCCATTCCATATACTGACAGCAGCAGGCACAGCGAGCCGATAAATCCGGCAACCCAGCCGCCCGGGCTGGAGATCTCGATCAGGATTGCCTGAATCCCGATGGAAAGCAGCAGGAAAACCAGGTTTGGGTCGAGCAGCAGGTAGAGGACTTCTTCAATAAATGTATTGGGGACAACTTCAATAAATGCTGCTTTGGTATCCAGTACCCGGGTTTCACCGTCAAAGGCAACTTCACGGCCATCCAGCTGAGCCAGCAGGTCGTCCCTGTCGGTTGCCTTGATATCGATCAAGCCGGCAGAAAGAGCCTCATCTACGGTTACTGCCCGGGCAGAATCGACCATTTCCTCCGCCAGGGCAACTGCTTCGGGGGTTCGGTTAAGGGTCAAATTCCGCACAGAAGCTTTGAGAATCTCCTTGACCTTGCTTTCCATCGTCTCGCCGATATCCTCGCCCTGCCCGCCAACCGGGCTGGCTGCTCCGATGGTGGTTTCGGGTGCCATGGCAGAAACATGCCCGGCCAGGGTGATGATTGCTCCGGCGCTGGCAGCCATGCCGTTGCGGGGGGTGACATAAACAACAACCGGTATCTCGCTGCTGCGGATCATCTGCACGATCTTATTCATGGAATCAATGCTGCCGCCGGGGGAGTTCAGCTCGATCAGTACCAGATCAGCACCTATCCGGTTTGCATGCTCCAGACCGCGTTCAATATAGGTCGCCAGTACAGGAGTTACCGATGTCTCTGCATACAACACCGCAACGCGGGGTTGGCTGGCTGCCTGTGCCTGCACCGGGAAAACAGCAGCTCCACATACCAGGAGAAGCCAAATCAGCAGGAGAAAGGGACGGATTTTCTTGAGGTTCTTGGCGGCGGCGGTTTTCCTGTTCAAATTTATTTCCTTTTTATCCCTGTCCGGGATCAGGGACGGTAGACAAAGTTGACCGGTTCTGTTGACGGCAGGGTGATCTCAGCAATCCCATTGGCATCGAATTTCCCTTTATATTTGCAGTCAGCATCCATGATATTGCTGGTACAATCCACACCCACAATCGCCACCGAGAATTTGCCTTGTGCGCCATTAGGCAGGAAGACAAAGAATTCGCCAGTTGCGTTCGTAGTATCATCAGACCGCAATTCTCCGGCAACTGTTTGCTGGTAAACTGCGACTGTAGCCAGATCAACAGGAGAACCGCTGCTATCTGTAATAGTGCCTTTGACCAGGATGTTGTATGCACTATTAATGACTGGCAGGGTTGAGAGCGGGGTTTCGATGGCTAGGAATTCGTATGTCATCCAGCCAAGCTGCCCGGCAGGAGTTTCGACCAGCAGCCATTCGTCCCCCAGGGCTTTGCCGAGCACGGCAACGGGCGCATCCTGGGCATATTTTCCCAGCACATCAAAGGCTGTGCCGGGTCCGGAACGCAGGTTGATGACCTGTACGTTCACGGTTGCAGGGAAGGTGTTTACTACCAGTTCCTTTGGAAGTTCTTCTGTCACGATGGGTTCGGGAGTTTGCGCTTCACTTGCGGCGGCAGCCAGGGTTACCGTTGCTGGCTGCTGAATGGTTGGAAACACCAGGGTGGCAGTTGGTTGGGTTGTGGGCGCGGTGCAGGCTGCAAGGAAAATGATGCTGCAGAGAGCAATTACAGAAAGAGTACTTTTCATCTTATCCATCCTTCCCGGACAGTACACAAAAGCCGGATGTCCTGCCCACGATCTCATTTTATTATACCAACCGAGCATACCCAGAATCAATCCGGTCTACCAGTTTCACTCTCCCGGCAAAGACTTGGTAAAATAAAGGGAATTATCAAGGTAAACCCTCATGCCTGGTCCAGATTTATCCTGTGAATTTCTCAACCTGCATTTCCGTAATCCCATTGTGCTGTGTTCGGGTGTGATTGGAACCAGTGTAAACCTGCTGAGCCGGGCAGCCGAAGTTGGGGTTGGCGGTGTCATTGCAAAAAGCTGCAGCCTGATGCCGCGGGCGGGCCACCCTAATCCTGTCACCATCGATTGGGGAGGAGGGATCATCAATGCCATCGGCTTGACCAACCCGGGAGCTGAAACTGAAGTGCATATGCTGAAAGAAGCGCGTGAAGCCCTTGAGCCAGCCGGTGTGCCGGTGATTGCCAGCATTTTTGGGGGAACTGTGGAAGAGTATGGCGAGGTTGCCAGGGTAATTTCACGGGCGACCCCGCACCTGATCGAAGTGAACATTTCCTGCCCGAATGTGGCAGATGAATTCGGCACCCCGTTCTCGGGCAGCTGTGAGAGCGCCGCAGAAGTTACGGCTGCCGTAAAAAATGCAACAACCATCCCCGTCAGTGTTAAGTTGGCCCCGAATGTTCCTTCGATAGGGCGCATTGCGGCTGCTGTGGTAGAAGCTGGTGCGGACGCAATCACAGCAATCAACACCATGCCTGGCATGGTGATCGATGCTGAAGCTGCCAGGCCGGTACTGGCAAATAAAACGGGCGGGATCTCCGGGAAGGCGCTCAAACCAATCGCCTTGCGCTGCGTTTCAGAGATTGCCAGGGCAGTGAAGGTACCGATTATCGGCACAGGCGGAATCACTACCGGGAGGGATGCGGTTGAGATGATCATGGCTGGGGCAACCCTCGTGGGGGTAGGGACTGCGGTATGGTACCGTGGCGTTGAAGGGCTGGGGGAGATTGTCAGGGAACTGGAAGCTTTCATGCGTAAAGAGAGATACACAAGAATTGAAGACATGCGGGGGCTGGCGAACCAATGAGCGACCATCTCTTTCATCACCACACTTCCGGGCTGCCCAAAGCATTCAGTGTCAATAAAATAACCCGGCATAATGAAAGGGCGATTTCAATATTCCTGGATGGAAGCCTGCCCGGAACACAGCCCGGACAGTTCGTAATGGCCTGGCTGCCGGAGGCGGGCGAAAAGCCGTACAGTGTGGCAGGGCTTGACCCCATCCGGTTGATGGTTGTGGATGTCGGACCGTTCAGTCATGCATTATATAATTTAAATGAAGGTGACCGTCTATGGTTACGAGGACCTCTCGGGCACGGCTTTGAAATCCAGCCGGAACAGCATGCTGTCATTGCGGGGGGCGGGTTTGGGATCGCCCCACTTTATTACCTGGCGATGGAACTGTTGAAAAACCGCTGTAAAGTGCAGGTTGTCCTGGGAGCACGCAGCGCCGGGGATATCATTATGGCTGATGAGTTCAACCGGGCTGGGATTGACCTGCTGGTGACTACAAATGACGCTAGCCTGGGTATGCAAGGCCTGGTGACAGACGGTTTGAAGAAGGTAATGGCAGGGCAGAAGGTGGATATGGTATATGCCTGCGGCCCTTCCGCCATGCTGACCCCGGTGGCGCAGATCTGTCGGAACGCCGGGGTGCCTTGCCAGCTTTCGTGGGAGGCCATGATGCGCTGCGGCATGGGTTTGTGCGGCAGCTGTGAGCTGGAAGAAGGATCAGGGGAGCCTGCAGGCTGGCTGGTTTGCCTGGATGGGCCGGTTGCCAGGCACGATTAAGCCATCCACACTCGACCAGAGGGAGGATAAAGAATTGACAGGCAATTATTCAGGGCTGTATCTCTGCAATTTAACCGGCATTGGAAATTTCCGGATAGTAACCCGTCTACCGGTCGCCAAAACCGTATCCCGCATGATTTTTCTGTGTTATCATAATCTGGTTAATCAGCCGGTTATTTGAATTCATCCTTTAATGACCAGAGGTAAATTAAACATGGAAATTGCAGTTCCAAAAGCAAAGGTACGTGGTCACTTCAAACCTGCAACACGGCGGGAACGCTGGGCCTGGTATTTGTACGACTTTGGCAACTCTGCCTACGCTGCAGTTGTCATCCTGGCTGTGTATGCCGCCTATTTTAAAGGTACAGTGGTTGGCGGTGCAGAGGGTTCACGGTTATGGGGCCTTTCTGTTGGCATTGCCATGCTGGTTGTGGCAATCATTTCCCCATTCCTGGGCACCCTGGCAGATTTTGCTGGAACAAAGAAACGTTTCCTGTTCATCTTTACTGCCATAGCGGTGGTTTTCACAGCCATGCTCTTCTTTGTTGGACCTGGCGACATCTTTACCGGCATGCTTTTCTTCATCCTGGCAGAGATTGGATACCGTGGGGCGCAAGTTTTCTATAATTCCCTGCTGCCTGAAATAGCCAGCCCTAAGGAAATGGGCAAAGTTTCCGGCAATGGTTGGGCGATCGGTTCTTTCGGCGGCATTGTCTGCCTGGGGATTGTGCTGGCGCTGATCATGCTGATCGGCGGCGAAACGGTCACCCGTGTTTCTTTCGTGATAACAGCCGTATTCTATGCCCTGGCTGCCATCCCGACATTCCTCTGGATCAAAGAACGGGCTGAACCTCAGCCAATGCCTGAAGGGCAGACTTTATGGACCATCCCGTTCACCCGCCTGGCTGCCACCTTTAAAGAAATTAAGAGCTACAAGGAATTCATTAAGTTCATTGTTGCCTTCCTCATTTATAACGACGGTATTATGATGACCCTGGATTTTGCAGCCATCATTGGCGCTGTCCTGGTGGGGATGAACCAGATGCAGCTGATCATTTTTATGATCATTGTGCAGGTTACTAGTGTTGCCGGTGCATACTTGTTTGGTGTGCTTGCTGATAAGATCGGCGCAAAGAAAAGCCTGGTAATTTCAGTGGGCATGATGATCTTTATTGTTGCCCTGCTGTTTATTGTGAAAGACCTGGTCTTCTTCTTCGTGATTGGTGCGCTGGCTGGTTTTGCGCTTTCCGGTGTGCAATCCGTCAGCCGAATGGCGGTTGGTAAAATGGCTCCGGTAGGAAAGAGCGCTGAGTTCTACGGTTTCTTCGCTGTTGCCGGACATACCTCCTCCTTTATCGGTCCGGCAGTGTATGGCTGGATCGCCGCAGATGCCGCGATTATTTTCGCGGCCAGGGGTATGGACGCCCTTTCTGCTGAACAGGCTGGTTTGCGAGTGGCAGTGATCTCCATCATTCTCTTCCTGGCAGTCGGCCTGGTGCTCCTGTTCGGCGTCCGTGAAAAGAAACATTTTAATGACCTGGAAGCAGAAAACGAGCCGGCAGGATTATAGGCATGGCAATTACAGCTGAGGGGTCACTTCCATTCATCCAGTACCCGCGCCGGCAGTTCATCCGCAGTTTGTTGCGGGCAGGCATTGCGGTTGGACTGAGCGCTCTATGCAACATGAAAGTGGAAGGCCTTGAAAACTTCCCGCGCACCGGCCCGGTCTTGATGGTCGGCAACCATTTCAGTTTCCTCGACCCTGTGGCGGTGATCCGCTTCAGCCCGCGGCATGTGGAATTCATCGGCGGCACCCAGACTCCCAATGCACCCAAAGCAGTTGGCTGGATCTCGAAGGTGTATGGGGTTCTGCCAGTGCGGCGCGGATCGCTGACGCGCGACAGCCTTTTGGGGGCGCAGTCTCTTCTGAATCAGGGAGGTGTGCTGAGCATTTTCCCTGAGGCAGGCAGCTGGGCTAAGGTTCTCCGCCCGGCACGTCCTGGGGCTGCACTGCTTGCCAGCCGCACCCGGGCGTTGATCCTTCCGGTTGGATTGACCGGGTTGACCCATCTCTTCCCCAGTGTCCGTAAAGGAAAACGTGCCAATGTGACTATCCGGGTGGGGAAACCTTTTGGGCCTTTCTATGTCCCCGAACGTGGCGAGACTGACCGCCAGAAGCTGGATGAGATGGGGCACGAAATTATGCGCCATATTGCTGCCCTGATTCCGCCCGAAGAACGCGGGTATTACAGCGATGATCCTGTCATCCGCCAGGCTGCAGCCGGGACAGAGATTTATCCCTGGGCTAACAAAGCCGAATAATGGCAGGAGTTGGAATTGAAATCAACCGGCTGGTTATACCAGCCGGTTTTGCTTAACTTTTTGGGATCCAGGTCCCATCTTCAGGATGGTCGCGCATGCTGGTAATGTATACCCCGTCGTATCCGCCTGCCAGCAGCCCTTCTGCCATCGAGCGGGCTGATACCTGGTCATCAAGTGTGTCCTCCTGGTTGAGCAAGGCAATCCTGCGTGCAGCAGGGGGAATACCCTTCAATCCGCCTTGCGGATGGAGCAAGACCCGCGCTGCTGCATCAGGGGTAATAGCTTCACCCAGTTTCAACCCGGAAAGGGCGGAATACAGTTCGGGACGGTGCACCCATTCTGCAGTGAGAGGCTGCCCGATGGCCGACAGACCGGCGCACACGATAACCACCTCGATCCAGGGAGGGATGGACGGCTCGTGCGCAGCCGGGGCTTTCAATGCCAGCTGGCGGGCGCCGTCTGCTTCCAACAGCAGGGTGACCCCTTTTTGTTTTGCCTGGCAGTGCATTTCTTCCAGCACAGCCTCTTCAGGGCTTTGCAGGCGGTAATCGATGGTCATCAAACCGGTGATCAAGGTAACCTTCTTCGCCAGCAGCATCTGGCTGCCGAGCTCATCCGGCGAATCGAGGATGAAATGCTGGTCAGCCAGCTGGGCTTGCTTTACACCCAGGTGTGTGGTCGTGGTTACCCAGGTAATTCCCGGCAGGCTGCGTGCCAGGTGGAACAGGGTTGAGGTCTTTCCGCCCGCGCCGGTGATAGCAACCTGCGCCGCGGCAGGGAGAGCCAGTGCATCAGCCAGCCGCATGTGTTCTTCCCAGTTGTGACCGGATGGCAGGATCAGAAAGCAGGGCTTCCAGCACACCTCCGCCGATCGAAAGCGCCTTGTCCGAAACCTGGTAAGCCAGCCGGGGGTCAAGGCGCGGGTCGATATCGCCAATTTTCATGCCAACGCTTACCTCAAGGCCATCGTGCACCAGCCCACGCAATACCCCTTTGAAAGGCGCTCTGACGGGTTTACCAGCTACCCAGGCGACCAGGTCCCCTTCATCAAGTATTTGCCCCAGCATCACTTCTGCTTGCAGCACGCCGTCTGCGGGAGCCCGCAGGACCCGTTCGCCCCGGTAACCCGCTACCTGTTCCGGAAGCCGGGTGTCCTCCTGGGCGCCGCCTTGCCAGAATACCCTGCCCAGGTGAGGTCCGCGGTTGGTCTCAATAACCGCATGGCAGTTTTTTCCTGCCAGGAAACCCGGACCCAGTCCGATCAGCATGGGTTGATCCACCAGGTCATTACCCGGGTCATTTTTGAGCATGCGCGCATCGATTACAGCCAGGGGACGCAGGCTGTTAAATGAGGCGCATTCAGGGTCAACCATCACAGCCACCTGGTGTTTGTACAATATTCCAACGGCATCCTGTATAGTTACTGCCAGTGTTCCGGTTACCTCTTCGATCTGGCATACACCGCGGTAAACCGCTTCTGAAAAGGAAACCAACCGGCGGACTGTGAGAGGTTCGGGCAGCTCTGCAACACCAACCAGAAAACCGCAGCGGTGCAGCCTGATCGCAACGCCGGAAGCCAGGTCGCCTCCGCCGCGGACGAGGACAAATGGTTCAACCAATTCATTTGAATTTGCCATCAACAGGTTCTCCTGCCCACATTATAGCAATTCTGCAGTAGAGTTTGCTCATTCTCTGAAAATCACGCCAGTATTAATAATCCTCTTATACAAACCCTGTACAATTCCTTGAGATGATAATCATTACAGGTTATCATAGAAATAAGGAGAACATCATGACTGAATCCATTAAAATACTTGGCATCTCCGGGAGTTTACGGAAACGGTCATTAAACACCCGGCTGCTTGAAATTGCACAGAGTGTATTACCCGGCGGTGTTACCCTGGAAATAGCTGACTTATCTGCCATCCCTTTCTATGACGGGGATGTTGAAAAAGAAGGCTTACCCCAAAGCGTGCTCGATTTCCGCAAAAAGATCCATGAGGCGGATGCCATCCTGTTCGCCAGCCCTGAATATAACTCATCCTTTACAGGTGTTTTGAAAAATGCCCTGGATTGGGCATCCCGTCCGCCTAAAGGCGAGCCGTATTCGATGCCGCCAACTGCAGGAAAGCCATACGCCATTGTGGGTGTCGGGGGAAGGTATGGTACTTCCCGCGCGCAGTCTCACCTGCGCCAGGTGCTGCAGAAGATGGACATGCCGGGAGTGAACCAGCCGGAAATCCTTGTGCAAAACCAGCCGGTGCCTGTCTTTGACCAGGACCTTAACCTTACCGATACTGTTGCTGTCCAGCTCATCGAGATTTTGTTGAAAAACCTGGTTAAGCTGGTTGGGCAAACCCGCGCAGTCCAATAGAATTAACAACTTTCTTCCAGCAGACCTTGCCAGATTGGGTCTGCTGGTTTCTTAAATTTTTCCTATTTATCTGGAATCTGCATACAATTGGGGGAATTGAAATCCGCTTCCTCTTCTTCCTCTGAGTTCTGGCTTGGCGTCAGGGATGAACTGCCCCTGCTGCTGGGTGTAGCACCGTTTGGGATGATCTACGGTGTTCTGGCGATGGCTGCCAGCCTGCCGCTGGGTATTTCGCAGGCGATGTCTTCCATTGTGTTTGCAGGTTCAGCGCAATTCATTACTGTTCAGCTGCTTGGTTCAGGGGTGCCCCTGCTGATCATCTTTCTCACGGGGGTAGTTGTCAACCTGCGTCATGCCCTGTACAGCGCTTCTGTTGCGCCTTACCTGCAGCACCTTTCACCAGCCTGGAGGGCTGGGCTGGCTTACCTGTTGACGGATGAGGCTTATGCGGTTGCAATCAACCACTACTCAGATGAAACCAGGCCAGGTAAACACAAGCACTGGTACTTCCTGGGAGCGGGCATCACCCTGTGGACTTGCTGGCAGCTCAGCTCTGCGCTGGGGATTTTCGTCGGCCAGGTTGTCCCTGCGGATCTGCCGCTGGAATTCACGCTGCCATTGATCTTTATCGCCCTGGTGGTGCCTAATTTACGCGACCGGGCGGCTGCAGCTGCAGCCATTGTTGCTGGCCTGGTTTCCGTGCTGGCATTCGGGCTGCCTTACAAACTGGGTTTGCTGCTGGCTGCAGCGGTTGGAATGGGGGTCGGCTTATGGCTGGAGAAGAAATAATGCCCCTCTGGCTGCTTATCATTGGGCTGGGTCTTGCGACCTTCCTGACGCGCCTGTCGTTTATCTGGCTTTTCCAGCACTGGCAGCCTCCTGAGTGGTTGAAGCGCAGCCTGCGCTTTGTGCCGGTTACTGTCCTTACGGCGATTGCCATCCCCGAATTACTCCTGCCGGGAGGGAATTGGATGGTTCCTTTCGCCAACCCGCGCCTGATTGCTGGTGTGGTAGCAATCCTGGTCGCCTGGCGCTCCCGCAGTATGCTGTTGACCATCCTGGCTGGTATGGCAGCGCTCCTGGCAGCCAGCGCACTTCTGCCATAAACCTCCATTCCCGGTGTAAAATTGGAGTAATTCTCCTCCCATGGAAACGCACGAAAAAAAAACAGCAGGTATGAAAGCTTTTATTGTCATCTGGCTTGGACAGTTGATCTCTGTCCTTGCGTCCAGTATGACGGGCTTTGCCTTGAGTATCTGGATGTACCAGCAAACGGAGAGCGCCACTGCCATGGGGCTGGTGCAGGTTTGCTTTATTACGCCCTTCCTGATCATGTCGCCCTTTGCCGGGGTGATGGTGGACCGCTACAACCGCAAGCTGATGATGATGGTGAGCGATTTTACGGCTGTCCTTGCCACAGCTCTCATCCTGATTTTGCATCTCAGCGGGAACCTGCAATTCTGGCACCTCTACATCGCTGCCGTGTTGAACGGTATAGGCAACACCTTCCAGTGGCCGGCTTATTCGGCGGCTGTTGGAACGATGGTCGCCAAGGAGCAACTGGGCAAGGTGAACGGCATGATGAGCCTGGTTGAAGCCGGACCAGGTGTGGTTGCTCCCCTTCTGGCGGGCATGCTCCTGCCGGTGATCGGGCTGACCGGGATTCTGACGATTGATATTGTTACCTTCTTTCTGGCAATTGGCGCATTGCTGGTCATTTTTGTCCCCCAGCCGCAAAGAACCGAGGAGGGGCAAAAAGCCCAGGGGAATATGCTCAAAGAAGCAGCCTTTGGTTTCCGCTACATTTTTGCCCGCCCCAGCCTGCTGGGATTGCAGATGTTATTTTTTGCCGGTAACCTGTTCTCTGGCGTGGCATTTACAGTGATGGCTCCCATGATCCTGGCGCGCACGAACCAGAATGCGCTGATGTTTGGGACAGTGCAAACGGCTGGCGCAATTGGGGCGGTGGTTGGCGGGATTGCCATGAGCGCCTGGGGAGGGTTCAAGCGGCGCATCCACGGGGTGCTGGCGAGCTGGATCTGGTTTGGGCTTTTCAGTGCCTGCCTGGTTGGAACCGGGTTCGGTTTACCGGTTTGGGTTGCAGGTGCGGCTTTAGGTGAGCTTGCCATTCCATTGATGAACGGTTCTAACCAGGCCATCTGGCAGGCCAAGGTTGCCCCAGATTTACAGGGCAGGGTGTTTTCGTCCCGCAGGCTGATCGCCTGGTTCACCAACCCGGTTTCCCCTATCATCGGCGGAACCATGGCGGATTTTGTGCTTGAACCCGCCATGCGCGCAGGGGGGTTCTTGCCCGATACCTTCGGATGGCTGGTGGGCACCGGACCCGGATCGGGGATGGGGCTGCTGATGCTGATTTGCGGGGTGTTGATATCCCTGGTGGGTGTGGCCGGTTATTTCATCCCGGTCATCCGCAATGCAGAAGACCTGCTGCCAGACCATGAACAGATACCTGGAGCATCTGCAATACCTGGTTAAGATGAAAAAATCCCTGCACCTGCAGGGATTTTTTCGTTAATATCCTTTTATTTACGGCTGCCATAAGACAGGTAATCAAAATTGACAATCACCGGTAACATGTTATGGGACATTCCACCTAAACCAACCATGCCGGATTCTGGTAATGCGTAATCTTCAAGTTCAGTAATGAGGTTACCATTTACTTCTACGCTGATGGTGTTCCCCTCACAAGTCATTCTTAATGTATTGGCGTCAAAGGGGGTGAAGACATCTTTACTAAATTTTCCACTTGCAAGTTCAATATACGGGTTCTTTTCGTCAGTTTTTAGCGCCTGGTCATAGCGGTAGACAAAATAACGCGCTTCGTCGCTTACCCTGAACTCATACCATCCTGAGTAGTCATTTTTTGCTCGGCAGACAAGCGCCATGCCATTGACCTGGGCGCCATTTCCCTCAACTGACGCTTCAATTACTACATCTGGTCTGGCTGGATTTTTGTAGAATTTGTAGAGATAGGTTTCAGCTTCCTGAATATCGAACACCAGATTTCCACCCTTGAGCTCTACTTTTGAGATCATGGAGTCATTTCCAGCAGATGTAGTAACGACGTATGTATCCAGCCAGGCCGGATCGGCAACAGAAAAGTCATCATAGAGAGAACGTTCCGTATCCTCTTCTGGCACAGGTGTGTTGGTTGGCAAAGCAGTCGGGGTTACTAATTCCTCCTTCAGAAGATTGGTATCATTTGGTGAACAGCCAGCCAGCATTACCACCAGAATAACCAGAGGTAACAAGAATTTGCCTTTCATATTTACTCCTTTCGACTAATGTTAATGATCATAAGAAACTGTCTTTGGTTTCTAGGCATTCTACTTATACGGGTTTCAATAAAGTTCTGTCAAGCGATGTTTGGCTTGATAAGGATAACCTTACAAAATTGAAAACCTGATTTTCTAATGTTGGCACGATTCTTACTACGTTGCGTTTAAAGCTTACCAGAACCATCAATGGCAGAACCTGGATGATGATGTATCCCAACACCTGCTTGTTATGAGCAATTCCACGAATGCGAAAACCGGTATCCTGTCAGCCCACAATTTTCTGTCAGTTATCGCATGACCAGGAGATTAAACTAAAAATCCCCGGTTTCAGGCCGGGGATTTTTTCTTTATATTCATAGTTTGGTAATTGTCATATTATTTCTTTTATAGTCTTCTCCCTGGATTTTAACAGGAACAAGATGGGAAGCACCAGCAGGTTAATCACGGCAAACACCAGCATGGTTGGCCCGTAATCGATCCGGTCTGCCAGCATGCCGCCCAGGCTGAGGCCGATGCCTTGCCCGACATTGGTGAATGCCATCAAAATGGCAAACATGGAAGCCGCTATGCTCGCCACTGTAAAGCGCATGGCCAGGGCAAAGTAGACTGCCTGGTAGGTACCGTACCCGATCCCGAATAACAGGGCGAACACAAAAGCCAGCCCAAGCGGGGTATTCTGGCTGACCCCGAATCCCAGGACGAGCAGCGAAATGGTGGACACCGACAGAGAAAGCAACACTGCATTATGCCAGCCAATCCGGTCGCTGAGCCTGCCGCCCCCCAACCCGCCTACAACCACGCCAATACCCCACACAGTGGTGATAAATCCGGCTGTGCTCAGGGAAATGCCCAGAACTTGCTCGAAATATGGGTTAACCAACTGGTTAGCACCGACGATCACCAGGAATGAGATCAACCCGATCCATACCACACCGGCGATGGTCCAAGATTTAAAGGCAGAAAATGCCTTCCAATTGAAGCGCTGGCTGGCCGGGCGTTCACCTTCATGCGTTTTGAGGACAAACGGCAGCGGCAATAAGGTCAAAATTGCCAGCAGCCAGAAAACGGCATACCAGGATGCTTTTTCTGCCAGCAGACCGACCACGGACGCGGTCACGATTACACCAATAGCACGGCCGCCCACCATCAGTCCTTGAATCAGACCTCGCTCGGTATCTGGGACCGTATCCAAAGCCAGGCCGTCAGTACAGGTATCGTACAACGCCATGCCCATTTGCAGGATGAATGCCAGGGCTACGAACCCCCAGTACATGCTGTTGGGGTCAAGAAAAGGTGCAATCACCAGGCAGGTGAACTGGATCGCCAACCCGAGCAAGATGTATGGCTTGCGGTGACCGATGTTGAAAAGGTTCACACGGTCGGAGAGGATGCCCAGGAAGATCTTGATCACAAATGGGATCAGGGCAATGGTGGCGAAAATGCCTACTCTGGTCATGGAAACACCCCGGGAGAGGAAATAGAGGGCATTTAATGAGGTGAAGTAACTGAGGATGGTGCCCTGGGTGAAATACAGCAGGGCAAACATACTGTAACGGGAAACCTTTGAGGCAGACATGTACACTCCTGAATTTATGTTCTGGATTTATTGTATACCAACCTGGTACTGAGCATTTTCCCGCGATAATCTTCTATAATCGTATCAGAACCAGCGACTCTTTTAACGAGGTTTACCGTTAAGAGTTATTGAACAGCTGCGCCGCATGCACACCATGAACGAAATGACCGAAACCCAAGCCGTAAGAGCAGCCAGCCGGGGCGACCCTGAAGCTGTAGCGCACCTCTATGAACTTTACCATACCGGTATCTTCCGTTTCCTGTATTACCGTACCGGTTCAATACAGTCCGCTGAAGACCTGACCTCCGAAGTTTTTCTAAGGATGGTTCGGTCGCTGTCAGGGTTCCAGCCGGGCAGGGGTACTTTTGCAGCCTGGCTGTACCAGATCGCCCGCCGGGTGCTGTACGATTGGTATCGAAGCAACGCTGCCCATCCGCTGGTCGAACTGGCAGAAACCCATCCTGACCCTGCCCCAAAGCCGGATGAGACAGCAGAGCGGAGATTAGAGCATGCCGTGCTGGCACAGGCGATGCTTTCGTTACCAGCCGAGCAGCAGGATGTTTTGATCTTGCGGTTCATCAATGGGCTTTCGCTCGGAATGACCGCAGAGGCAATCCACCGCAGCATCGATGCAGTCAAAGGGCTGCAAAGCAGGGGATTGCAGAAATTGCGAGAAGTTTTAACGGAAAGAGGTGTGTTATGACTAAAGATATCTTATCAGGTATTGAAACCGAAGCTGATGCGGAGCTGGTCAGCCGGCTTCAACAGGTGGATCACCCCGCCTTAGCGGCAGATAAAGCCAGTGCACAGGTGACACAATTGAAAGTAGCAGCCAGGGCACAACGCACTGCATCTGCGCAAAAATCCTGGAAGTGGATCCTGGCGGTAACAGGAACTGTGGTAATGGTCACCCTGGTTGTAACAGGGTTCATGGCTGGTTTATTGCGGAATGTCCAGCAGGTACAGGCTGCCAGTCTGGATAATATCAATGGCATCGTGGAGATTTCAAAAGATGCCGGTCAGACCTGGATAGTGGTGGAAGACGGTGAGGGACTTACCAGCGGAGATGGGCTCCGAACATATACTGATTCCGGCGTAATACTAACCTTCCCGGATGGTTCGGTGGTAGCGGTAGGCGAGGAAGCAGAGATCTTTGTTTCCACTTTGGAGTACCAAAAGAGAGTATTGACCCTGGAATTGCTTCAGACGGCAGGCGAGACCACTCACTGGGTTGTTCCTGTCAGGGAGGGTGGAAAGTACCTGGTGAATACGGTTACCGGTACCGCGCAGGTACATGGGACAGTTTTTAATATCAATGTACCGGATGCCGGGCTGGCACGCTTTGCAGTTACCGATGGCCTGGTAGAAGTAAGCAACGATGGCAATGAGATCCTTCTGGCTGCTGGGCAGGTGACCCTGGCGGAAGGTGACGGCACACTGGTGCCTGCTGCATACGATTTCAGCCTGAAAGGTGAACTGGAAGCCATCGGCGCTGACGACACCTGGACGGTGAGTGGAGTTACTTTCAAGGTTACTGAGGACACCCGCCTGAAAGGTGAATTTGTTGTTGGTGATTTCATTCACGTGATCGGCAGGGTGCTTGAAAGCGGAGAGCGTGTGGCAGATATGATCATGTACTCGCAGGTGGATAAAGAAATCCTGTGTTTCTCCGGCACGGTTGAAAGCATCAGTGAGACCGAATGGGTGATCAGCGGGCAGTCTGTGGTTGTAAACAGTGATACTATCCTGGGTGAAGGCCTTGAGGTTGGTTCGCTGGTAGAGGTAAGGTTTACCGTACAGGAAGATGGAAGCTGGCTGGCGCTGGAGATCAGTCAATTTAGCGATGAACAGGGACCCCCGGAAAAGAAGCCCACCAAACAGCCTCGGGAACCAAAAGGACCAAAAGGGGAAGTGAATGGGACCGGAGAGCCGGAGCAAGAGATGGAAGGCATACCGGGTCCGGTCAAGGAGCAAGGTATTTGTGACCCAGAAACTGAGCAGATCCAACCTGAAGCTGTCAGGCTGGCAGAACGCTACAGTGTGACTTATAAAGAAATTATGGGATGGTTCTGCCTGAATTACGGTTTTGGCGAGATCGACCTGGCTTACCGTATGTCGCTCGATTCCGGCACACCGGTGACAGAGATCTTTGCCATGCGCGAATCAGGAACGGGCTGGGGGTTGATCAAGCAAACTCTTTTCCCGAAAGAAAAACCTGTTAATAAGCCTGACCCGAATAATAACAATCTTGATCTTACACCAGGGCCAGATCCAAATCCAAATCCCAATAAAGGTAAGAATTAGCGGTGATGGAAGAAGAAATTCCACCCCTTCTTTTGAAGGGGTGGAATTCTTAAATCCGAGTAAAGAAAAAGTTTACTTCTTTTTCTTTTTATCTTTCTTGTCTTTCTTTTCCTTTTTTTCTTTCTTTTCCTTCTTGTCTTTCTTCTCTTTCTTTTCTTTTTTCTCTTTCTTGTCTTTCTTTTCTTCTTTCTTAACTTTTTTCAGTTCTTCTTCGTCTTGCTTTTTCTTCTCGTCGTCCTTATCCGCCATGGCATCACGCTCCTTTCATTCAATATACTGGATACATAACTATAGCATTTTCCAGGCTTGAATACAAGCAGACTTGAAATGCGTAGTTAAGGATGAAGGGAATTTAAAAGGCAAAGAGGATACGTTTATTGGCGCCAATCTCAGCATACAGGGCATCAATCTGGTCGCGGTTGCGGGCAGTGAAGGTGGTTGATACCGCCAGGTACTTGCCGTTGTGGCTGGTGCGCATGGTCAGGTCTTCACGGGCGATGCCGGGAACATGCTTTTGCAGGATCGAGAATGAGAATTCGAAAAAGTCATCCTCGTCCAGCCCGAAAAGCTTGACCGGGTATTCACACGGGAAATTGAGGTCATATTCATCTAAATTTACAGGCATAAACCGAGAGTATACCAGATAGCATGCCAGTTTCGTGCTGCAATTATGCCTGATGTTTCATCAGGGATTGTAATTCGGAGGTGAAGTGTATTAAGAGAAGAACGCCATTGAATATTCTATGAATATCCCGAATGGTTTAAGGCTTAAAATACTACAGTGAAAGCAAGCTTTTGATTGCTTATGATTCTTAATTAACTGACCTCATTTCAACGGGCTTAAGATATGAACAAAATTCCAAAACCAAAAAGTGATGAATATTCGCCTTCGGCAAGAACGTACATCGATCTTGTTCCGCAGGATGGCAAGGTGCTGCAGCACCTTGCCTCCAGTATTGAAACCGTTAAGCAGCTGGTTCTTGCAATACCACAAGAAACGCTCACCTACCGCTGGGCAGATAGGGAATGGACAGTAAAGGAAATCCTGGTCCACATTATGGACACTGAAAGAATCCTGGCTTACCGGGCGCTGCGTTTTGCCAGGAACGACCCAACCGGGTTGGCCCCTTACGACCAGGAAAGGTTCGTAGCAGCTTCAGGAGCAAATGACCGGGAATTGGGGGAGATCCTGAATGAGTATGCCGCAATCCGCAATGCAACCCTGGCACTCTTTTCAAGCCTGCATAAGGGCGCATTGACCAGGGTTGGAATCGTAAATGGAAAGCGGGTTAGTGTGCGCGGGCTGGCATACATGATCCTGGGGCATGAGATGCATCACCTGGAAAGTATTAGAGAAAACTACAAAAAAGAAAACCTGAGGTGATTTTATCGTGGAAATATCCATTCAAATAGGATTTTGTTTGGCAACTTTTCCTAGTACGATTGATAATCACTAATGGAATTCTCCGAGTGCTTTTATTGTTACATCCATTGAGAAGAATTGTTAAAAGAATTTGCAGATAAGAAAAAAGCGGTTACAACGGATAATCGACAGGACAAATTCTATCTAATTTCAAGTAATGCCCCGCAATTGGTATTATGCTTAATTAAAAAGTTATCTTCAATCCTCCTTGAAATGAACTGTAGGAAAACTACCAATTGTTTCCACGTTAAAACCTTCTTCAATTAAATGGTTGACAATCAGGTTGAATGCTTGCTCCTCTGAAATTATTATCTCTTGCGGACAGTTGCCTGTGTGTCCTTGAACGGTGCCGCTCGACCATTCGTAATCCTTCAATTGGAGAGTGAAGAATTGGTCGCAGTAAACCAGGTTCATGTATCCAAACTGATAGAAAGGTGGAATAAAATTGTATGCCACCAGGTGATCCCATTCGGGACGGATTGCATCTACACCTACACTAAAGATGGGACGGTTTCCTACTGATCCATGAAGGAATGAAGTACCTTCCATCCAATCGGGTTGCTCAATCTGCAGATAATCTAGAAGTGTTGGGGATATGTCAATGTTTTGTACATTATCAGTGATTGATCCGGAAAATGCATCGCCTGGAAAATGGATGATCAGCGGGATTTTATTGTAAGTCCTGAAATGCTGTCCGTGATCACTTCCTATAATTAAGACGGTGTTGTCATAAAGCCCAAGCTCTTTGAGGTCTTTGATCAGATTTCCTACTGCAGAATCGAAGTCAAGAATGCTATCGTCGTAAAAATCATAGTTCCATTCCTCTTGAGTGGTAACATCCTGTCCCTTTGAGAATACCTGTACTTTGGGTTTATAGACTGGACCGTGAGTTTCCATCCAGTGGATGTGGATAAAGACAGGTTTTTTGTTTTGCTGAAGAAATTCTAGTGCTTCAGTCAGTTTTGTGCGGTCATCAAAAGTAATTGTCTTCCATTTTGTAAAAGCATTCAAGTCCACCATATTGCGTATAAAGAAAATATGGCACAACCGGTCAAATAGCCGGTTTTTCACCTGATAGAGAAAGTGTGCTTCGTTGGTGTCTAAGTTTCGGGTCAGGAAATCGAGTTCTTTTAAGTCTTCTGTGGTCCTACCGTTGGCAGCATCGAAACCATTAAGTAGATTGGTTTCATAAGCATCCCCGTAATAAGCAAATGAAATTTGGGCAGTTGTATAACCATTGTCTTTCAAGAGCGCGAGTATATGCTGGTAAGAATCTTCATTTTTGAGAATATCTGGAGGATACAAGACACGAGTAGTTGTTGGATATTTACTGGTGAAAATCGAAATCAAAGACCCGCCGGTATTGCCTGAATTTGTGAAAGCATTTTCTGCTAATAGTGAAGTTGTTGCCAGGTGGGTAATTTCAGGTGTTGTTTCGCGTTCATAACCATAGACAGACATATGCATTGCATCTAGTCCGTCGGCTGTAATCAAGATTATGTCAGGCAAATTTTGGTCAATTTTTGAAGGTGCAAGCGTTCCAACTTCGTCTGAATGGTGGTTTGTACGGATGGTTAAGGAAAAAATCACCAAAGAAAGGCCAATCAAAGCAGGTATTACCCAGTTTCTGCTATTCTCCTTCAGTGAGGAAGAGGATAATTCATAAGCCTTCTTGTTAAGCGCCACATGGAAAAAAACAAGTAGAAGCAGGAAAAACACCAGGTAAACTACCCTGAATGAATTACTGATTACGATCCCAAAGTTGAAAAGCGTATAGGTGAAATTGTCCACAAGTAAAAGTACCATGGAAGCATCAAGGAAGACAGAAATGGTCAGCGAAACACCTTTGAATATCCGTTGATCTGCAATTATTAAAATATGACTTAACAGGTACATAACTAGAATGAACAGGCAGCATATTAAGAATAAGGTTGTTATAGAAAAAGGTAGGACGACCAGCTTATCCAGGAATGTGTCATTGCCAAAAAACGATGCTTTTGTGATGGTAAATGTCCACTCAGCAAGCATGAATAGGAAAGCGCTAACAAAATTTATGATCAGGATTGACTTCCAGGAATACTTTTTTATTGCCAGGAGTTCTTTGAGGTTAGTTGACTGGAGTTTGTGTATCGCCATTAGTATCTCTATTTTGTGGGGATTATTTAATGATATCGAACCAATTGTTTTAGTGTACTACTTTTATTTCATAATAATCAGGATTGGAAAGTCGGTGCTCTGCAGTTTTCTGCGAACATTGGCTCTCCTGAAATTCCAGCAGCAGGCGCTGAATGCTGTCACATTTTTTATAAGCAAAATCCTGACACTATCATTTCTTTAGCTCCAATTCATAAACATCATGGACAAACACGCTTCCAAGGAATCAGCTTCCTTAATATCTGTCATATGTTTAGCGTCAAATAGATATTGATTAATAAAATCATGCTGACTTCGAAAATGAATTCCCTGTCACTTTGATCAATGCATCTTAGAAGTAGACGTTCAGTATCAATATTCCCAATCGTAATTCCTTCATGAATTGTTTCTAAGCGCTGGAGACACCTGCTGAATGGATAGATCAACTGCCTTAATACCGCATAATATGACAGTTAAATTTTTCATACTGCTTCGTAAATAAAAGTAAGTATAACTTCAGTTCCTACATCAGGCCGATAAATATCAAACTCTCAGTACGTTTTTCCAACAGTCACGGTTGTATAATTTCATTATGGAAGTCAAAAACCTTCCCGAAAGTACTGTAAGGAAAACCAAAGTTGGCACAGCCAACCACTGTATATCAGCCAGTCGACTATTCATTCTCATAGGGGTTCTGCTTTTTCTGGTCTTTGGCCTGATACCAAAACAGAATGCATCTGCCAGCCCGCTTGTACAAACAGAACCCCCAACCCCGGCCGAGGTGATCGAGGCAGTTAATGCGCTGCGGATCAGCACCGGGCAGGCTCCGTTAAAAGTCCATGATGTACTCATGCAAGCTGCCCAGGTCGAGGCAGAGGGGATTGCCAGTGGTATGATGGGGCACTGGCGCCCGGAAAACCTGACCCTGGGCCAGTGGCTGCTTTCGCTAGGCTACCCGCTGGCAGGCGATCTGCTGCAGGATGGCTACCGTTCGGAAAACTGGATCGCTTCAGACAGCGCGGAAACTGCTGTGCTCGCCTGGCAGGGGGATGATGTGCACACCAACACGATGCTTTCCGGGTTTCGCACTGATATCGGTGCGGGAGTCGCGGTGGGGGAAGAAGTTATCATAGTGCTGATCACAGCCCTGCAAACCAGGGATGGCAAAATGCAGGCTACTGCTTACCCTATTTTGACTCAACTGGCGTCCGAATCCGGGTATGGAAATCTGGGCACGCCGGCTGCACAAAAACTGGTGCCGGTGGCAGTCTGTACCGCCCGCCCGGATGGGGATGTGATCCACAAAGTACAGTACGGGCAAAGTTTGTGGAGTCTTGCCATTGCGTACCATACCACGATCGACCAGATCAGCGCCTGGAACAACCTGGGATTGGATACAACCATTTATGAGGGGCAAGTCTTGCTGGTGCAGAAAGGGGCCACGCAGCCTGCGACTGAAACACCAGTCACCATGCAGACTGCGACTGTGTTGAGTACCCCCACTCTTTTCCAGATAAATGCATCACCAACACTGACAGCGCAGGCTTCAACTCCTGCCGCGGGCGGGGAAACCACCCGATCCGGATCCGGTATGGACCTCATTATCGGGTTGATATTGGCAGCCATCGCCCTGGGAGGGCTGATCACCGTGCTTGGCGCTGTGATAAAGAAGTAATCCGGCAGCCTGATTTTTAGTTTAGGTGAGCTTTAGGCAGGCAATTTATTCAGCTTGCTTAATATCTTCTCAGGTGTGACAGGAAGGTCGTCGAACTCGGCCCCGATGGCGTTGGAAATGGCATTCACAATTGCCGGGGTGACCGGAACCAGTGAACATTCGCCAATGCTTTTGGCTCCGTAGGGACCGCCGTACTCCAGCTCTTCCACCAGTTTGATCTTATGTTGGTCAGGCATCTGGTTGGCGCGGGTCAATTTATAAGTGCGGAAATTGGAATTCCGTACCCTGCCCTTGGAATCCAGGGTCATTTCTTCTGATGTGGCATATCCCAACCCCATCATGATAGCGCCTTCGATCTGCCCTTCCACGCCCAGCGGGTTGATCGCCCGGCCAACATCATGCACTGCGGCATAATCCAGGATCTTCACTGCGCCGGTTTCCGTATCCACCCGGACTTTGACGAAATGGGCGCCGTACGAAGTGGCAAGCGCGAAAGATTCATGGGTGATGGATACACACAGTTCATCACTGTGTTTGTTGCGCGAATGCATGGCTATCTTTCCAAATGAAACGGAGCCCTTGGGTGAATGGACCGCATTGTCATGGAATTGCAGGTCGGATTCTTCTGCTTCCAGCAATTCTGCTGCCAGAGGTAGAATCTTCTTCTTCAATGCCCTGGCTGCATCCAGGGCAGCATATCCGCTTACAAATGCTCCCCTGGATGACCAGCAGCCCAGCTGGTAAAGGACAGCATCGGTATCGGCCTGGACGAATTCGATCCGGTCGAAGGATATTCCCAGCTCTTCAGCAACAATCTGACCCTGGGTGGTGATGGAAAAATTTCCCATCTCGTGGGATCCGGTGTAGATCACAACCGTGCCATCCTCGTTCATCTTCAGGATTGTGCCGTGGATATCCTTGAGGAACGGGAACATACCGTTGCCGTGTGCACCTGTCGCAAGTCCGATCCCAATCCGGTAGCGCCCCGATGCAGTCTCCTGTTCCTGGACCGCTGCCGGGTAATTAAACAATTTGTATCCCTCTTCGAGGCAGTCAAGCGGTCTGGGGTTCCCATGCATTTTACCTGACCGTTCATCCACACCATCAGGCAGGGTAAGGTTTTTTCGCTGCAGTTCAACCATATCCATGCCAAGCGCTTTGGCGATACTGTTCATCTGGCGCTGCTGGGCAAAAAACAGTTGCGGAGACCCGTACCCGCGCATAGCACCCCCGCTGGGGGAGTTGGTGATGACAGGGTACCCTTTATAGCGCAGATTTTTCGTTCTGTGCAGTTTGAAGAATTTCCCGCACTGCGCCCAGACCACGCTGCTGCTGCCGGAAGCATACGCTCCGGCATTGCAGATCATTTTCATCTCTTCAGCGGTGATGGTTCCATCATTCTTTACCCCAGTTTTCAGGTAGATGACCATTTGGTGACGGGTGCGGGTGGAGACAATATCATCTTTCCGGCTGAGCTGCATTTTTACCGGTCTGCCGGCTTTCATCGCCAAAAGGGCTGCAATATGTTCAAGGGTCATATCCACTTTACCCCCGAAACCGCCGCCCACTGATGGTACGACCACCCGGATCTTGCTCATGGGCATGTCGAATATGCGCGCCAGGTTGTAGCGCATTGCAAACGAATCCTGCGAAGATGAGTAAATGGTCAGTTTGCCCATCGGGTCATAGCTGGCGATACAGGCATGGGTTTCGATCGGCCCGTGATGGATGGCGGGCAGGGTATAGCGGTTTTCGAAAATTTGATCGGCTTCTGCGAAACCTTTATCAACATCCCCAGCTTCCTGTACAACCGAAACGATTATATTGCCCTTTTCCAGGTTACCCGATTGGTGGATGACATAAGCGTCCTCTTCCATTCCTTTTTCGGGGTCGAAGTTAGCGGGCAGCTCCTCGAATTCCACTTCGATCAGCTTTAATGCCATATCAGCCGTTTTCTCATCGTCCGCTGCGACTGCGGCAACGAAATCGCCCACATAGCGGACAGTGTCGTCAAACAGGCGTTCATTCTTGTACACTTCGATCGTCTCGCCGCAGCTGTTGAAATACACACGCGGTGCATCCTGGTAGCAGACTGCCGCCCTTACGCCAGGCAGTGCGCGCGCCTTTTCCAGGTTGATGCTCTTAATGCGGGCGTGGGCAACCGGGCTGGTAAGAATTTTGCCGTGGATCATGTGCGGCAGTTTGAGGTCAGCTGCATAGCGGAGCTGTCCGGTTACTTTTAGTTTTGCATCCCGAATGGGGTAGCGGCTGCCGACCACGCCGTTACCGGGTTCATCAATGCGTTCATCGCGGTTTGTGATTTGGTTTCTTACAGCTTCGTTAATGATCCCAGCGCTTATGTCGTTTCCTCGCCCGTCCAGGTCAGTTTCAGTTACTTCACCGCTGATCAACTTGGAGGCCAAAGAGACTGCCTCAACGATCTTGGCGTACCCGGTGCAGCGGCATAAATTGCCAGAAAGGGCTTCCTTGATCTCATCCTTATCCGGGGAGGGGTTCTTATCCAGCAGGGCTTTAGAGGACATCACCATTCCCGGGGTACAGTAACCGCATTGAATGGCGCCGGTATGCACAAACGCCTTTTGCACCGGATGGAGGTCTGTCCCTTTGGAGAGGCCCTCTATGGTTTCTATCTTTTTACCAACCGCGTTGATTGCCAGGTACAGACATGAATTAACGGCTTCGCCGTCAATGATGACCTTACATGCGCCGCAATCGCCGGTGCGGCAGCCGGCTTTGGCGCCGGTCAGGTTCAACTGGTCCCGTAACACATCCAGCAGGACGGTTTTCTTCTCGATATTGACAGAAAATTCTTCACCGTTGACATTGAGAATGATAGTTTCCATCTTGAGGTACTCCTTGGTTGTGAGAGGGCGGTAAAGTGCTAGCGCGTGCGGTCATCTGTGCAAAGTATCCTTCCCAGGATTGGGACTGGAGAAGTGAACCTGCAATGAAATATTACCTGCATTTGGCGGTTAAGGCAACCGTTGAGAGGGATATTTTGAAAGAGATTGCCCGGTAGGATTCGAATGAAATACCCTTCCGGGTACCGACGACCAGAGAAGGGTAAGTTGAGATGAGTGGGCCCGGTAGGATTCGAATGAAATACCCTTCCGGGTACCGACGACCAGAGAAGGGTAAGTTGAGATGAGTGGGCCCGGTAGGATTCGAACCTACGACCAAGCGGTTATGAGCCGCGCGCTCTACCGCTGAGCTACGGGCCCCACAGATACTAAATTGTTAATTATCCCAAATCTCCGCGCGCTCAGTCCCTCAGGGGGATCCTGGACCGCTGAGCTACGGGCCCCACGGTGTATTGCCGATTATAACATTATTGACGGAAGGAAATTTTTCCTGATTCACTTGGTCATAAATGGCAGTTCATCAGGATAAGGTTGTCAACTTGTTTTTCGACAAAAAAGTTGGATATGTTAAATAGCTAACCATGTTATGCGAGTTCATTCTCTCTGTGTTGAAGATCAATCTTGGTAGTCCCCTCCCAGAGTTTGGACTAGTTTTCCCTGGTCACGCAATAACTTAACCACATTGTGGGAATCTGTTTTGATCTCATGAATTGTCACTCCTTGTATATCGGACAACCTGTATGAATGAATATAATCAGCCCGGAAACCAGTACCTACATATATGTGAATATTCATCTTTTGGTGACTTTTTTTGAGTAATGGCTTCAAATCATACACTTTTCTTTTCATTAAGGTACGCACATATGTAATAATCTTTTTCTTGGTATTTCGGAAATCTCCGTATCGAATGCGATTGATTGGATCAATAAACGTTAATGGTGAATAAGCAATTACGTCTCTGTAATTTAATAAGGCTGCAAACATAATTGCTGCAAATCCCCCCGCACAATTTCCTATAAAGTGCAATTCTTGATGATCAATTTGGTTTATTTCAAACCTCAAGAAATCTACTGTGGAATCTATATCGTTTGAAATGCCTGCCAGGCCTGCCTGATAATAGCACTGGTTGATGTCCCTGATGAATATCTTGTTTTCATTTATAATCCTGGCAGAATTAAAAAACTCAAATGGAGGTATAGCCATCCCTCCACCAATTCCACCAAAAATTAGGAAGAGCTTTTTTGATTCAGCATGCAATACTTTTTCGGTTGAATTGTTATTAGTCATGGTAAGCAGTAAATCTTTGTTGGTGATTTTATTTTTTATTAACAGAACGTGGTTAAGTATACTTCATCAAAATGAAGCTTACCCTCCACTTTTGGTTGGTACTATTTTAGGGGATGGTTACCAGGGTAATTGCTAATTATTAAATGCATAAAAACAATAGTAGTTTATACTTAATTTTTTGACAGAAATTGAATAAATATCGAGAAGAATATTTCTAAACTTACAAAAAACCCATTATGAATGCTGATCTCAAAAAAAGAAGTGTTGACTCACTCAAGTGGACCGTAATTAGTAGCTTGTTACGCAACCTGCTTGGTTTTACCCAGAATATAATCCTGGTCAGGCTGCTTCCCGTAGAGTCCTTTGGCGTTTATGCTGGTGCAGCATCAATTGTCATTATTGCCAGTTCAATTGCAACATTTGGGCTGGGAAGTGCTTACATCCACAGATGCGAAGAGACAGAAGACATAGAACGAACCTCAGCGATTCATTTCACGCTCCAGTTAATGTTGAATGTGATATGGACTATTCTTATGCTAGCCGGAGGGTTTCTGTTTATAGAAAAGACCGAGGCAGGTTTATTTACAACTTACATTGTCTTAACCTTGACATTCACTGTTTACCACCTTTCACTAACACCAAATCTTTACCTTCAAAGACAAGTGAAGTTTAAGAGGTTCGCTGTTTTAGGCATTGTCACTGTTTTTGTTACTTTCATCATAACTATAACGCTGGCTTTATTAAATCAACCCGTTTGGGCGTTGCTGGCGCCAAATATCGTAAATTCCATCATGCACATAGTGATTTTTTACTTTTGGAAACCAATCTGGCGTCCCCGCCTGTTATGGTCTGTTTCAGGCTTTAGATATTTTCTTGGTTTTGGAAGTAACGAGGTGCTAGCAAAATTGCTCTTAAATGCACTGGATAAAGGGGATGAATTATGGGCAAAAATATACCTGGGGTCAAAACAACTTGGTTTTTACTCCCGGGCTTATTCTTTTGCAAGCTTTCCAAGCGATTTCTTATCCAATCCAATTAAGCAAGTAGCAGGCAATACTTATGCTGAATTAAAAGGGGATAGGAAGGGACTTTCAGAAGCTTTCTTTGAGACAAATTCTTTAATAGCCCGGGGTGGTTTTTTCATTGTGGGGATTCTTGTTTTGATTGCGCCAGAGTTTATCAGGATAGTCATGGGTGAAAACTGGATTCCCATGCTGACAACATTCAGACTGATGTTGCCTTTTACCATGTTCGATCCAATGAAGCAAACCATGGCTTCACTTTTCACGGCAGTGGGAAAACCTGGAAGAATTGTGGAAATCAGGGCGATCCAGCTGGGTGTCTTGCTGGTTTCGATTTTTGCTTTGGGGTTACCTTTTGGTATTGAGGGAATCGCCATTGCTGTGGATATTATGATGATAGTCGGTATAGTATTAACCCTGATGAAGGTTAAACCTTATGTGGATGTCTCAATCAAAGATCTATTTTTTTATCCGTTTATTGCTTTAATTCTTGGGATCCTTATTAGCCTTTTGATGAGTTGGATACCAGGTATCGCCGGAAATGACTGGGCGTCCGGTATAGTAAAATCCATTACTTTTGTGATTGTTTTTATGCTGGTGTTGTGGAGGTTTGAAAAGAAATGGCTGGTTCACTTATTGCAGATCGCAAAGAAATATATCGGTAAGTAACAGTAAACCAGATGATCCTGGCACAGCTGTTTAAACCTTGGATAAAATTTTTGGCAGTTCCCCCTTATCTCTTAGTATTTTTACAATTGAGTGGCTATCGCTTTCTATTTTGTACACCTTGACACCAGGAATTTTTTCCAGGTGCTCAGCATGAATTTGGTCAAGTCTATATACACTGGACACATAGATTGAGAAGACCTGATCCTTTTTTTGCTTCTCAAGTAATATTTTTAGGTCCCAAAACCTGTTTTTAAAACCACTGGAGTAATAGGTTTTAAATATCTGTTTTGCCCATCTGAAATCACGATATTTTATGCGCTGGCAAGGAGAAATAAACGTCTGTGGAGCAAAGGCTATGGCATTCCCATAGCCAATTAAAGTTGAAAACAACATGGCTGCATATCCTCCCATTGAATTGCCTACAAAACAAAGTTTCTTTGGATCGATTGCCTTGATTTCCTTTTGAAGATAAACCGCTGTTGATTCGATGTTATGACTTATGCCATCCAGGCCTTTGTGATACCAGCATTGGTGAAAATCCCGAACGAAAAGTTTATTATCATTTAGTATCTGGGCAGCATTGTAGAATTCAAAAGGGGGCATGTTCAAACCAGCTGCAATCCCGCCAAAAATTACATACAGCTTTTGAGATCCTGCAACTAGAATTTTTTCAACAGATCTGTTGTTTTGCATATATTAAGCCAACCCGGTTCTATTTATAGCCCAATTCTGATAGCAAACCCGATAACTCATTATTAACTATCTTTTGTTGTTCCTCGCTTAAACGAGTTTTCCAGGCACCAATAGAAGATGTGAAAACTGGTTTTTGAAGATTATGGTGGTGTTCATATACTTTGTTTTCAACTGTACTTTCCAGTTTCCAGTAATCCAGCATAGTATTGGAATAAGCAATCCCGATAAAATCAGACACCTTTCTTAATGCCGTTTCCGGATCCGAAACCAGTTCCTCGTATTTAATCTCAAGGTAATTCATGTCTCTAATTTTCTTTCGTGATTTTTTTACCCTGATGATGCTCTCTCTCCATCTATAAATTGATTCGTAAAGACTTGCATCCCCATTCATTTTGATGAGTGATGCAACCACATCTCTACCATCCCTTATCAAATGTACAAATTTTGCATTTGGAAAAATTGATAAGATATTTGGTAAGAAAAAAGTATGGATTGGGCTTTGGTCTCCCCAGAATGTTGCTTCAGGAAATTGTTCAGCTGCGTATGTTTTATAAACTACATCTATTAGCTTGGCAAGAGATCTTTCATTCTTCGGCAATTTCATCGCGTTTGTATATGCAGATGCTAAATTAGATTTCCAAAGGTAAAAGTGCTTATGGCTTTCAAACTCCGGAATCAATGACTTTACTAACCCTTCCCAGCCTAAACCGCGATGAACCTGGAACCTTGCAGGTAACTTATGGATAATCTGAGTTTCTGGTGGTATTGCTATTTGTCCACTGGCAACAAGCATGCTTCGTAAGAGGGTTGTTCCAGACCTACCTGCCCCAATTATGAATACTGGTTGGTTGGCAATTACATTAGCTTTATCAGATAACGGATATCTTTCGAACAAAAAATGGGAAAAAGAAAAAAGGCGTAATTTTGCTCTGACAATCCATAATGGTGGACACCAATACTTTATATAATACTCTAACTTGTTCATGAATTCTTGATTATCCTCGATGTCTTATTTTTTTATTCAAATTCCTGGTTAACCCTGTGTAATCTCACTATACATATACAATAATCTTTTGATGGCTTGGTTTTTCCCGTATTTCTCAATGCATTTCATTCTAATTTCATCTTTTTTATAACTGGAATAATTCTCCCTTATAGCCTTCATCCCTGCTGCCAACTGCTCAATATCTCCCGGATCAACCAATAATCCTGTTTCCCTCTCCACAATCGTATCCGGTCCACCGGATTTAGTTGCCAATACAGGTAAACCACATGCCATACCTTCAATTAGGGTGATTCCAAAAGTCTCGTAAAAACTGGATGATACCAAAACATGGCTAGATTGTAGCAGGTTTTTTACTTCATCTCTCGATAGAGAGCCTAAAAGGTTTACTTGATCTTCAAGTTTTAATTTTGCGATCAATAGCTGCAGGTCCTTTCTTTCATTCCCTTCTCCTGCAATCAGTAATTTTGCGTTGATGTGTTGATGACTTTGATGAAAAGCTTTAATTAGAATATCGTACCCCTTTATTCGGGTCAAGGCGCCAATTGCCACAAATTTAAATGGTGTATCAGAAATTGGTTCTAAAGGAATAGTAAAGAATTTCTCGTCAACCATATTTTCAAACACTTCAATATTTCTTCCATTAGCAAATGTTTTCATTGCATTTGCTAAAGAGCCTGAAACAGCAACCAGTCTTTCTGCATTTTTGTATGCTTCTTTGAATATTCCTTGTTGTTGAAATGGAATATTTCTTTTTAATAGCTTAGATAGGTGTTCAGTCAGCACATAAGGGACTGCAAATCTTTTGTTGAGAACACTGGCAATAAAACCTGCATACTTGGCGCTGTGGGCATGCATCAGATCAGGTGAACCTTCTTGTTTGCAGTAATATTTGAATAAATGAATTCCAATAAACCTGATCAATCCTGGAAAGAAATAGATTATTCCCTTGACTGATAACGGTAGCTTGATTGTATAAACATTGAATCCATTGTCCGCATACATTTGAACCGGCATTTTTGAAAAAAGGCTTTTTGTGTACCGATTATCAATGTAAACAATATTTACTTTATGCCCTTCCTTGGATAATGCATGAGCCTGTTCGCGAAAGTATGAACCAGTGAAAGAATTCGGATCTGTTGAGTACCAGGAAGGAATGATTAAAATATGCATGAGATAAATACGCTTCCAATAACGAACATTCCAGTTAGTTCAGTGTCCAAAAACTCCCTGAAAGCAAAAAAATAGTTCATACATAAATGACAAAGAATTCTTGTTAATTAGAGATAGTATATCATTTTGACTCTAACGATCTCACGATGAAATTCTAGAGAATCAACATTTCATCTTCACTTAATTGCACAAAAATGCACCTTCTTATATCCCATCCTGCACTATAATTTAGCAACACATGGAAATTTATAAAGTGTAGCTAATGCCCTCCTTAACCGAACGCGCCGCTATCCTTCAATCTCAAGGCATCTTCATCGGGGGATCTGCCCGCATCTTTGACATTCCCGGGCGTAAGATATTGATGACCCTCCTGGCTTCAGGTTTGTTTCCCAATTCAAAAGTTCTGGATTTCGGCTGCGGATGCCTGCGGGGCGGGTACTGGCTGATCCACTTCCTGGAGAGAGATTGTTATTTCGGCATTGAACCAGATTCCGAAATGCTGCATGCAGGTGTCACCATCTTGATGGAACCGGAAGAGATCGAAAGAAAGAACCCAAGATTTAATTTTAATCATGATTTCGATTTCACTGTCTTTGGTCAAACCTTCGACTTTATTATTGCCCGTTCCATCTGGACACATGCCTGTAAAAAACAGATCAGCACTATGCTGGATGGTTTTACCCAGACAGCTTCTGACGGAGGAGTTTTCCTGACCTCTTACATTAAGGCATCGATATTACGCCCTGATTATAAGGGAACAAGGTGGGTCGGCAGAAGCCACACCTCGGATGAGGTGGGCGTGGTTGCGCATAGTTTTGGATGGATTCAAAGGGAATGTGAAAAACACGGGTTGGAAGTACAGGAAATCCTGGATGAGGCGCTCAACTTTGGCAACCAGACCTGGTTGAAGATCACCCGCCAGCAATGAAGCTGCAGTAAATTTCTCTTTTTTGGTTTATTCACCCAAGCTTCTCGATCTTCTTGACTGCCTGGAGAATTTTTTCGTGCAGGCGCCCATTACTGGCAACCGCTCCCCGGTTTTGCGCCAGTGTTCTGCCGTGCTTGAAATCCAGCGGTTTGCCGTCAAGGTCGGTGATCTTTCCCCCGGCTTCTTCCACCACCAACGAACCGGCTGCCTGGTCCCAGATCTTTTCCCTGTAATTCGGCCGGTCTTTCGATAGCAGTCGCAGTACAGCTTCGCCAGCGCCGGCAGCCAGGAGGGCATATTTGGCCTGGCTGTCCATCAGCATGGGTGGCTGCAAGCTGCCAAGCGCTTGTGCCAGCAGGTCAACCTGGCTGGCATTGGTATGGGCTTTTTCAACCGAACGCACCAGCCTGGCCTGTGATCCATCTTCTATAGCTGAAACCGACAACTTGCGATATTCGTTGCTTCTAGCCAGAGTGGTAGTCCAGGTACCCCTGCCGCGTTGAGCCACGATCAGGCTTCCTGGTCCTGTGCGATCTTCGATGCTGGCATCCCGCAGGTTGGGGCAGCCAAGTACCCCGATCTGCACCACTCCGCCCTGGATAAATCCCAGCGCCACAGCGTACTGGTCCCCGCGCAGGAAACCAAGCGTACCGTCCAGGGGGTCAAGCGTCCAGAAGGTATCTCCCGGTTCAGCATTCCCGCGGTCGATCCATTCCAGCACCTGATCGGTTGCGGCTCCTGGCACAACCTCGGAGACATAGTGCCGGGTTTGTTCTGCGATAGCGCGGTTGGCTGGATCAGCCAGCATGCCGGATGATTCCTCCCCCACCAGACTTTCAGCAGACAGGTGCTGTGCCAGCAGCATGCCTACCAATGCCTGGGCGCTGAAATCTGCCACGGTGACCGGAGAGCGGTCTTCTTTTTCGGCAGCCTGGGGTGCCAGTTCTGTCTGGATGTGCCTGATCAGCAGGGATGCCTGGCGGACAGCATCAATGGCAAAATGGATGTGCGGATCGTTAAATTGGATGGTCATCATCCCTCGTTTAGTCCCTGGCATTATATCATTTGCCCGGTCAGGCACTATGTTGTCAAAAGCAAACTCCCGGTTGAGCCCGGGAGTTTATAAATGATGCTAGCCTGTTTACATGTGGATGCAGTGACCTTCCACGTCGTGGGCAGCTTCGAGCACCACTTCGCTCAGAGTGGGGTGCGAGTGGATATTGCGCGAGATCTCGGCGGCGGTCAGTTCCATGCGCTGCGCCAGGGTAAGTTCCGGTAGCAGTTCAGAGGCTTCCGGCCCGATCAGGTGGGCACCCAGGATCTCACCATACTTGACATCGGTAATGATCTTGGCAAACCCGACACCTTCACCCACACCAAGGGCTTTGCCGTTTGCCATGAAGTTGAAACGCCCTACCTTGATCTCATATCCTGCTTCCTTTGCCTGTGCTTCGGTGTAGCCGAATGAGGCAACCTGCGGGCTGCAGAAGGTGGTGCGCGGCATCATGCGGTAATCGAGGGTGACAGTTTCAGCACCGGCGATATTCTCAGCGCAGACAATGCCCATGTTCTCAGCCACATGCGCCAGCAAGAGTTTGCCGGTTACATCGCCAATCGCCCAGACACCCGGCACGCTGGTTGCCATGCGGTCATCGATGTCAATGAAACCACGTTCAGTCAGTTTGACCCCGACCTCTTCCAGTCCCAGGTTGGCGGTATTGGGTTTGAACCCGATCGCAACCAGCGCCTGTTCGGCTTCGATCACTTTTTCGCCGTCCGGGGTGTTTACCTTCACCACTACACCTTTGTCATTGGCTTCCACTGATTGCACCCGTGTTCCGGTCATAATGGTGATGCCGCGCCGTTTGTACTGCTTTGCCAGCTCGTTGCTCACTTCTTCATCTTCCAGCGGCAGGATGCGGGGCAGCATTTCAACCAGGGTGACCTTGGTGCCGTAAGATGACCAGATAGTGGAAAACTCTACACCAATGGCACCTGCACCAATAATGACTGCAGACTCAGGCAGATTGGGCTGCAGGATGGCTTCGTGGTAAGATGTTACACGCTTGCCGTCCAGGGTGATCCCGGGAACAGAAATGGCATGCGAACCGGTGGCAATTATGATATTCTTTGCTGTCAATTCGCTGGTCTTCCCCTCAGCATCGGTCACCTGGACCCGGTCTTTTGCAACCAACTTGGCAGTGCCCATGTGTACATCGATCTTGTTCTTCTTCATCAGGAAACCCACACCCTTGGTGAGCCGTTCGGATACCTGGCGGCTGCGGGCAACCGCTTTGGAATAATCCAGGGTAAGGTTCTCAAAGGAAATACCGAATTCGGCAGCCCTTTCTCGCAGGGTATGGGCAAGCTCGGCATTCTTCAGGAGGGACTTGGATGGGATGCAGCCCACATTCAGGCAGACTCCGCCCAGCCATTGTTTGTCAATAATAGCAGTCTTTAATCCCAGTTGAGAGGCGCGGATGGCGCTGACATACCCGCCAGGTCCCGCCCCGATAACGATGACATCATAATCACTCATGGTAACCTCGATATTGTTAATATTTTGATGTTTATTAAGAAAAACCTGACCGTATTATACCCATTTCAAGTGCCGCCTGCCACTTTTGATATCTTGTGCTATATTAAGATCATTCAACCAAGAAGAGGAATAAATGAAAACAATCACTGCACAGGACCTTTACCGATTTCAGCTTGCCAGCGGGGTGCGAGTCTCCCCTGATGGAAGCAAAGTAGTCTACGTCCAGCACCGCGTGGACCAGAAGACTGAGAAAAAGTATGCAAATCTATGGCTGGCGGATTCCAATGGCGGCACGCCAGTTCAGTTCACGTACGGTGACCATGTGGATACCACCCCGGAATGGTCGCCAGATGGAAAGACGATTGCATTCTTATCCAACCGCCGCAATAATGCCCGCCCGCCTCAGTTGTTTGTGATTTCATTGCTGGGTGGTGAAGCCCGCCCGCTGCAGGAGATTGCCGGGAGTGTTGGCGCCCCGGTCTGGTCTCCGGACGGGAAACACCTGGTGTGCACCGTGCGGAAGATGGATCCCGAAGACCTGGAACGCGAGAAGGATGAGAACAAGAAAAAGTTAGGTGTGGTTTACCGGCAGTATGACCGCCTTTTTTATAAGTTTGACGGTGTAGGTTATCTGCCGCATGAGCGCTGGCACCTGTGGAAATTCGACCTGAAAACCGGGAAAGGCACCCAGCTGACAGACCATAAAGTCTTTGACGAGGAGTCACCTTTCTGGTCGCCGGATGGAAATACGATTGGATTTGTGTCCAACCGCAATCCAGATCCGGATGCAGATTTCTATGGAATCGGCATCTACACCATCCCTGCTAATGGTGGAGAAATCACCGAAATCCCAACTCCCAAAGGCAGCAAGGCACACCCTTCATTCTCTCCGGATGGTAAATGGATCGCTTATTATGGCGTGCATTGTGAAAAAGAAGAATACCTGAATGACAGCTTGTTCATCGTGCCTGCAGACGGCAGCGCTGCTCCCCGCAACTTGACCGATGCTTATGATTATCATGTATCCAACTGGACGATCAATGACCTGGGAACACCAGAAATGATGGCGCCGTTGTGGTCGCTGGACGGTAAAAGGATCACTTTCCCGGTAACCTACCACGGCAGCAGCATCTTGAAAAGCGTGGCAGTGGACGGCAGCGACCTGCAGACCGTGGTGGATGAAGGCGGCGTTGCCAGCGGTTGGACGGTGGACAAAGCCCAGAAGAAAATGGCATACATGTGGGGACACATGTATGATCCGTCACAAGCTGTGGTACAGGATTTGCAGACAGGAAAATGCACGATTCTGACAACCCTTAACAAGGATATTCTCGGGAAAGCAACCCTGAGTAAGGTCGAAGAGGTCTGGTACAAAGGCGGTGCAGGTAATGACCTGCAGGGCTGGATCATGACTCCGCCTGACTTTGACCCTGCCAAGAAATACCCTTCCATCCTGTACATCCATGGCGGCCCGCTGGTGCAGTTTGGCAAGTTCTTCATGCATGAATTCAACTACCTGGCTGCCCAGGGGTACGTGGTGCATTTCACCAACCCGCGCGGCGGCAGGGGTTACGGGTTCGACCACGCCAAGGTTAACCATGGCAAATGGGGTACAGCGGATTATGCCGACCTGATGGCCTGGACAGATTACGTGGAGAAACTGCCCTACATCGATAAAGAGCGCATGGGTGTGGCAGGTGGCAGCTACGGAGGATACATGACCCTGTGGATCGTTGGGCATACCCACCGCTTCAAGGCAGGTGTTTCCCAGCGTTGTGTCAGCAATTTCATCAGCGAGTGGGGTTCGAGTGATGTTAATTACTCCTTCGAACAGGAATTGCAGGCTGGTGCTCCATTCCAGGATCTGGAGAAATATTGGAACATGTCGCCCATGAAGTATATCGGCAATGCCCGCACGCCTACCCTCATCATCCATAATGAGAATGATATGCGCTGCCCGATCGAGCAAGGTGAACAGGCATACGTGGCATTGAAGCGGATCGGGGTGGAGACTGAAATGGTGCGTTTCCCGGATGAGTTCCACGGGCTATCCCGCGACGGCCGCACCGACCGGCGTATTGCCCGGTTGAATCACATCCTGCGCTGGTTCGACAAATACCTGAAGTAAAACTGGCTGACTGTAGAGAATTCGAGGCTGCCCTGCACAGGGCAGCCTTGTATTTAACAAGTGAAGTTTGGATCCCCACAGGGTGTTGCACCTGTTTTCCTGAGTGAATTGAAAGCGGTTGCCTTGAAATAAGAAAGCGGGATGAAAAAAGAGCGCGATGTTGGTTCCCGCGCTCTTTGAATTCAGGTGGTTTGCTTTATCCGAATTCTACTTCGTGGTAGGCAGTCCGATGGCATCGCGTACCAGAGCCATTGTTTCTTCGGCCAATACGCGGGCGCGCTTTCCGCCGTCATGCAGCACATCCACGACTGCTTCAGGTTTCTGGTCCAGCTCGGTCCGGCGGGCGCGGAACGGTTCCAGGTGCTTGTTGATGTTCTGTGCCAGCAGTTTCTTGCAATCCACGCAGCCTATCCCAGCCACACGGCACTCGCGGTTGACCATTTCTATCTCTTCCGGGCTGGAAAAGATCTTATGGAAGGAAAACACATTGCAGACATCCGGATTACCGGGATCACTGCGGCGCTGGCGGGCGGGGTCGGTGACCATGGTCATCACCCGTTTTGTGGTTTCTTCGGGAGTGGCAGCCAGCTCTATATGGTTGTTGAGGCTCTTGCTCATTTTTTGCTGCCCGTCGGTACCCAATACTTTGGGTACCTTGGTCGCTTTCATGTGCGGTTCCACCAGCACATTGGTGTTGTAGCGGAAATTGAACGAGCGCACCAGTTCACGTGCAAATTCAAGGTGTGGCGCCTGGTCTATTCCCACCGGTACGTAATTGGCCCGGTAGAGCAGGATATCGGCTGCCATCAGGATTGGATAACCCAGCAGGCCGTAGTTGACATTGTCAGGGTGCTGGCGTACTTTTTCTTTGAATGTAGGCAGGTCGGTCAATTTCCCCAGGGGAGTGACCATCGAAAGATAGGTGTGCAGCTCGGTCACTTCGGGGACATGGCTTTGGATAAAGATAATCGATTCCTGCGGATCCATCCCGGCTGCCAGCCAATCCAGCGCCATTTCGTATGAGTTCTGGCGCAGTTCCAGCGTGGATTCCATGGTTGTCAGGGCATGGATATCCACGATGCAGTAAATGCACTGGTAATCTTTCTGCAGGGCAACGTAATTTTGGATTGCCCCCAGATAATTTCCCAGGTGCTGCCTGCCGGTCGGCCTGGCGCCAGAGAATACGATCCCTTTCTTTTTACTCATCATTTGCCTTCTTTCAGGTATTTCTCCACCATGGCCTTTACTTCACCGGGTTCTGCATGCAGCCCGGTTTTTAGCTTGGAGTAGAGAAGAGTACCGTTTACGGTAACCTCATACCGTCCACCGTTGGAAGGAATGAGTGTAATCTGTTCGATCTCAGCTTCGTGAAATTCCAGCAATTCTGCTGCCAAACTGACAGCCCGGGGGGTGTAGTGTCAAACCGCGCAGTATTCAATGGTGATTTTCAGCAACATGGTGTCTCCCAATTGGTGATGGTTTCTGGCTGAATTATATCAAGAGTCCATTCATGTTTATGATATGATACAAACCTGATGATGAAAGGTGCAGGGACTGAGTAATTTATGGCAAAACTACTACCGGCAGGCATTCCGGTGAGCAAGCGCATCTTCGACCTGCTCCTGACCACCCTTGGCCTGGCAATCCTCTCCCCGTTCCTGCTGGTCCTCATCTTGCTGGTCTGGATCAACCACGGCCGGCCGGTTTTCTTCCGCCAGGTCCGGCCGGGATACAAGGCACAGCCCTTCAGGATCTTTAAATTCCGCACCATGCGCGACCTGTACGGCAGTGATGGAAACCTGCTGCCGGATGCGGAGCGGTTAACCCGCTTTGGCCGGTTTATGCGCTCATTCAGCCTGGATGAAATTCCAGAATTATTCAATGTATTGCTGGGCGATATGAGCCTGGTGGGACCCCGCCCGCTGCTCATGAGCTACCTGCCGCGCTATTCGGCTGAACAGATGCGCCGGCATAATGTTATTCCCGGTATGACCGGTTGGGCGCAGGTGAACGGGCGCAATGCTCTTTCCTGGCCGAAGCGCCTGCAAATGGACGTTTGGTATGTCGACAACTGGTCTTTCTGGCTGGATATAAAGATCCTCTTTATGACTGTGATAAAGGTTCTTAAAAGGGAAGGGATCAGCGAGCCCGGGCAGGCCACTGTATCCGAATTTATGGGGACAGAAGAGGAGTAAAAAACCTCAGGGGGTGAGCGGGGTGATCAAGCCGGCTTCCAGGCTTTTGCGTATTTTTTCCACATTTTGCAGCTTGCCAGGGGTCAGGTACTGTTCGTTGACATCCCGTATCTGCAGGGGAGCGGTGACTAGCGATGCTTCTGCACTTCCCAGGATAAACTCCTGCAGCGAGAGGAGTGCTGCCGGCAAGTCAAACCCGATCGTGGCTGCGTACATGGATTTGACAGTATCCGGGGGGGAATCGCTGCCGACCAGGATGACTCCTTTGCCAGCCAGGTCAGCCTGCAGGACAGGGTCAGAAGCATATTCGTCCAGGTACATCACATACACCACGTTGAGCAACAATTCATTTGCCAGTCCCTGCCAGGCAGTGGTATCTGAACCTGCAGCCAGGTAACCAACCAGCGGGAATTGCACCAGGGGGGAATAATAAGGATAACAGGTTCCGCAAAAATAACCGCCGCCGTTTTGGAAGGCATACACCTGGGGCGGGCCGTACGGTTCATCTGCAAGGAAAAGCCCGGCTGAGCGGAAGTCGGGAGCGATGACAGTACTCGTGTAACCAGCCAGGAATGCCCTGGCAGCAAGCGGAAGATAGACCACGGCCAGGTTGGAGCTGGAGGTTTGCTGAGTACGGGTGACCGCTACCAGGCGGGTTTCGGGGTTGCCTGCTGCCAGTTCAGCCAGGCTGGATGTTTCAACCAGGTAAATGACCACTTCCGCGTTTTCTGGTACGGTACCGGCCGCTTCGGCACCCAACTCAACCACATTCAGGTCTGCCTTTGCGGCGGTATCCTGTATAGCAGTGCGGATAGCCTGCTGCTGCCCGGCATCCCAGGTTTCCAGTCCAATAACAGCTAGATTGGCCTGCTGCGGTAAGGCTGGAGTATCCTCTGCCGGAGGGGCTGTGGTTTCAACCACAGGAGATTCAATTGGGGAGGGACTTGCAGAAGGTTGGGCACAGCTGCTAAGCAGCAAACCCAGCAGGAGAATGATCACCAGGGTCGATTTGTTTTTATGGGGCGGCAACATGGCTCAATTTTACCTTACTTGTTAAGAATCCTCTAACCGCAAAGGGAAATCAGACAAATCTTGTTATAATTGGCGCCATGCCAAAATACCATATTTGGACTGAAGGCTGCCAGATGAATGTTGCTGATTCGCAGCGGGTGGCTTCTGCGCTCGAGCACCTGGGTTACCATGAAACCCGCCAGGTGGCCGAAGCGGATGTGATCGTCCTGAACACCTGCGTGGTGCGCCAGAGCGCTGAAGATAAAGCCTATGGCAGGCTGCAGTCCTTAAAACCTTTGAAAGAAAACAACCCATCCCTGGTGATCAACCTGATGGGCTGCATGGTGGGCACCCGTACGCCGGATATCCTGAAAAAGCGCCTGCCGATGGTAGATGTGTTTTCGCCGCCATCAGATCCGGGGCCATTGATCGCCCATTTGACCCAGCAGGAAAGCCAGAAGATGGAGTTGAGTGAGACTGCGCGCCGGTTTGCCTGGATGGATGGCGAACTGGAATTACCTGAGAAGGCACGCGGCAGGCAGGTAACTGCCTTCATCCCGGTAGTGTACGGCTGCAGCCATGCCTGTGCCTATTGCATCATCCCATACCGCAGGGGCAGGGAGCATTCCCGTCCGCCGGAAGATGTGCTGGCTGAAGCCCGCTCGCTGGCAGCCCAGGGTGTCAAAGAGATCACCCTGCTCGGGCAGATCGTTGATCGTTACGGCAAGGACGAGCCGGGGTATCCCCGCCTGCCGGGACTGCTTGAAATGCTGCATGAAGTGGACGGCATCGAGCGCATCCGGTTTCTGACTTCACACCCAAACTGGCTGAGCGATGAGCTGATCGATTGTGTGCAGCGGTTGCCCAAGGTTATGCCGCACATTGAAGTGCCGGCCCAGGCTGGCGATGATACCATCCTGGCTGCCATGCGGCGCGGCTACACTGATGTAGAGTACCGCAGCCTGGTTGAACGCATCCGCGGGCGGATCGAGGGCGTTTCGATCGCCACAGATATTATTGTCGGCTTCCCCGGGGAAACCGAAGCCCAATTTGAGAATACCTTTCGCCAGTTACAGGACCTCAAGCTGGATGTTGCCCACCTGGCCAGGTATTCACCCCGTTTGGGCACGCTTTCCGAGCGGACCATGCCGGATGATGTCCCCGAAAAAGAGAAGTGGCGCCGCTTTCGTCTGCTGGAAGATCTGCAGGAGGGGATTGCTGCGGAGATTCATGCAAAATACCTTGGACAGAATGTAGAGGTACTGTTTGAGGACAAGGTCAAGCAGCGCTGGCGCGGAAGGACCCCAACCAACAAGCTTGTCTTTGTGGAAACAGAGCAAAACCTGCTGGGGAAGATCCTGCCGGTTAAGATTAATTGGACAGGCCCCTGGTCAATGATTGGTGAACTGGCCTGAACCGGATTTAGCGGATAACAGCCTTTGACCTCTGGTACAATACACATCGGAGTAACCAGCCCTTGTTTGAACTTGTCTTTTTAGGTACATCTGCATCCGCCCCGGCGCCGCGCCGCAACCTGCCGGCCCTGGTGGTTAAGCATGATGAATACCGGTTCCTGGTGGATTGCGGTGAAGGCACCCAGCGCCAGATCCTGCAGGCCGGGATTGGCTTCAAACGGCTGAACAATATCCTGATCACCCACGGTCACCTGGACCATATCCTTGGTTTGGCCGGGCTGCTTTCCACGTACATGCGCTGGGAAATGATCGACGAGATGAATATTTACGGCGGTAAAGCCGCCCTGGAACGGGTGCACGATTTGCTTTACGGCGTGGTGCTGCGCGGCGCCCAGCCAGACCTGAAGCTGCAATTCCACAACCTGAGCGAAGGTAAGTTTTTCGATTGCGGCGCTTTCACAATCTCCGCTTTCCCGGTCCAGCACCGTGGGTTTGATAATATCGGCTACCTGTTCGAAGAACACGGACGCCGCCCATTCTTGAATGAAAAAGCCGAAGCCCTTGGTCTCCCGCCCGGCCCAGTCCGGAAAAAACTGGTGGACGGGGAAAGCGTTACCCTTCCGGATGGGAAGGTTATCATGCCGGATGATGTCCTGGGGGATTTCAAGCCCGGCACACGCCTGGTAGTGGTTGGCGATACCGGCAATATTGAATCCCTGTTGGACGTATGCAGCGGTGCAGACGGGCTGGTGATCGAATCAACCTACCTGCAGGAAGAAGCCGATATGGCAAAACATTTCGGGCACTTGACTGCAAGGGATGCCGCCATCCTGGCAAAAGAAGCCGGTGTAAAGCAGCTTTTCCTGACCCACCTGTCGAGGCGCTACCGTGAAAAGGATGTCCAGGCGGAAGCCGAGCAGGTATTTCCTGCCGTCCAGGTAGCCCGCGATTTTGATACCTTCACCGTGCGAGCTGAGTAGCCTGAAAACAGAGTTCCGTATGTCAGATTTTAGGGCTTGTATTCTCATCCCTGCCTACAACGAAACCGCCCATATCGGGCAGGTTGTGGCTGCAGCAAGGCAATTTTTACCTGTGCTGGTGGTCGATGACGGCTCCAGCGATGATACAGCAGTGATAGCTGAGATGAACGGGGCTGAAGTCATCCGCCAGGTACCCAACCAGGGCAAAGGGGCAGCCCTGCGGGCAGGTTTTCGACGCAGCATTCAACTGGAAATGGAAGCAGTCATTACCCTGGATGCAGACGGGCAGCATGACCCGGCAGAGATTCCGCTTTTTTTACAGGAATACCAGGAAAGCCGCTCCGGGTTGATCATCGGGCAGCGCAACTTTTCCAGCATGCCCTTCACCCGCAAGTTGGCCAATAATTTTGGCGGGAGGATCATCTCGCTGGCTCTTGGCCAGCCCATCCCGGATAACCAGAGCGGTTTCCGGCTGTTAAGCGCCCAGCTGGCAGAAATGCTGCTCGCCTCACAGGAGAGTGGTTTCGAATTCGAGGTTGAAATGCTGGCCTTGTGCTTGAAACACAATTTGGGCCTGGGGTGGGTGCCGATCCGCACGATATACGCTGATGAAAAGAGCCACATCCGGCCGCTGCATCATGTGCTGCATTACTTCCGGATCGTCAGCCACGCCCGCCGGATCCTGTTTTCATAAAATTGTTCATTACGCAAGATTGGTTTTTGGGCTATCATTAGGTATCTCTTCATAAAGGCATGACATGTTCTTTGAGACCATTACTACCATCAATCCCATTGCCCAGGCTTTGATCGCAACCCTTTTTACCTGGGGAATAACTGCTGCTGGTGCAGCCATGGTTTTTTTCTTCCGTTCCATTAAAGAATCGATTATGAATGCCACCCTTGGTTTTGCAGCCGGGGTGATGATTGCAGCCAGTTTCTGGTCTCTGTTGGCTCCCGCCATTGAGATGTCGGCGAGTATGTTTTCCCAAAGCTGGCTTCCCGCAATGGTTGGTTTCCTGGGAGGCGGGGCGTTCCTCTTTGCCGTTGATAAGACCCTGCCGCACATGCACCCCGATATGAAGAATGGCGAAACAGAAGGCATTTCCACCACCTGGCGGCGGAGCGTGCTGCTGGTGCTGGCCATTACGCTGCACAATTTCCCTGAAGGCCTGGCAGTAGGGGTTGCATTCGGCGCTGCTGCGGTCGGCCTGCCGCAGGCGGATATTACCGGCGCGGTAGCCCTGGCTCTGGGCATCGGAATACAAAATTTCCCTGAAGGACTGGCTGTCTCAGCCCCGCTCCGGCGGGAGGGCATGAAGACTGGTAAAGCTTTCTGGTATGGGCAGCTTTCGGGGGTGGTAGAGCCGATTGCCGGGGTTCTGGGAGCTTCAGCCGCCCTTTTCATGCGTCCCATCCTGCCTTTTGTCCTGGCTTTTGCTGCTGGTGCAATGATTTATGTGGTTATTGAGGAGCTTATCCCCGAGGCACAGAACGGCAGGCACAGCGACCTGGCAACGATAGGCACCATGCTGGGGTTTGCAGTAATGATGGTGCTGGACGTTGCCCTGGGTTGATCATTCAGTTAATGAAGCGTATCCCGTCATGCAACGGTTACCTTAAAGGTAGTTCGGATTTTCTTAAAAATTCAGCCTGTACAAACCCCCTCATGCTATAATCATTTTTATAAAGCAAAGCACGTATATATGGCGCCAAACGCAGGTTTGCTGCCACAGGTGCCTGTCTCTTCTTTATTAAGGGCAGGTTTTCGACTTCAGGGATTATTATCCGGTATCCATTCAGCCATGTCCTTTGCTCACCTTCACGTTCACTCTGAATATTCCCTGCTGGATGGTTTCAGCAACCTGAAAAAACTAACCCAAAGAGCAGCTGAATTGGGCATGCCTGCCATTGCGCTGACCGACCATGGCACCATGTTCGGCATTGTTGAATTCTACAATGCCGCCATGGCTGCCAGGATCAAACCGATCCTTGGATTGGAGACCTACATTGCCCCGCGCGGGATGGGTGAACGGGACAGCCGGCTGGATAAATCCGCCTTTCACCTGGTGTTGCTGGCAGAGAACCTGGCAGGGTACCAGAACCTGCTGCAGATTGCGACTGCTTCCCAGCTGGAAGGTTTCTATTATTCCCCAAGGATTGACCATGCTTTCCTGGCAGACCATGCCGAAGGGCTGATTGCGGCTTCAGCCTGCATTTCCGGTGAGGTACCTCGTACCCTGTTGGACGCTGGCGAAGCAGAAGCCCAAAAAAAGCTGGACTGGTACCTGGATGTATTCGGGAGGGACCGATTCTTCCTTGAACTTCAAAGCCATAATATTCCTGAACTGACAACAGTCAACCAGGGTTTGCTTTTGTTGTCGCAAAAACGCAATGCCCGGATGGTTGCCACGAATGATGTGCACTATATACATCCGGAGGATGCCCGCCTGCAGGATGTGATGCTCGCGATCCAGACCGGTTCAATTTTGTCAGAACAGCGCCGCATGCGGATGACGGATGAAACTTATTACCTGCGGTCACCGGATGAGATGCGCAAGTTATTCGGGATGTATCCGGGGGCAATAGAAAACACGCTTGAAATTGCTGAGCGCTGCAATGTGACTTTTGAGTTCAACAATTACCACCTGCCGGTATTCGAGGTTCCAGCAGGGCATACCGCCGAAACTTACCTGCGCGCGTTGTGCGAAGAAGGCTGTAAAGCACGGTATGGAGACCGGTGGAATGATGCGGACGTGAGGGACCGCCTGAATTATGAACTGGGCGTCATCCACAATATGGGCTTCGATGCCTACTTCCTGATCGTTTGGGACCTTTGCCGGTACGCGCGCGAAAACAATATCTGGTATGAGGCACGCGGCTCGGGCGCCGGGTCGCTGGTGGGTTATGTTTTACAGATCACCATCGTAGAACCGCTTCAGCATAAACTGCTGTTTGAACGTTTCTTGAATCCCAGCCGTATTTCCATGCCCGATATCGACCTGGACTTCCAGGATGACCGCCGTTCGGAGATGCTGGAGTATTGCTGCAACCGGTACGGTACGGATAAGGTAGCCCAGATCATCACCTTTGGTACTTTAGGCGCGAGGGCTGCCATCCGCGATGTTGGTAGGGTGATGGATATAGACCGGGGCGAGATCGACCGGATCGCCAAGCTGATCCCCAACACACCCGGCAAGCCGGTCACCATCCAGGAAGTGCTGGAAACTGTGCCTGAATTCAAGACGGCCTATGACGAACAGGAATACCTGCGGGAACTGATAGATACCGCCAGCAAGGTTGAAGGGGTTGTGCGCAATGCCGGCACGCATGCTGCCGGAGTGGTTATCTCTGACAAGCCGCTGGTAGAGTACCTTCCGCTGCACCGGCCTACAAGCGGCTCAGAAGATTCACCCATCAAGACCATTACCCAGTTCGAAATGGCTGTGTTGGATTCACTGGGAATGTTGAAAGTTGATTTCCTGGGCCTTGCATACCTGACCATCATGCAGCGTGCCTGTGAGATGATTGAAAAACGGCATGGTGTAAAGTATACGCTTGAAAACATTCCCCTGGATGATCCCCAGGTGTTTGAAATGCTGGGCAAAGGTCAAACGGCGGGTATCTTCCAGCTGGAAGGCACCGGTATGACCCGCTTCCTGGTCCAGATGAAGCCTCAGAACCTATCCAACGTGATCGCCATGGTGGCGCTCTTCCGCCCCGGCCCGATGGAATTCATCCCGAAGTACATTGACAGGCTGCACGGCGCTGAATTCGAATACCAGCATCCCCTGCTTGAGCCGATCTTCAAGGAGACCTATGGGATCGGGGTTTACCAGGAACAGATCATGCAGGCAGCTGTGGACATTGCCGGGTATTCGCTGGCTGAGGCAGATGACTTACGCAAGGCGATTTCCAAGAAGCAAAGCGATAAAATCGCAAAACACAAGCAGAAGTTTATCAAAGGTGCAGTAGAAAAGGGGCTGGAGAAACCCACAGCAGAGCTGATCTTCTCCGACTGGGAAGAGTTTGCGCGCTACGGCTTCAATAAAAGTCATGCTGCTGATTACGGAATCATGGCTGTTGAGACGGCTTACCTCAAAGCCCATTACCCGGTGGAATACCTGACTGCCTTGTTGACGGTTTCGATGAACGACATTGCCAAGGTTTCTCTTTATGTAACCGAGGCACGCAATATGGGCATAGAAGTTTTGCCGCCGGATATCCGCTACAGCGAGTGGAATTTCAGCCTGGAAGACCACCCAGAAGGAGCGCCAGCCATCCGTTTCGGGTTGGGGGCAATCAAAAATGTCGGCATAGCCCCGGTGGATATGATCATCCAGGCCCGCGCGGAAGGCACCTTTAAGGACCTCAATGACCTGGCAAACCGGGTGGACCTGCGTGCTGTAGGGCGCAGGTCATTGGAATGCTTGATCAAGGTTGGGGCGCTGGATGCATTTGGCAGCCGGAATGCCCTGCTGGAAGGGCTGGATAATATCATCGCGATCAGCGTTGCCAACCTGAAAGCCCGCAACAGCGGGCAGCTGAGTATCTTCGATGACGGCGGTGCCTTCTCTATTTCGATTAAACTGCCTGACGTGCCGGATGTTGACCGGAAGATCCAGTTGGGTTGGGAGCGGGAGTTGATAGGGATGTACATTTCGGCACACCCACTGGCTGCATATCAAGGTGAGCTGGGTAAAAAGGTTACCCATTTCTCGGGGCAGTTGAGTGAAGTGGAAGACGGCGAAAAACTTAGCGTTGCAGGGTTGGTCACCCTGTTCCGGCCTTACCAGACCAAGAACAATAAAATGATGGCATTTGTCACCATCGAAGATTTCCAGGGCACAATCGAACTGGTGCTCTTTCCCCGCACCTGGACCCAGTACAGCAAGTTCATCCTGCCGGACCAGGTCATCCTGGTTGAAGGCAAGCTGGGCAGAAGGAACAATGACCCGTCCATTGCGGTTGATAAGGTGATACCCCTCAAGCTGGATAATATGGAGGAAGACCAGGACCAGGCCGGCTCTGCGGATTCTTTTGCCAGCCAGGCAGCTTTCCTGGATGAGTATATCGGGCTAAGCGGCTTTGACCCTGACGAAGAGGTTGCACCCGAACCGCAGCAGGCTGATGTGCCTCCCCCGCCGGAGTGGGATGACTGGGATGAAGGTGTTTCTCCGGCGTCTGCTGCAGCGAAAGCCGGCCAGCCTGCAGTCCCACCAGCAGGTGCGGGACAGCCGGAGCCAAAAACGCTCCCGGACGAGCCAGCAATCCAGATGAAGGCTGATGCCAGGGAAATCACATTGGAAAGCCCGGTTGCCCCCGCCGCGGTAATTACGGATGACCACTATCCTGAAGCACCACGCCAGAGCTGGGAAGTATTAACCCGCGTCAGGGAGACTTATTCCTACCTGGTGCCGCCAAATGGAAACCTGAACAGCCAGGACCCGCCCCGGCTGGTGATCGTTTCGTTATTTGCCACAGGCAACCGGATGCGCGACCAGCGCCGCATGGAACACATCTTTGGTGTGTTGCGCTCTTCCCCTGGGAAGGACCGTTTTGTCCTGCAGGTTAAAGAAGGTGCGAACGATTACCAGATCGATTTTCCCAACCAGACAATTGGGATCTGCGAAGACTTGCTGGGGAAACTGCGCAGCCTGGCTGGTCATGACAATGTCTGGATCACGCAGCTTAACGCGTGAATGTGATTTTTCCACCCTGCTAATTCATCCCATATCTTGCCGGCTTTCCAGGGGTTAAGGGTAGTCTGCCACCACAGCAATCGGGGATATCCTGTACATGAAGATCGTCGTGACCGGGTCTGTCGGCCTGGTTGGCTCCAACATTGTGCGCACCCTGCTTAACAACGGGGATGCTGTTACCGCCATGGTCCACCGCGACAGGCGTACACTGGAAGGGCTGGATGTCACGATTGCCGCAGGGGATATTGAAGACGTGGACAGCCCCTGAGGGTGTCTTTACGGGTGCCGATGCAGTGATTCACTCAGCCGGGCATGTATCCATTCGCAAGAACGAGTGAGATAAGTTGCAGCGGTTGAACGTACAGCCTACCCGCCATGTCGCCCAACCTGCCTGAATGCCGGGGGAAAGAAGCTGGTATACATTTCCTCGGTTCATGCCTTGGAGCAAGAACCCCTGGCTGAACCACTTGACGACGACAGGAACCTGGCATTGGGTGGGGGCTTTACCCCTATGACTGGTCAAAAGCGATGGCTGAGTTCGAAATACAGCAGGCAACCAAGCAAGGTTTGCACACAACCATCCTGCGCCGACGGACCGCATAATCATCATCCCTCGGCGCTTGGGAAGGCGGTTTGTTACCTTTCACGCGGCAAATGGCCGGCTGTGGTGCAGGGCGGTTTTGACTGGGGTGATGCCCGCGGTGTCAGCCAGGGGGTCCGCCAGGCGCTTCAACTGGCACCTTACGGCTTGCATTACCTTGTGACTGGCACCTGGACAAGCGTATTGGAACTGGCAGAACGCATATCGGCCATTACTGGTTGTTTCTGCCCGAGGATTGCCTTTCCATTGTGGACGGCAAAGCTGGTTTTACCCGTTGGTGATTTTGCTGCCATCCACAGCCGCAAGGAGCAGGTGTTTACCAGCGCAACCTTGGGCGTATGAGACAGCAATATCCATATCTGCCGCAAAAAGGCTGACGACGCGCTTGGATATTCGCCGCGTCCGCTGGAGCAAAACCCTGCGCGATACCATTAACTGGTTCAAATAAAAGCCACCGGCTTTATAAAACCATCTCCCTCATCCTGCTTTTGGGGCGTATAATCCACAAATGCGGAATTTTCTGAAGGTTGTGCTTGGCATTGTGGTTGTTGTCTTGCTTGTGGCAGCCTATTACCTGGTGCGACACCCCGGCAGCATCATCCGCAGCTCCAGGGTATCACAGTGGCTGCGTGACCCTAACGCCAACCCGCAATGGGCAATTTCTGCCAAAGAGCGTTGCGCTGACGCCCCCTTTATCCTGCCGACCAGCGGTTACAAAGGTTTTCTCTGGGATGATTCTTTCAGGATAGGGCACCGCCATCAGGGGATTGATATTTTCGGCGGGAAACCAGTGGGTGTTACACCAGTTTATGCAGCTTTCAGCGGGTACCTCTCCCGCCTGCCCGAATGGAAATCCAGCCTGATCATCCGTATCCCGGATGACCCATTGCAGCCCGGACGCCAGATCTGGACTTACTATACTCACATGGCTGATGTTGAAGGCAACTCTTTCATTGCTGCTACCTTTCCTGCTGGAACCACTGAAGAATGGGTTGAGGCTGGAACCCTGCTTGGACACCAGGGTAACTATTCCGGAGACCCGGACCAGCCAACCGGCATCCATCTGCATTTCTCAATAGTCCTGGACAACGGGCAGGGAAAATTCCGAAACGAGCTGGAGATCGGCAACACCGTAGACCCATCCCCATATTTAGGGCTGGCATTAAATGCCAACAAAAATCCGGATGAGATTGTTGTCTGCCCTACCAGCGACTGACCTGATTGCGCTGCGCGCTCTGAATCTGTATAATTTTTCAAGGGACCCATTCATCTTGCCAGCGAGAATCCATGATAATGTACCGTGACCTGGTAAATGCATTTACCCGCCTGGAAATTCCCCGAGTAACACCGGTCATTATCCATTCCTCATTAACTTCCCTGGGAAGTGTAAATGGAGGCGCCAGGACGGTTGTTGGGGCAATCCTGGCTACCTGGAGCCAGGTCTTGATGCCGGCTTTTACATACCGGACCATGTTGATTCCTGAGCAGGGACCTCCAAACAACGGGCTCCGGTATGGTAGCGGTAAAGAGGCCAACCGCCTGAACACCCCTTTCCATCCCGATCTGCCGGTTGACCGTTCAGTTGGTGCGGTTGCGGAAACCCTGCGGAGCCTGCCAGGCTCGCTACGCTCCAATCATCCCCTGCTTTCATTCACTGGGATGAATGTCCAGCCTTTCCTCGATGCACAGAACCTGCAGGAACCGCTTGGACCACTGCGCTTGCTGTACGAGCAGGCAGGTTGGGTGATTCTCCTTGGCGTGGACCATACTGCAAATACCAGCATTCACCTGGCGGAAAGGCTGGCAGGGCGCAAAGAGTTTATCCGTTGGGCAGCGCTGCCTAGCAAGGTGGTGGAGTGCTATAACATCCCCGGCTGCGCAGACGGCTTTCTTAAAGCTGCATCATTGCTCGAACCGGTCACCCGGTCAGTACCCCTAGGGAATACCTGGCTCCAGGCACTGCCATTGAAAGAAATGATTCCGTTGCTGGTGGTCAGGATCAAACGCGACCCATTTGCGCTATTATGCGACCGGCCCGATTGTGAGCGGTGCCAAGCCGTCCGCACCATTATCCGACACCGGGCAGGCGGGCATTAAGGGGCGACCCTGTTACTTTCAAATTCCTCTTAACAAATTCACCACCTGGGATAGAATCGCTATATCATGAAAGAAATGAATGGATTCCCCAAGACTTCCCTTGAACTGATGATCCGTATCAGCCGGGAGCTGGCAAACTCTCTTGATCTGAGTCGGACCCTGGAACAGGTGTTATTCCTTTCCACCAAAGCAGTGGGTGCTGAAAGCGGAAGCCTGATTGTTTTAGACAGCAACAGGCAGCCTGTCGACTCCGCCATGGTGGTGAATAACCATCTTATTACCGGCACAACCATCCAGATGGCTCCAACCCTGATGATGGGACTTGCTGGATGGGTGCTCCAGCATAACCATGCAGTCCTGGTAAATGATACCAGGCTGGACGAGCGCTGGTTGAAACGAGAGGATGACCTGCAGGTCAATAGTCAAGGCAAGTCAGCCATTTGTGTGCCGCTGATTGCTGCCGACCAAATCGCCGGGATTTTGACGATTGTGCATAATGAACCCGGATATTTTGATTCCACTCACCTGGGTTTCCTGCAGGCGATTGCGGACCAGGCTGGAATTGCGCTGCATAATGCTCAACTGTACAACCAGCTGGAAGCAGCCCATTCACGCTATCAGGAGTTGTTCCAGGACAGCATTGATCCTATCTTTATCAGTACCAAAGATGGAAAGATACTAGAAGCCAACAGGCAAGCTGTATTGATGTCTGGTTACCACCTGACTGACCTGAAGGAGCGCGTCTTCATCTTTAACCCGCTGCAGGCGAATGAAACTTACCTGTTAACCACCACACCTCCTGATGATGTTGGTACTCCTGACCCCTTAAAAGTGTTGACATACGAAAGCAGTCTGATCAATAAAACAGACGAAGTGATTCCGGTTCTGGTTAATATGCGCCCGCTGAAGATCGATGGCGCTTCCCAGATCCAGTGGATCATTCGGGATATATCGGAAATAAAGGAGCTCAGGCAATACCAGGAAGATTCGGTGGCGATGATCTACCACGATTTGCGCAGTCCAATCGCCAATATCATATCAGCTGTGGATATCCTGAACTCCATGCATCTCGAACAGAAAGATCCGGGAGTTACCTCTTTGATCCATATCCTTTCCCGTTCGACCGACCGCATGCAGCGCTTGACTTCCAACCTGCTGGATTTTAAGTTCCTTGAGGCAAGGCAGGCGGTAATCAAGCGCAAGCAATCTTCCATTTCCGAGATTGTGACTGATGCAGTGCAAACCATCCAGCTGGGGACTGAAAGTAAAGCCCAGCATATCCAGGTAAATGTAGAACCCGGGCTGCCCGAATTATTCATTGACACAGACATGTTAAAGCGGGTTCTTATCAACCTGCTCGAAAATGCCAGCAAGTTCACCCCGAAGGAAGGGGTAATCCAGGTTACTGCTACACAAACGGACGGGAATATCCTTTTCTCTGTACAGGACAGCGGACCGGGCATACCTCATGATGCCATGCAATTAATTTTTGAAAAATTTGTTACCTTTTCTCTGGATAAACAAACCCGCAGTATGGGGATCGGGCTGGCTTTCTGCCGCCTTGCTGTCGAAGCGCATGGCGGGAAGATCTGGGTAGAGAGTGATCCAGGAAATGGCAGCAACTTCCAGTTTATCCTGCCGGTGGCATTGAACCAGAAGGAAGCCTGATATGAAAAAGGAAACAACGGATTATGATTGACCTGACAAAGAATGTTTTGATTGAAACAGAATACCCTGGGGTCACCCTGGCAGCGATCAATTGGGACCATGGGGTTGTATTGATTGATGCACCCATGCGCATGGAAGACATTCGCTTGTGGAGGTCAGCGATTTTTAACCTGGGTGGCAGTATGGAACGGCTGCTGATAAACCTCGATCCGCATTACGACCGGACAATTGGTTCCAGATCGATGGATTGCACCATTATCGGCCATGAGAAAATGGCAGGGGTGTTCCGCAACCGACCGATGACATTTAAATCGCAATCCACTGAAATTGGGGCAGTTGCAGAACAGCTGGATACGATTGGCAGCATCCGCTGGGCGCCGCCGGATATTACCTTTACCAGTGAAATGCACCTGCACGGCAATGACCAGGAAATTGTGCTCGAATCGCATCCGGGAAACGCAACCGGCAGCATCTGGGTGCGCCTGCCATCGGAAAAAATTGTCTTCATCGGTGACGCGGTGGTCGTCAACCAGCCGCCTTTCCTGGCTTTTTCGCACATTCCTACCTGGGTGGAGACCTTGAACCTGCTGCTGACGCCTGAATATCGTGACTATGTGATTGTCAGCGGGCGGGGTGGGGTCATCCGAACAGACCAGGTCAAGAAACAAATTGAGTGGCTGACCAGGGTGGAACAAAAATTGAGCGACCTGGCAGGCGGTGAAGGCACTGCTGATGACACCGAAAAAATGATTCCCCTGCTGCTGCGCGAGTATAACCAGAACATCCCGGAGCTGCCCATGTATAAAAGAAGGTTGAAATACGGCCTGATACAGTACTTCAACAAGAATTTTTCGCAGGTGAACGGCTGAGAGCCCTCGCCGGTCAGGATAATCATTCATGCAGCATTTTGACAGTGTTCCATTAGTTGAGATTACACGGGGAAAGATTGTTGAATCCCTGCAATTTGGTGTGGCTGTTGTGGTGAGCGCTGACGGGAAATTACTGGCAAGCAGCGGCAACCCGGACACAGTCGCTTTCCTGCGTTCTTCTGCCAAACCCTTCCAGGTACTGCCTTTCCTGGCAGCAGGCGGTATGCAGCACTTTGGCCTGACACTGGAAGAGGTGGCCATTATGTGTGCCTCGCACACCGGCACCGACAGGCATGTGGAAGTGGTGAGGGGCATCTTGAAGAAAATTGGCCTGGATGAAACAGCTTTGCACTGCGGCATCCATCCCCCGGGAGATGGGGCTGCCTATGTGCGCATGATGCGGAACGGCGAAAAACCAACACCTGCACGGCACAATTGCTCGGGCAAACATTCTGGTTTCCTGGCCTATTCTGTGATGAGAGGGGCGCCGCTTGACAGCTATCTTGATCCTGCCCATCCAGTTCAAAGAGATATTCTGGGGAATTTCGCGGTTTTTTGTGACATGGAAGTAAACGAAATAGAAACCGGGGTGGATGGCTGCTCAGCACCAGTCTTTGCCGTCCCCATGCGTAAGGCTGCCCTGGCGATGGCGCGCTTGGTTGACCCTGCCTTTACCCCATCGGGCATGCATTCCGCCTGCCAGACGGTCATCCAGGCCATGCAGGCTTATCCTGAAATGATCTCTGGACCAGGCCGGTTTGATACCCGCTTACTGCAGTGCGGAAAAAACCGTTGGATACTGAAAGGCGGGGCGGAGGGGTACCAGATCCTCGGGATCCTGCCAGGTGTGCTTTCTCCCGGCAGCCCTGGAGTGGGCATTGCCATCAAAGTTTCTGATGGCGACCTGATGCACCCAACCCCGGCTACTGATGCCGTAGCAGAAGACCTGCAATTTACCACCGGCAACCCGGGCGGACGGAGCATTCCGCTGGTTACCCTGGAAGTGCTGCGGCAGCTGCAGGCTTTGCCTGCCGAATGCCAGGAAGAATTGAAAGCCTTTGACCGCCGCCCTGTACTTAACTGGCAGAAGTTGCCGGTTGGTGAAATCCGGCCTTGCTTTACCCTGGAACGGCATGCCTGAAATGAGCAATGACCTCACCAGCCTGGCATCTCAGGTTTATGAGCGCCTGATCGGGTTATTTGGGCTACCGGAATGGCGTGAACCTCTGCCTGCCCTG
>Ga0228535_1000953_pt1 | contig 59313 bp, 50 predicted proteins | sample SJ1metagenome_FD_168457 | JGI IMG/M metagenome (GOLD analysis project Ga0228535, IMG submission 168457) | Enriched culture of PCE-dechlorinating microbial communities from Ithaca, New York, USA - SJ1 | ecosystem: Engineered > Modeled > Simulated communities (microbial... > Unclassified | place...
ATGACCGAGATCACACAGAAAACACTCGCAATAGTATGCGGAGGAGGCCCCGCCCCCGGCATAAACAGTGTTATCAGTTCCGCAGTCATAGAGGCAAAGAAATCGGGATGGGACGTCTATGGTGTCTATGACGGTTTCTCCGGCCTGGCAAAGGGTGATAAAAACGTTGTTCCCCTGACGATAGAGATGGTCAGCCGCATACACTCTGACGGCGGAAGCGTGATACGGACCTCAAGGTACAACCCGACAAAAAAAGAAGAAGACCTCCGTAAAGTAGTCGATTCCCTTATAGAACTTGGTGTGACTCACCTAATAACCATAGGCGGCGAGGATACTGCATACACGGCATCATGCGTCGCTGATTACGCCATGAACAGGCGGGGGCTTAAGATCAGCTTTGCACACATACCCAAGACGATAGACAACGACCTTCCCCTGCCCGAAGGGATACCAACGTTCGGTTTTGAGACAGCCAGGTCTCTGGGAACGCAGCTGGTATCCAACCTGATGGAAGATGCCAAGACTACCGGACGCTGGTTCATAGCAGTAGCAATGGGCAGAACGGCCGGACATCTTGCGCTTGGCATCGGCAAGAGTGCCGGCGCAACAGTCACTGTCATACCGGAAGAGTTCTTGGGCAAGGAGCATATCCCCATGTCGCTGATAGTTGATATCCTTACAGGAGCGATCATAAAAAGGCTTGCCTCAGAAAGGAAATACGGAGTTGCAGTAGTTGCGGAGGGATTGCTTGAGAGGATAAGGGAAGAAGATCTTGAGGCTCTCAGCTGCATAGAACATGATGATCACGGACATGTCCGCTATGCAGAGATCAGCTTTTCAAGCGTCCTCAAGCGCGAAGTCCAGGCAAACCTGACTTCGCTTGGAATAAAAATGGACATAACCAATAAGGAGATAGGGTACGAGGTCCGCTGTGCCACGCCAAACGCATTTGATGTCGAATACACGCGAAACTTGGGGTTTGCCTCAATCGAATTCCTCAAAAAGGGAGGTACGAACGCGCTCATTTCCATACAGAACAATATGATAGTGCCAATACCCTTTGAAGATATAAAGGATCCTGAAACCGGCAAGACTCGCGTTCGCAGGGTCAACACCGAGTCTATCCAGTACAGGATCGCAAGGCAGTACATGATAAGGCTGGAGAAGAAGGATTTTGAGCCGGGGCTGGAGTTTGTGCAGCTTGCAGTGGCGGCTCACATGTCCCCTGAGGAATTCCGGGAGAGGTTCGAGTATGTGACCAGATACTGATCGATCCTTTATTAGATATTAGCAAAAATAGGTGCGCGAAGTTGTTTGGCTATGCTTATAAACAATGCCGCGCATTTTTCTGTATTTTGTGCGGTAAATCAAATCGATGATTTGAATATTTTTGTTGTCTAATTCCAAAATTTCTGTACAATATCTCTCATTACTCTTAAAAAGAGATAAAGGGAGAGAACTTGATGCCTCAGACAGAAAAAACATTTCCACGATGGATCCCGCTGCTGGGAGGACTTCTCGGCAGTACCACCTGCGGATTGCTTCTTTATGCCTTCAGCGTATTCATCCGCCCCCTCCAAGCCCAGTTCGGATGGAGCGTGCCCGACGTTGCGATGGCCTACGCACTTATATGCCTGATATTTGGCCTGATGACCTTTCCTGCCGGACGCCTCAGCGACAAATACGGATCGAGGAACGTCGTCCTTGTGGGGGGAGTTATTATGGCTTTCGGCTTTTTCATGGTCTCTACGATAACCCCTCCGGATCCTGCCCTGATAGCTGCCGGAGGTGAGGCGGCAAAGGCCGCGGGCAAGAAGCCGCTCTACCTCCTCTACCTTTACTACGGGGTCATCGCCGGCTTCGGGGGCGGATGCGTCTACCTTCCTCCCATTGCCACGGCTCCAAAGTGGTGGCCTGACAGGAGGGCGCTTGCAACAGGTTTCACTGTCGTGGGACTGGGCCTTGGTTCTTTCATAATGGCTCCGATGGCTACGGGTATGATAAACCATTTTGGAAGCGCGCTGCCGGTATTTAAATATGTCGGTATGGCGATGGGTATCATGGTAGTGATGGCAGCCCTCTGTCTCAAAGAACCCCCGAAAGGTTACAGGCCCGCGGGCTGGAATCCTCCCGTACCCTCTTCTTCCGGAGGAACGATCCAGTGCTGCAGGGACTATACTTATGAAGAGACAAAGAAGACACCTCAGTTCTGGCTTTTATGGGTGGCTTACTTCTGCGGTTCATTTGCAGGACTAATGGTCATAGGACTCATTGCCAAGCACGGCATAGATGCAATGACACTTGCCTACAGGGCAAAAGAGGGACTTGATGCGGCGGCTGTGATACCCGAAGACATCGCAAAAGGCATAGCCATGTCCGCCTCGCTTGCCCCGAGCACTCTCGCTGTATTCAACGCCGCGGTCCGCATAATGGTAGGCCCGCTCGCCGACAGGATGGGGACCAAGAAGATATTCACCGTTTTCTTTGCGCTCCAGACAGCTGCGATGCTTATGCTTTTCCCGGCGGGCAAAACAGCGGCTCTTCTTGCCGCATGTGCAGGCCTGATCGGCTGGAACTACGGCGCGATGTTCACGCTCTTCCCGGCGACTTTGCTCCAGTACTACGGTCCGACTAACCAGGGCTCCAATTACGGACTGCTCTTTACCGCATGGGGCATCGCCGGCTTCTGTGGTCCCTACTTCGGCGGCAAACTCCAGGCCATGACCGGTTCATTCTTTGTACCATTCATCGTCTCTGCAGCGGTCCTGGCAATATCAGTGGTTATTCTGGCTACCCTCAAGGCCCCTGCCAAAATACCGGCGTAATTGGGATTTATAGCAGCGCTAACTTAGCAAAGCTTGCGGAGCCTTCCTTCGACGTATGTCCAATACACCTTCGGAAGGCTCCGCTGTGCGTTGCGTCGTTATCACTCGCTCTAAATCCCAATTGTGATATTGTTGTTGGCTATCGCTAAAACCTAAAATACCAACACTGGCCTATCAAGGCTTGCGGGAATTGGCTAGAAGAAGAGGTCCTGTTCTCCCTGTTCGAGTTTTTTAAGGCGTTCTTTTGTCAGTTCTTTTACCTTGTCGCTGGGGATCTCTTCTATCTCTTTTTCTATTACAGCTTCCCCGATCTCTTTCAGCTTATCCGAACCGTAACCGATGAGGTACTCCTTGAAAGTAAGGAGGGCGTTGGGCTGGCATATGTTTTTTATCTGTCCCGATTTGGCAAGGGACATGAATCGGTCTCCGGTGCGGCCCTGTCTGTAGCATGCGGTGCAGTAGCTCGGGATGTATCCGTCCTCGCAGAGCCAGGTAAGCACCTCGTCAGGGGTCCTTTCGTCTGAAACTTTGAACTGCGCCGTATTTTCACATTTGAGGTGGGCGATGTCCTTGTGGTATCCGCCTATGCCTGTGCATGAACCGGCGCTGACCTGCGATATTCCCAGTTCAAGGGCCCTTCTGCGGGTTTCAGCTGTTTCTCTGGTTGAGAGGATCATTCCCGTATATGGGGTCGAGACCCTGATGACGGCAATTATCCTGAGGAATTGTTCATCGGTGGGGAGATAGGGGAATTTCTCAAGATCAACGCCCTCAGCCTCTCTCATCCTGGGGACTGAGATAGTGTGCGGACCGACACCGAACATCTTCTCCATGTGTTCGGCGAGCATTAACTGTCCGACAAGTTCGTACTTGTAGTCATAAAGGCCGTAAAGGACCCCGGTGCCGACGTCATCGATCCCGCCCTGCTGAGCTCTGTGGAGAGCTGTAGTGTGCCAGTCATAGTTGCTTTTTGGACCGATGGGATGCATTTTCGCATAGGTCGGTCTGTGAAAAGTCTCCTGGAACAGGATGAAGGTGCCTATGTCTGCGGCTTTAAGCTTTTTGTATTCCTCGACAGTTGTTGCCGCTATATTGACGTTTATCCTGCGTATGGACTCGCCTCTGCTGTTTTTATAGGCATAGACGCGTTTCATGCATTCGATTATGTAATCAAGTGGAGAGTTGACCGGATCCTCTCCGGATTCCATGGCTATTCTCTTGTGGCCGAGTGCCAGGATCGCATCGGTTTCTTCGTCGATTTCCTCCATTGTCAGTTTTTTCCTGTGCATGGAAGGGTTGTCCTTGTGGAAGCCGCAGTATTCGCATCCGTTTACGCAGAAGTTTGAAACATAGAGTGGAGCAAAGAGAACGATGCGCCTTCCGTAAATTTTTTCCTTGATCTCTTTTGCCAGCGAATAGAGTTCTGCTTCAAGTTCGGGGTCTGATATCTCAAGAAGCACTGCTGCCTCCCTGTGGTTGAGGCCTTTGCATGCTCTTGCCTTTTCGAGGAGCGAGCGGATATAGCCCTTGTCCTTTACGAGCGCTTTTGCCTCTTCAAGTGTTGCAAGTATTTCTGCATCGTCGATAAACGATGCGTCCTGGAACTGTTTTGGATCGTACATTTCGGTTTCCTCCTTTTTTGTCACAGCCTACAAGCGGGAAAGTGCAGGAAAAGAGGCTGACAATAAAAAAGCCTTCGCAGGGATCACGAAAGGCCCGTCAGGAAAATACCGAAAACCCAAAGCGGTCCTCTCCTCCTCCCCGGATCATCAGGGAGACAGATGGTTTCCATCACTGTCCCTTTCCCCTGCCCCGGATCGTTCCGAGGCAGCAGACCATAAACTGTGAATTTTATCACTAGCATTATACAGGATTTATTCGAAAATCAATATAAATTAGGCCGCATTTAGCCGGTTGTTTTCACTAAAGATCGGTTAAATTTTTTTCAGAAACAGACTGTTAACATTTGGATTTTGATGAAAAATTACGAAAAACTGACCCAGACAATGGATCCCGGATCTCGAAGCGCACTCGAAATGGTTCGAGCACTAAGGTCAATTTAAAAGGTTTTCCTCACGGAAAACGGTGCTCTCCCGATCTCGAAACGCACTCGAAATGGTTCGAGCACTAAGGTCAATTTAAAAGGTTTTCCTCACGGAAAACGGTGCTCTCCCGATCACAGGCATGCGGGAAGACGGTGGGAAAGTTAAGTTATATAATTGCACGTGTAACATAAACCTGAAGAAAGCCAGTGAGAATGAGATGCATTACCCAAATTTGAAAAAGTATGGATTTAGTGAGCGTTTTGAGCAGGAGGCCTCGTTTTATGAGGGGCTTTATCCTTCCCGGATCTCCGAACAGCACCACTGCATCTATAAGGTCATAAGCGAAGAGGGGGAACTTCAGGCAGAAGTGTCGGGCAAACTCCACTACGCTGCCGGTGGTACGATGGATTTCCCTGCCGTGGGCGACTGGGTGATGATAGACAGGGCCGACAAAAATTCGGGTAACGCAGTGATAAGAAATATTCTTAAGCGCAAGAGTTATTTTGCCCGCAGGGCGGCAGGGACTAAAGAAGATGTCCAGATCGTTGCGGCAAACGTAGACACGATATTTATCTGTATGTCGCTCAATACAGACTTTAACCTGCGACGCCTTGAGAGGTACATGTCCATCGCCTGGGACAGCATGGCCACTCCTGTTATAGTCCTCACCAAATCAGACCTCTGCAATGACCTTGAAGATAAAATACGGGAGATCTCCTCAGTAAGTACCGGTGCTGACATCATAATATGCTCATGTGCCGAAGAAAGAGGGATCGATGCGGTCTGTCCTTACATTGAAGAGGGGAAGACAATTGCCTTCATCGGTTCTTCAGGGGTTGGAAAATCCACACTCATCAACCGTTTGATGGGAAGGGATGTCCTTGCCACAAAAGAGATACGAGGGTCCGATGACAGAGGAAGGCATACTACAACTCACCGACAGCTGCTTTTGCTGCCTGAAGGCGGAGTGGTTATCGATACGCCCGGGATGAGGGAACTGCACCTATATGGGGGAAACCTTGAGAAGTCTTTTGAGGACATCAGCGAAATTGCCCTGAGCTGCAAATACAAGGACTGCACCCACACAACTGAACCCGGCTGCGCGGTCAGAATGGCTGTAGATTTGGGAGATCTGTCGGAAAAACGCCTGGAAAACTATTTTAAGCTTCAGAGGGAACTGGCCTATGACGGCCTCAATTCACGTCAGCTGGAAAATGAAAAGATCAACAGAATGTTCGGAAGCAAGGGCGAAATGAAAAGGCTGATGCGGGAGGTAAAAGAAAAAAAGAAAAGGTGACCGGCGGGAGTTACCACCGCCGGTTTTCATAACTGTTTCACCCTCGTTTTAAGCAGTTGGTTTTCGCAATATATCTTACGATCGCTCAGCTACTGCTCAGCAACGCTCAGCGATCGCTAAGCTAATGGTTTTTAGGCGCTGCCTCTCCGTACTCCATATATTCCATCGTCTTTTCGGCGACCTTTTCTCCGTAGAGTTTTTTGACTATGTGGAGCGAGAGATCGATCCCCGCGGAGATCCCGCCCGAGGTCATTATCTTTCCGTTGTCGACGAAACGTTTCGTGTGGTCGATGGTGACCCCCGGAGAAAGTTTCTTAACGTCGTCTATGACGGAATGGTGAGTCGTGGCCTCAAGTCCGTCAAGGAGTCCCAGTACAGCCGGGATCCTCGCCCCCGAACAGACTGTGGCCATTACATCTGCCGACGCATATGTCCTTTCGATCCATTCCATGACCTTTTTCTTCTTTATCTCAGCCTTAGTTCCCTCTCCGCCCGGGATGATCAGAATGTCTATCTTAGGATGGTTGCTGAAGCTGTAATCGGGGATGACGATAAGCCCGTTGACGGATTTGATCGCACCTCCATCCTCGGAAATTGTGAATACCTTGAAGGGCTTGTGGTCGTTAAGTTCCGCCGTCGTTGAAAAGACCTCGTAGGGGCCTGCGAAGTCCAAAAGCTCGACCTTGTTAAACAAATAAATTCCGACATTTTTCATTTGTTTTATCCTCGTCTTTCTTAAAATACTTAAAGCTATTCCTGTTTTTGACAAATGAGACCTTCCCGCCTCTTTCAACTTATAACCTACACCCTAAACCATATTTGAGCAAGGTTGTGCTCATATTTTTACTCATATTCCACATAAGCGTCATGTAGGAAATACTGCCTTTTGTCCGGATGTCCCGGATCAATTCAAAGCCTCGAAGGATCTGGTTTTTTAGAATATAAATAGTGTCAGGAAGAATTGTTTTTCTCTGACTATGATCAGCCTGTAAATTGTGTTGTTGCTTTTTTTCAAAATATCCTTTTGTCAGTCTATCGTCTTCTTGAACCTTGACACACTGAATGCCAGGAAGAGGGTCCCCAGTACGGCGAGTGCGGCCATTTGCTGCCAAAGTTCAGCCAATCCTGTTCCCTTAAGGAATATTCCCCTTATTATCACGAGAAAGTACCTTAGCGGATTAATTGTAGTGATCCACTGGACCGGTTCAGGCATATTGGAAATCGGAAACATAAACCCTGAGAGGAGGACAGCCGGGAAGTAGAAAAAGAAGGATGACATCAGAGCTTCCTGTTGGGTTTTCGATATCGTGGAGATCAAAAGGCCTATGCCTATGCAGGACATCAGGAAGAGAGCTGCAGAAATGAGCAGCAGCGGCATGCTTCCCCTGATGGGGATATCGAACCACTTCATGCCGACAAAGCTTACGACGATGACATCAATAAAGCAGATGGCAGCGAAGGGGAGGGATTTGCCCAGTATAAACTCAATTGACCGCATCGGGGTAACCATGAGCTGTTCTATCGTTCCGATTTCCTTTTCCCTCACTATTGCCATTGATGTCAAAAGCAGCGATGTCATCAGGAGTATGATCGCTATGACCCCCGGAACATTGTAGTTTCTGCTTTTCAGGTCCGGGTTGTACCATGCTCTGCCCTGAACATTAACGAGATCCCGGCTCTTTTTTCCTATTCCGAAGTCGGATATGATGCGTTGCGCATAGTTCATGGCAAGTGTTCCGTCATTGGAATTTGTTCCGTCAACGAGTATCTGAACAACGGGTTTTTTCCCATTGAGCAGATCCTTGGCAAAACCCTCTTTTATGTTGATTCCGACGACAGCTTTTCCTTGATCAAGATATTCCGTCATAGTTCCGTCATTGTCAGGGTATGAAATTACCCTGAATATTCCTGACGAGGTAAAGCTCTCGATAAGCTGCCGGCTTTGCACGCTTCTGTCGCTGTCTGTTACGGCCGTCTTGATAAGGTTGACATCTGTCGTAACAGCGTATCCGAATATCAGAAGCTGGATCACGGGAAGCACAAAGATCATCGCCTTCATGCGTGGATCCCTCAGGACCTGTATAAATTCTTTTATCATAAGGCGTAAAATCCTTTCTCCCATGACCGGCCTACCCCATGTTCTTTTTGAATTTTTTTATTGCTGCAGTAAGTACGATCGCTGCAAATGCACAGAGAAAAAGTATTTCTTTTATCAAAACCGAAGGATGGTTCCCTTTGAGAAAAATATCTTTCAGAATGGTGACAAAATAACGGGACTGAACTGCATATGTAATTTTCTGTATGAATACCGGCATGTTTTCAATGGAATAGAGGAATCCCGACAGCATAAATGCCGGCAGAAGGGTGAGTACGAATGCCGCCTGGCTTGCTACAAGCTGTGATTTGGCGGCCGTTGAAATGAGGATCCCAAGACTGAGCCCACCGACCAGAAACAGCGAGGACACAACGAGAAGGAAAAGAAAACTTCCCCGCAGAGGTACTCCGAAGATCCAGACACCCACAGCTACTGAGATCAAAACATCGATCATTCCGATAAGGAAATATGGCGTAATCTTTCCCAGAAAAAGCTCCACCGGATGTATAGGAGTGGATAGAAGCTGTTCCATAGTGCCCTGTTCCCATTCTCTGGAAACAGTCAGCGATGTCAGAAGCGCGCTTATCACACCCATAATGATCGCTATCAGGCCGGGAATGATGAACCAGCGGCTTTTGAGTTCCGGATTGTACCAGACGCGAAGCCTGAGGTCGATCTGCCCCGAGGGATCCTTTGCACCTTTCGACTGAGAATATCTGGAAGTAATGGCCTCAGTATAACCCATCGCTATTGAGGTAGTGTTGGCATCGCTGCCATCGTAAACGGCCTGTATGTCAACAGGTTCTCCTCTCTTAACTGATCCTCCGAACCCTTCGGGAACAACGAGTACCATATGGGCGATATTTCTGTCTATAAGGCGGTCTGTTTCTTTCGTGCTTTCAACTGTACCGACGATGTCAAAATAGCCTGAAGCCCGGAATCTTTCTACAAGTCCCCTGCTTTCGGCTGTCTTATCCAGGTCATAAACGCCCATGTTGATACTCTTGATATCCAGGGTTATACCGTAACCGAAAATAAAAAGAAGGATCACAGGCATTAGGAACGCCATTGCCAGGCTTCTGGTATCCCTGAATATGTGTATGAACTCTTTTTTAATGACCGCCGTCAGCCTGCGCGGAGATACCCTTCCCTTTCTCCCATACTTCATCTAATTGTTCCCCCTGACGATGTGTCCTCTTTTTCTATCAGATGTACGAATACATCTTCGAGTGAGGGTCTGGCCCGGTCCATCGAATAGATCCCAAAACCTTTTTCAGTGAGGTATTTTTTGATCTTTTCATCATCAGAAGTCCCTTTTTCAACAGTTAAATGAAGCCCGTCGCCGAAAATAGCGGCAGCCTTGACCAGTCCGGAATTTTCAAGTATTTCCAGTGCTTCGAACGGGTCATTCAGAGAAAGCTCGATCAGCCCCGAAGGGATAGACTCTTCCCTGATCGAAGACGGGGTACCCTTAGCAATTATCTTCCCTTTGTATATGAGGGCAAGCTCGTCACAGTATTCCGCCTCTTCCATGTAGTGTGTGGTAACAAATACAGTAGTCCCTCCGCTTGCTATATCTGAAATAAGATTCCAGAAACGCCTTCTCGATATAGGGTCAACTCCTGAAGTTGGTTCATCCAGAAATACTATGGGAGGCTGATGTATAAGTGCACATCCGAGCGCCAGCCGCTGCTTCCATCCTCCGGCAAGAGAGCGGGTCATGCGGGAAATGTGTTCAGTAAGATCTGACATCTCAAGTATCCAGGACTTTCTTTCGGATCTGATGGATTTGGGTACCCTATAAATCCCAGCATAGAAATCTATGTTTTCTTCAACGGTCAGGTCGTCATAAAGAGAGAATTTTTGAGACATGTAGCCTATCTTTTCTTTGATTTCCTCCGTGCCTTTCAGGATATCGGATCCCGCGACCGTTCCCTCTCCCGAGGTTGGGAGCAGAAGGCCGCACAGCATTTTTATCGTTGTCGATTTCCCGGCACCGTTTGGTCCGAGAAAACCGAAGATCCTGCCTTTAAGGACTTTCAGGTCAATATGGTCAACTGCAGTGAAGTTTCCAAAGACTCTTGTCAGTCCCTTTACGTTAACTGCGAAAATTTCACTCATTGCACATCAACCCTCATCGCCCGGCTAACGAAGACATCTTCGAGAGTCGGCTGGGCCTCTTTTATCGTGAGATCATCAAGATCCATTATTTTTATTTCGTCTTTGATCTTTTCTACAGAAGAGTTCTCAGGAAGCCTGAATCTTATTACGCCGGAAACCAGATCAGAACTTAATTTTCCGTATCTCTCCCTCAATTCACGAAGTGTTTTCACAGAATCTGCGGAGAGGATCTCCAAAATAGTTCCTGATATAGTTTTTTTAAGCGCCCGGGGGTTGTCACACATTGTCAGCCGCCCCTCCTGAATCATTCCTACGCGCCCGCATCTTTCCGCTTCATCCAGATATGATGTCGAAACGAAAACGGTCACTCCCTCTTTGACCATCTCGTGTAGGATCTTCCAGAAATCCCTTCTGGAGACCGGATCGACTCCATTTGTCGGTTCATCCAGCAGAAGCACACTGGGCCTGTGCACCAGTGAACAGGCCAGCCCCAGTTTTTGTTTCATCCCGCCTGACAGGTCCCTGGCTTTCCTGTTTTTGAATGGCGTAAGGTTACTGAAGCCGAGAAGCCTCTCTTCCTCTGCCGTCCTTTCCTTTTCCGATATTTCATAAAGATCTCCGTAGAATCTCAGGTTTTCCAGTACGGTAAGGTCTCCGTAAAGTCCGAACCTCTGCGACATATACCCGATCCTTATCTTCACCTTTTCGGGGTCTGATACGACGGAGTGTCCGTCTATTACTATGTCTCCCTCGGAAGGGATCAGGACTCCGGCCGCCATCCGCATTACAGTCGTCTTTCCAGCACCGTCGGGTCCCACCAGTCCGAAGATTTCACCTCTGCCGACAGAAAGATCGACCTGCCGGACGGCCCAGAAGCTGCCGAAAGCTCTGCCGAGACCTGTTATTTCGATGGACCTTCCCTTGGTTTTGTTGTCATTCATGTTTAAGGTCTATGTTTACGTCAGCGGGCATTCCCGGCTTGAGCAGTCCTTCTGACGTTTCAGCTGTAACTTCCACGGCAAAGACAAGCTTCACCCTCTCTTCCGCCGTCTGAACAGTCTTGGGGGTAAATTCAGCTTCAGGTGAAATGAAAGTCACAGAAGCAGCAAATTTTTTATCCGGAAAGGAATCAACTGTAATGTCAGCTTTCTGACCCAGCATGACCCTTCCTATCCTGTATTCGGGAATGTATACCTTGACCCGGGGTCTTTCAAGGCTTGTCAGTGTAAGCACCGGTTTTCCCATAGATATCATCTCTCCGGGTTCTGCATAAACTTTTGAGACTACTCCGTCCATAGGACTTTTCAGTATGTGGTTGGATACTATTACCTCTGCTGCCTGCATTGCGGCTTCAGACTCTTTAAGCTGATTCGCGGCGGTATCTATGCTTTTCTCTCTGAATCCCGAACGGAGAAGCTCAAGCTTTTTCTGAGCTGCGTTAAGCTGAGAAGCGGCGACTTCGGCTGCTGTAATGTCCCGGTCCAGCCTCTGTCTGCTTATCGCCCCGCCGCTGAAAAGCTTTTCAGATCTTTCTGCTTCATTTTTCAGGTTATTCCAGTTCGACCTGAACTGAGCTGCCTGAGCTTCGGCCTCTGCTATCTCCTGGCTTCTGTAGCCGCTGCTGAGATCTTTTAACCTCGAACGTGCGGTTTCGACTGCGGCGGCGTTCTGACGAAGCCTTGCCTCGGCCTCTCTCTTGTCCAGTTCCGCGATAAGTTCGCCACGGTGTACAGTGTCGCCCTCATTGACCTTCCGATCCTTCAAGATGCCGTTCGCCAAAAATGACATGTCTGCCTCCGTTGTTTCTATCGTTCCTGAGGCGAATATTTTATCAGGATCTTCCCCTTTCTCTTTTAAAAAGAGAGTGTATGCCGCAAGAAGAGCTGCAGCGGCGATTATGATCAAAGGTATTATTTTTTTATCAATTTTCTTTTCCATTACCTCACGACCTCATCTTTCTCTGACTTTTTTTCATTGTTGGTCTTATCAGGGGAAAATCGCATCATTTCAGGGGAAAGTCTCCCAAGCAGTCTCAAAACATTAGCTTCGGAAGCGATCTTCTCATAGTAAGCTTTGCTGAGGCTGGCATCCGCTGACCATAGTCCCGATTCGGCACTCAGCAGATCGGTGATCGTGCTTTCCCCTGTTTCATATCTGAGCTGTTCTATCCTAAATGCCTCTCTTGCCTCTTTGAGCTGTATGGAAGCCGTTTCGATCTTCGATATCGCTCCCTTCAGGGATCCGGAGGCCTCTCTTGCATCGTTGAGAGTCTGGTTTCGCGTCTGTTCCAAATCAAACCTTGCTTTTTCAATATCTAGCAAAGATTTTTTTAACCTGTTTTTACTGACATACCCGTCCCACATTTTTATAGTTACCTGAAGTCCGGCCTGCCAGTCGTCATATACTTCCGAACCTCCTCCAATACTGCCTGTACCTCTGCCGAAGAAAGATATCTGAGGCATGTTCTCTCCCTTGATAGCTTCTGATCTGGCATAGTAGGCTTCCGTGAGAAGAGAGGATTTTTTGACAGCATGGCTGCTCTCAAGGACGTCGCTTTTTTCAATTTTATCCAATTCATCCGGTCGAGCATCGAAAGGTATGGCCGCAACGGATCCAATGGGAAATTCGTTTCCGGTAAGTGTGCCCAACAGAGAGAGCGCGTCTTTTTCAGCCTGGTCAAGGACAATGTGGTCATGCCTGGCCTGGGAAAGCTGAGTTTGCAGCCGGAGCAGGTCAAGTTTGGGTATACGTCCTTCGCTGAGCAGAAGCGTCAGGGATCGTTCCCTGTCTTCAAGTGCACCGATCCTCTTTTCGGATGCATCTTTCATATCCCGAAAATAGAGTGACCGAGAGAAGACGGATACCACGCTGTAGAGCAGATCTTGTCTTTGCTGCTTGTGATCTTCGGAAACTGCTTCAGATGTTTTTTGCGCCGACACTTTTTCAGCCTCCAGCTTTCCTCCCGTGTAGATAGGGATGTTCAGCTCGATCCCAAAACGAGTGATGTGCGTGTCGAGGGGTGGAAAAACTCCCGCTTCCCTTATGGGCACCACGGTAGAAGGGTACTCTGAAAGGGTGGTATTGGCCCACAGGTCGATCTTTGGCAACTTCATCCCCTCTGCGATCTTTACGTCTATGCCGCTCTTTTCTCTTTCAATATTGCTGCCTTTAAGGGCGGGGTTATTTTTTTCGGCCATTAGCATGGCTTCCCACAATTCGACAGGTTTCGTACCTGTACCTTCCGGAACACTGGCGCACGCTTTCCCTGAAATCAGCAGGAGTGAGAGCAGCAGGATCTTGATGATCGTTATCTTTAGTCCCATAGATCTTCTTCCTTCCTTGGCATAGTGCAAAGACTTATCGTCCGTCGTTTTCATTATCTTTTCGGATCGCTCTTTCTATGTAACTCCAGGCCAACTCCGCCAAATTGCTCATGTCGATTTTGCCGTCGCTGAGGTTGGAAATAAGTCCGACATGCTGGGCGAAGCTGACCATAGAAAATGCTACAGCTTCAGACGAAATGTCGTTCATCAGATCTCCTTCTCTTATGCCTTTTTCGGCAATTTCTTTAAGCTTGTTCATGTAATTTCTGACTATAAAAATGACTTTTTTCTTCCGTTCAGGAGACCCAAAGACGGCCGCGTCAGAAAAGACAAGTTTGGGTATACCCGGATTTTTTCTTATAAATTCGATGTGCAGGAGAAAAAGGCTCCTCAAATTCTTGCTTGCCCCGGACGATTCCATGGATATTTTCCTGACATTTTCAAAAAGAATACTATGTGTGCGGTCAAGCAGAGCGTCGATAAGGGCGTCCTTATTTTCGAAATGGCGATATAGTGCGGAAGGGACTATGCCTATGCGCTGTGCTATCTCCGATGTATTGACTCCGGAAAGCCCCTTTTCGGCGATTATTTCTAACGTTGTATCGAGTATCTGTTCCTGTCTCATTGTTGAAGTCAACCGTTTTCTTGGCATAAACAACATCTCTTAATGAAAGTGAATTCACTTTCACAAAAGTATAGTGGTTAGAGGGTTGAGATGTCAATATGGAATTGTGTTCAAATTTCTTTCTTATTCGGCCTTATCTATTAAAAAAAAACAACCCGGCAAGGCAGAGCGCGATCCCGATAATTTGGTTGGTCGAAATGTGCTCCCTGTAGAAGATCAGGCCTATGAATATGAGAAGGATCGAAATGGCTGCGTTGGTAAGAAGAGATGCTGCACTTATGTTCCAGCCGGCGCGGTACATTTTGATGAAACCGAGCTCAATGCCAAAAACACCTACACCAAGCAGTATGCTCGTCCAGTTAAGGGATTTCATGTCCAACATGATCCCCTTGTCCTGAACGGAAAAAAGATAAAAAACAATGCTTGAGGCAGTTGCAACAAGATATGTGACAATTAGCGACATGAACATATTTGCGTCGCGCGGAGTGGATTTTGAGCAAATGTGGTAAAGGGTGTTGGAGAAGATCACGATTATGACAGGCATATAGTAGTTCCACATTTTTAGATACTCTGACCTCCCGGACCGTTAAAATCTAAACCTCGGATCAGGCCTTGAAATACCCTTCTCTAGTCGTTACTATACATCACGGGAGAACAAAAATAAACTATATATTGACATACATCTATGTAATATAGTATATTTCCAAATTAAGAGAAAACACAAATAAACAATGAAGGTTGGGATGAAAAATGAGGATGCTTGAACAGTTTTTCCCTGAATTTACCCAAAAACTTGACGAGATAGATGCTATCTATAAAGAAAAGATGCCGATCGATGAAAAAACATACCAGTTTTTGTGCTTCGCCCTCTCAATAAAGGGCCGCAGCAAACCCTGTGTGCTGAAGCACTTCAAAGGCGCCCTTGAAGCCGGGGCGACGGTCGAGGAACTGAGCTATATCTTTGCGCTCACCATGAGAGAATCCGCAGGAGCTGACGACTGCTGGACCCATGATGTCATAGGAGACTGGAAGGAGATACTCGCAGGAAACATCAAATGCTCCTGTGCGGAATGATCGAACACAATAAAACCGGGGATCCCATCCCCGGTTTTTGTTTTTAAGGCAATAGGAGTTGCTTCGGTCATCACACTTTTTACATGGAAAAGTTTATCTTAAAAGCGGCATGGAGCCTGTGAGCTTGTTGACTTTTTTCCTGTCTCCGTAGATTGCTACTCCAAGGTAGACGTGATCCTTTTCCGGTATCTCTGCCGCCTTGGAAATGTATTCGTCATATGTGATGCAGCCCTGTGCAACATCAGAAAAATCGACCACCGTAAGGTCGCAGAATTCATTGCTGTAGAGGCTCTCTCTCAATTTTTTCAATATTTCCCTGCTGCCCTTCAGTATAGGAACAGGAACATTGACTATTCCGAGATGAGTCTTTTCAGAAGCGTCTGTAACATCTTTGCCCACCTTTTCAGGAAGGCGTTTTCCAAGTGTCATGCCCAGGATAGCGGTCGTGTTTGCAATTACACCTGTCGGCAGCTCGGGATCTATTATCATTACACATTTTTCGGAATTACAGCTCATTCTTTACTTCTCCCTTTTCTTAAAAAACTCTTTGAATAGCCGGATCTTAACGTTAAAGATCCTTGAAAATATTCATATATTGCTTTGGAGTGAGCCCGATGAATTTCTTGAAAAAGTTTGTAAAATGACTCTGGTCAGTAAATCCAGTCTGCAAAGCCGCTTCTATGGGCAAAACTCCCTTTTCAAGCAGTTTTTTCGCCCTGTCGATCCTTATGGTTTCCAGATAACGGTATGGAGAAATACCCCTTTGCTTGGTGAATGACCGCAGAAGATAATATTTGCTCAAGCCTGTCAGTTCGCTCAGCTCGTCCAGGGTGATATTCTTCATGTAATTCCTTTCAAGATGGCTGCAAATAATGCCTATTTCCCTGCTCTCTTCAGTGCGCGGTCTATCCGTTTTTTTCTCACAGTGCTCCTCGATCAGCTGCTCGAGAAGAAAGAAAAAAATCTCTTCCTTTCTGAAATCCTTTTCTTCTTCCATTATTATCATGTGAAGTTCACGAAGCAAAGGAACTTGATCACTGCGGAAGACTACAGTGGGCGAAAAGGAGGGGAGATATTCTTTTCCTGTCATCTCAAAAACGGCTCTGCCCATCGTCTCAGAAGAGACATTGATACAGCGGTAATCCAGGGGTGTAGAAATTGTCTGTTCGCAGGTATGGCTGTCTCTTGGATTGAAGAGCAGAAGATCTCCCGGTTTCACTATGTATTCCCTGTTTTTGCACGACAGCGAGCGTTCTCCACTTTCAATGAAGCCGATAACGTAATAGTCATGAAAGTGGTTGGGAAATTTTTGCATTATGCCCATGAAAGAATAAGCTTCTACCTTCAGTTCAGGGTCATACTTTACTGTTCTTGTCTCCTGTTCCATTTCATTTTCCTCTTTTCAAAAGAACTTGATATCACTTTATATCAAACCGTAACGATATTCTTGTACGATATTGCCCTCTCTTATTTTAGTTTATTGCTCTGCCCTTGCAAGCTTTTCACAGAAACTGATCCGGAGCAGTCAACCCCTATGCTTCCGGCTATCTTCACGGGTGTAAAATGTATAAATAACAGCCCGAATAAAGGTCTCGGATAAAGGATAAAAGGATAAGGTGAGAACAGAATGGATTTTTTGACGCTTGCAAAAAACAGATGCACTACTCGCGGATTTAGAGACAAAAAGATAGAAAAAGATGCGCTCAATAAGATATTGGAGGCGGGCCGTGTCGCCCCAAGCGCTTGCAACAGGCAGCCGCAGCGGATCATAGTTGTCGAAAAGCCTGAGAACATCAAGAAGGTAGAAAAGGCATACAGGACCTTTGGCTCACAATGTGTCCTGATAGTCTGTCAGGATAAAAGCGATCCGCTGATCCGTCCCTTTGACGGAAAATGTTCGGGGGATCTTGATATCGGTATCATATGTGATCATATGATGCTGGCAGCAAGGGAGCTTAATATCGGCAGTGTCATGGTGGGACTCTTTGACCCTGCCATAATAAGAAAAGAATTCGGGATACCCGAATACATTGAGCCGACAGCTCTTTTGCTGCTTGGGTATCCCTCAGACGGATTCCTCAGTTCCGACCGGCACAGCAGAGAAAGAAAGGCCATAAGTGAAACTGTAATGTTTGAGCAGTGGAAAGACCGGTCAGCCGAAAATTAAAAATGGATCATATCAGGGTTATAAGCTCAACATTTGATCCGGGAGAGAAGAGGCGCACGTATGACTTGATATCATCCATGTGAGAGATGATCTCTTTCTCCTCTATCCCTGCCGGGGCGTATATCGTGTACAAAACCTGCTCCGTTTCCTCGTCTATCGAGGTCCTGGCATCAGGTCCCCGCAAAATGCTCGAGAGAACGGACTCATCGTCAGTGATCATGATATCGCCTTGGATCGTCTTTGTCTCCCTTCCGTTCATGCAGACGTAAGACTCTTGACCTGTTGCAACTTTGAGTGAGACAGCTCCGCTGATCTTTGCAAGGTCGTGCCCCGCAGTCAGGATCATGTTTTTCATTTCAGCCATGAACATGGAATCTACTAGCCCTGAGACGCTCATGGACTTCTTTCCTTTTGCAACGGACTCGACCTGTTGGAGAACGTGGTATGTATATCCGAATTTTTTATAATATGAGACGTAAACGGACATAGGGTGGAGGGATTTGAGCTCCTGCCTCTCTATTTGGGCGTATTTCCCTCTTAGCTCCTCTTCAAGCAAAGATTTCGCCTTTTCCAGCGCCTCGCTTGTTTTTGGATTCGTAACGTTGGTAACGGCCAGAAGGCCTATACGGCAGCCGTTCGCTCTTTCATCGAGTTCATTTTTGATTTCCGGCTTCATGATCACAGCTCCCTCTTATATTCTTTAACTTTTCAGTTTATTCTTTTTCGGCGAGGTATTTTTACTGATATGTTTTTACGACTGATTTCACAAGGACCAGCTTGCCGCCGGAATATTTGTAGACATCTTTCCTGTACTTGTTTGCACTTTCTCTGCTGCTTGATGTCACTGTCTTCGTTTTGCTGTCGAACTCAGGCGAAGTTATGTCGTCAAGGAATTCCGCGTGGACGAACTTTCCTGATTTTTTATCCCAAAGGAAGCAGATGTAGGGAATGTTGGGCCCGGGAGGAAGCATTGCAATGATCCGGAAGTCGTTTATTCCGTCAAAGTTCATGTCTTCTATTACTATGTCGCTTCCGGTCCCAGGTTCGGGGCAGGTCGTCGTGTCGTCTCCGAAAGAGTTTACGTCTGCAATGTTAATAGTCTGAAGTTGCTTTTTATCTTCCCCATGTACCTCTATTTTGCTGTATCCGCCCGTATCAGTATCTTTGGAAAGTGAACCACTGAATTTCAAAATAAGGAAGCGGTTGTCAGAGACTTGAATCTTCTTTGATATGGTGAAAGTTTTATTAACAGCCGCTAAAGCGTTACCTGTAAATAGAATTGTAGCTGTGAGCAGGATCACGGTAATTAATTTTGAATTTCGGCATTTTGACATTAAAATTCCTCCTGTAAGAGAGCTTTTTCTATTATACGCGCATCTTAGGAATGTAAGGTCTATTAATACCAAAAAAATCAGACCTGATCACTCTGCTGCCTGAAGAAGAGAAGCAACTTACTGAGTCTATATCCCTTTTTGATGGACCCGCAATTGATAAAGATCTATTCAGGGAACTGTCAGAAAAATTGCTTATGTGGTCAGGCGGACTTATCAATGTCTTCGGAGACTAGTTGGAGATGAATTTGATGCCTGTGCAGATATTGTAGAAAGAGACGAGGGGCATATGTCTTTCCCCTCGCCTCTTTCTCTCTTGCTAAGCCGTCCTTATGATGTTGGATAGCTGATCGTGTCAGGAGACTAATTGCTTACTTTTTCAAATGTCCCGAAAACCAGAGGTTTTTTGCCGCTTACCATAACTTTGCCTTTGGCGATCACAGTGTCGATGTCGATGCTGCTGTCAAGGAGACAGAGATCGGCATCCATGCCGGCCATGATCCTTCCCTTTGTCTTAAGTTTCAGGATCTTGGCAGGATTGCAGGTCAATGCCCTGATCGCCGTCTCCAGAGGAATATTCTCTCTGAAAATGCACTCTTTGATGGCTTTGATCAGGCAGCTCGACTTGCCTACTCCCAGCCCTACGTACTCCTTTTTCTCGTTGAAGATAGGGAGGCTGCCCTGACCGTCGGACGAAATAGTAAAATTATCCGGACCGACCCCCTCATCCAGCAGTCTCTTTAGCCCTTTGCTGAAGCGGACCTCCCCGTCGGTTTTTTCCCAGAAGTCAGGATCATCGCTCCCGGTAAAATCGATGTAGCCCCCTTCTTTGGCATAGGCCACGCATTCTTCGAACAGCTCCTGATTTCGGTTGATGTGGGTCGGCAGGAACTGTGACAGCGGTATCTCGGTCTCTTTTACGGCTCTTTTGATCAGGTCGATCTTTCTTTTGCCGTCGCCCAGATGAACGTTGATTATGCCAGCTTTTCCAGAAAGCATTCCTCCGACACGCGCATCCGAGACGGCCCTGACGAACTCTTCAAAAGTAGGCTGAGAAGAGCGATGGTCCGATATCGCTATCTCTCCGATGCCGATGACCTTGTCGATGACCATGATGTCCTTCATGATCTCCCCGGTTATGGTTTTTACAGGGATCCTGTATGAGCCGGTGTATATGTATGTTGTGATGCCTTCCTCTTCCAGCCCTCTTGCCTTTGCAAGCAGGGAGACCATGTCCCTTGCTGTGCCGTCAGTTCCGAGGCAGCCGACTACGGTAGTTACGCCCGCTGTTGTGAAATCGGTGAGGACTGCTTCAGGTGTCCTGGTAGAAAAACCGCCCTCTCCGCCGCCTCCCTGAATATGGGAGTGCGAATCTATGAATCCCGGGATAAGCGCTTTCCCTCCGGCATCTATCTCTGAAACTTCCACCGGGCCATTGATGTTGAATGAGATATGTTCATCGACTGCAGCTATCTTGCTTCCGAGCAGCAGAACGTCCTTTTTGCCCAGATGCTCCGGGGCGTAAACTTCTGCGTTTCTGATTATCGTGATCATTTCGACACTCACCCCCGAGATCCTTTACATATTCCGATCATTGGAAATTGATGGCAATTGCGATGATTATCGCCACTGTACCCATAAGGAAGAAGAATCCCTGCATCTTGATCTGGAATTTTGCCCAGGTCGACCAGTCTATGCGCGCGACTCCGAGAACACCGATAAGGCTTGCGGATACAGGAGTAAAGGCGTCGACAAATCCTGCTCCCATCTGATAGGCAAGTACCGCTATCTGTCTTGAGACACCCACGACATCCGAAAGCGGCGCCATGATCGGCATTGTAAGCGCTGCCTGTCCCGAGTTTGATGTGACCACGAGGTTGAAAAGGCTCTGGAAGATGTACATGCACCAGGCTGTAACGAAAGCAGGGACTCCTTTTAGGAGATTTCCTATGCTGTAGAGTATGGTGTTCAGAGCTGAGGCCACAGTCGCATCTGCACCACCGAGGACGAGGAGTATGCCTTTTGCCATTCCTACGACCACCGCGGTCCCTGCAAGATCGGCCACCCCGCCCTGGAAGGCTGATGCCATTTCATTTATTCCCATGTTGTTAAGTTTGAAGATTACTGCGGTTACGCCTGCGGCAAGTCCCATCACGAAGAACTGGGAAGCTATCTCGGGGATGTAGTATTCCTTTTGAGTGACCCCCCAGATTATCCAGATCAGCACTGCAAGCATTTCGAGGAGGATGAGCTTGTGCCCCAGAGTGAAGCGCATCTCCTCTTCCGTCGTGTTTTCTATCTTGTCTCTGAAATAGCTGTCAGAATTGTAAACGACGGAGAGTTTTGGGTCCTTCCTTATTTTCTCCGCATATAGCATCATGTAGCCTGCGGAAAGCGCCGTCACTATGCACCAGAGTATGAGCCTGAACTTTGCTCCGGATAGTACAGGTATGTCAGCGATACCCTGCGCGATCGCCACGCTGAAGGGGCTCATCCAGGAAACGGCATTTCCTACCTGCGATGCCACAAACGTCACAGTTACAGCTACGATGGAGTCATAGCCAAGTGCTATGACAAAGGGGACCATGATCATGGCGAATGGAATAACTTCCTCTGACATGCCGAATGTAGCTCCGCCGAGCGAGAAAAGGAAGAAAAGAAGCGGCAGGGCCAGCCTCTCAAGGCCCTTTGTCTTTCTGATGAAAGCATAAATTCCGGACTCTACAGCCCCGGTCTTCATAATGATGCCGAAAGCACCGCCAACCACAAGGATAAGCGCGACGATCCCGACAGCCGATCCATACTTGCTTCCGGTGACAAGTCCTTCAAATATGTAGTTAAGGAATCCGAATCCGTAAAAATCATCCGTGCCCCAAATTTTTGCAGTCTTGTGGAGCTTTTTGCTTGTGTCATAAATAGAAGTTCCATAAAGTTTGTAGAGTGCGTCGTCATTAAGGCCAAGATCACTCAGGTCAGACTGGCTCCATTTTGCAGGATCGGTTGCGACAAACTCCTGAAGCGCTGCCTGATCGATGCCGGCCTCTTTTGCGGCATCTGCATTCTCTGCAAGCTTTTTCAGTTCTACCGAGAGATTTTCAGTGTTAAGGTTGTAGCTGTACCTGAAAGTCTCCGGCATCAGGACCGTGCGTGTCTTTGTCTCCCCGGCGGCTCCCTTGTACTGGATGTCATGGACGGTGAACCTTCCTGCCGGAACTATGAATGTCAGCATCCAGCAGAAAAGCACTACAAAAAAGATGATCGCATAAGTATGTGGAGTACGCATTTTTGTCAGTTCGTTGCCGCTTTTAAGCCCGCTGTCTTTTTTAAAAAACATCTTGATCCCTCCAATTAAATATCTCCTGCAGATGTATGCAGGATAAAAAGAGACGTTCCTCAGCCGGACTGCCGCCAATTACCTAATATTGATCATATGTTATCTTTACCTGGCGCAATATGCCTCCTTCGTAATGATATTGTATGGATCGGAGTTAAAAGTTGCTCAATAAACTTTAAATAGTTAATGCCCCTTAATAAAGGTTATTAAAATAATAATTAAAGATAGATGTTATAAGTTTGCTGAATTGATAATATATTAATTTTAAAATTAATTATTATGTAAACAAGAATTAAAAGTTGTGTTGTCAAGAATGGCTGCGGATTTTTTTACGGTCCTATCATCACTGAATTATACTCCTGTTGTCATAAAACAACCGATATCTTTCCGAATCGGGGCAAATTTTTAAAAAGAACTTGCTGTTTTTGGGGTAAGCTCCGCCGCCCCATCCCTGCCGCACACTGACATGAACTCTTTTATTCAGATCTATATTTACGTGAAAAGTCATTAAGATAAAATATAGGGGTATGAGATCCTAAAAAATTTTAGGTAGCCAATTGAACAAGCGTCAGTACTGTAGTTATTGACGCAGGGGAGGATTTGATTTGGATCTGCCTGTCAAAAAAAGGGCCGTGCAGTTGATCGGTGTTGCGATCACAGCTTTTGCAGTATATTTTCTCCACAAGGAAATATCGCATTACAGCTATGCGGAGATAAGGGGGGCTGTCGCTGATATCCCTTACTGCAGGCTCCTTTTTGCCTTGTTATTTACGGCAGTTAACTATGCAATACTCACCCTCAATGACGGTCTGGCGCTGAAATATATAGGCAAAAAACTTCATTGGGCAAAGATTGGGTTTGCCTCATTTGTCAGCAACGCCATTTCGTTCAACCTGGGGATGTCACTGCTGACAGGCGGTTCTACGAGATACGGCATATACAGCGCTTACGGGCTGAATGTTTCGGAAACGGCAAAAGTCATGGGTTTCTGTGATCTCACTATAGGACTTGGATCTGCAGGGATACTGGGCGTGCTTTTACTTTCCGAACCTGCAGGCATGATCGCCCGGATACCGCTGCTGAAAGAATGGGGAAAGATCCCGGGATTCCTGCTCCTGTTATTTGTGTTTTTTGCGGCGTTGCTCAGCTGGTCCGGGAAAAGCATAAAAGTAAAGGGAGAAGACATATCCCTGCCTCCTCTTAAATATTTCATAGCACAGATCATGATATCCGGAGCCGACTATTTTTGTGCATCGATGGTCCTCTTCTCACTCCTCCCGGGCAGCGACATCTCGATTTTCCACTACACCGGATGCTACGTAATTTCAGTGCTTCTTGGCGGGATGAGCCAGGTGCCCGGCGGGCTTGGAGTCCTGGACTCTACGCTTATGGTGACCCTCTCTCCGTGGTACTCCGGGACAGAGATGATAGGGGCGCTTCTGGTCTACAGGGTAGTCTATTACCTTTTCCCTCTTTGCCTTTCAGCAGTTTTGATGGGAGGACGCCAATTATATCCCGCAGGCAGGAATGTAAAAAGTGCTGCTTTGAGCTTTGGAAAAGGCTTTATTGGGATCTATCCCCCGATATTGTCTCTCGGGGTATTCGCCTCGGGAGCGATCCTGCTGTTTTCAGGATCAACACCGGGGTTGGCGCATCGCCTTGCACTGATGAATAAATTGGTGCCGATAAACATTATAGAAATCTCGCACTTTCTGAGCAGTCTGTCAGGGCTTATTCTTCTCTTTCTTGCCCAGGGCATAAGGAGAAGGCTTCGTATAGCATGGCAGTTGACGATCGTTCTGATGACTGCCGGTATCTGCCTCTCTCTCTTAAAGGGCCTTGATTATGAGGAGGCCCTGATGCTGGGGTTATTACTGCTGCCTCTTATTGCGGGCTGTAAAAATTTCGACAGGGATTCTAAGCTTCTCTCTCCCGGAATATCATTCGACACCGTGATACCGGCGGCGGTTGTCCTGATCTCTTCCGCATGGCTCGGCTATTTTTCCTTCCGGCACTTGGAGTATGCGGATCTCAGCATCCTGCAGTTTGCCCTGTCCGGAAAGGCTCCCTGGTTTTTGAGGGCTAGCGTAACACTTTCCATCGTTGCGCTGGCTATACCACTATTTAGGCTTTTCAAGGTGAAGGCGGACATTTCAATGGTCCCGACATCTGAGGATATGAAAAAGGCCCTTCAAATCACAAGGTCTTCACAAGAGGCTTCCGTATTCCTTGCACTGACGGGGGACAAATCATTTTTCTTCAGCCCGACGGGCAGGTCGATGATATGCTTTGCAGAAGAGGGTCCGTACTGGTTCGTGATGGGAGATCCATTTGGAGACCGGGAAGAATTCAGCGACCTGGCATGGTCTTTCAGGGAGAAAGCGGAGGTAAACGGAAGAAAAGCAGTTTATTACGAAGTTAGGGAGAGGAACCTCTCCCTCTACATAGAGCAGGGACTTGCACTGATAAAGATAGGAGAAAACGCCAAGGTCCCCCTTGCAGATCTCTTTTTTGAGAAGGGGTCCGAATGGCACGGGCAGAGACATACATTGAAAAAGCTTGCCAGGGATGGATCGACATTCCGTATCCTTTCCGACGAAGAAGTCAAAGCCGTTCTTCCGAGGCTCAAAGAGATCTCAGCACAGTGGCTCAAATCAAAGCAGGGACATGAAAAGGGATTTTCCCTGGGTTTTTTCAGCGAAGAGTACATTTGCAATTTTAAGATCGCTGTGGTTGAGCGCAACGGAGAAATTCAGGCATTCGCGAATGTATGGACGAGTGCGGACAAAAATGAGGTCTCGCCCGACATGATGAGATACATGGACAATGCTCCCTCGGACACGATGGAATTCCTCTTCCTGAATCTGATGCTGTGGGCAAAAGATGAGGGGTACGCATTTTTTGACCTCGGGATGGCTCCGCTTTCGGGAGTTACAGGAGGACCTCACGGTTCGCTTTGGGGCAGGACCGCGGAAATTTTATATGAGCACGGAAATGCATTTTATAACTTCCAGGGGTTAAGGCAATACAAAGAAAAATACAAACCTGTATGGGAGCCGAGATACGTGGCAGTCCCACATGAACTGTCCCTTCCTGCTGTCCTTGCCGCGGCTGCAGTGCTTATCTCTAAAGGTCCAAGGGGGATAAGGGTAAGGGCTTGATCCGTAAAATGAATATATTGAGCAGGTGATCTGAATCAGCAAATATGATCGGCTTTGGGAACATATAAAGAATGAGGGCAGGGATACCCTCATCCTTTCTTTTGAGGAAATCGGGAAAATTGCGGGAGTTCCGATCGATCACTCTTTCCTGAATTACAAAAAGGAATTGCCTGATCACGGTTATCAGGTAGACAAAATTTCTTTAAAAAATCAGACTGTTACATTTATCAAAATTAAAAGCCCCGCAGCTGACAGCCGCTCTGAATAATTCAAAAATTTATGCAAAAATAAAATACCATTTTAAATTTGCATAAGTTTTTGTTTGCCAGTTTCACTCTGCGCGCGGAAACGCGGATCTGGCTGTTGCAAAACCCACTAGTAAGTTAAATATTTATATCCACATAGTATGTTAATTTGATCAACTGTAATTTTTTATATGCCTTGTTGCCGCCAAAGATGATAATATTTGATATAAACTCAGGCATTAGATTGACTTAACTAAAAATTTATGCAAAAATAAAATATTATTTTACATTTGCATAAGTTTTTAGTGTTTGGAGGTCTGCTTATGTACATTTCAAGAACTATTGAAGATACGGTCCGCAACATCAGCAGTACATATCCTGTCCTTCTGATAACCGGCCCGCGCCAGGTCGGAAAGACTACACTGCTTCGACGCCTGGCCGAAAAAGAGAGGAAATATGTCAGTCTCGATGACCCGAAAAACAGGCACCTCGCAGTAAGTGACCCGGCTCTTTTTTTTCAGCGCTTCACGCCTCCTCTTATCATTGACGAAATACAGTATGCACCGGAGCTTTTGCCATACATTAAAATGTACGCTGATGAGCATAAAGTAAACGGTGATTTCTGGCTTACCGGCTCACAGATGTTCCACATGATGCAGAACATAAGCGAGAGCCTTGCAGGCAGGGCAGGCATCCTCAATCTCTTCGGCCTTTCAAACAGCGAGTTGAACAACAATCACTTTGGCTGCTTCACGACAGATCCCGGGGAACTTCTTAAAAGGCTCCCTTCAGCAAAAAAAATAGATCTGATGGAGACATTCGGCTCCATATTCCGCGGATCCTTCCCCCGTCTGTACGAAAACCAACAAGTAAGGCGAGATACGTATTACGAATCCTATATCGGTACATATCTGGAACGGGACATAAGAGACCTTACTCAGGTAGCTGACGAAGGGACGTTTTACAAGTTCCTCTGTATAGCCGCTGCCAGGACCGCGACTACAGTTAACTACAATGCCATGGCATCAGAGTGTGGTATAACTGCACCTACAGCAAAACAATGGCTTTCCCTGCTTGTAACTTCCGGGCTGGTAGTTCTTATAGAGCCATATTTCAACAATTTGCTGAAGCGCGTAGTCAAATCTCCCCGTATGTATTTTATGGATACAGGGCTGTGCACATACCTCACGAAATGGAACGATGTCGAGGCTCTTGAAGCAGGAGCGATGAGCGGGGAGTTCTTTGAGACCTGGGTCGTCTCAGAGATATATAAAAGTTTCATCAATAATGGCAAAAGGCCACCCCTTTATTACTACAGAGACAGTAATAATAAAGAGATAGATCTGATACTTTATGAAAACAATACGCTCTTCCCTATCGAGATCAAAAAGAGCGCATTTCCGTCTAAGGCAACGAAAAACTTCAACGCACTGGATCCTGTAACGAAAGAGGAAGAAGTCAGCGGAGAAAGGCGCATAAGGACAAACATAGGCACAGGCGCAGTTGTATGTCTTTGCTCAGATCTTTTGCCTGTCAACAAAAAAAACTGGTACGTACCAGCCTGGCTGATCTGACTTTTTTGTTGCCAGTCATAGATTTTATGAAGGGAAATTATTATGTGTTGAATAATTAGATGTTGTTTTAGGACTAAACACTGCAAAATTTATTTTATAAAACCACAGGAAGGGCGTGAAAGAATGAGCGCACACGAAATCAAAATAGAACTTAAAGATTCCGAACCTCTTATCTGGAGAAGAGTTGTGATCCCGACAGAAATGACTTTTGAAAAACTGCACATGGCAATACAAATTGCAATGGGTTGGCAGGATTATCATCTTTATTCATTCGAAATACCGGATCTCAATCATAAGATAGTCTGCGATGAAGAAGGTTATTGCGACTTGCAGGTTTGGTGTAAAGAAAATCAAGGACAGATCGAACGGGGAGAGACCGACGAATATATAAAAAAAATTGCAAAAATGAAAGTAAAGAAGTCATGGAACACAGAAATCGATCCGTATTTAAAGAAGGTCAAAACATTCCAATATACCTATGATTTCGGTGATTCGTGGGAGCACAGTATTACTTTTGAGTCAATTTATGAAGATTGGAAAGTAAGCCATCCTATAGTAGTAGAAGGTAAAGGGGCGTGCCCCCCTGAAGATGTCGGCGGGATAGGGGGATATGAAAGATTTCTCAGCGCATTGAAAGATACTCATGACCCTGACCACAGAATGATGAAGGAATGGGGAGAAGGCCAGCTTTACCGGCCCTTTAGCCGTAAAGCGACAAATTACGCTATGATCTATGCTTTTAAACTTATTCATCAGGCGGACCTTTAAAGAATACAAACATCAGTACTATTTAACCGATGCAACATTGGATGGTTCGAACTTGTAAGGGATCCTTACAAGTTCGAGTCTAATATTCTTTCAGTGCTATACTCATGGTTCAAATGACCGTAAAGGAATGTTTGTTTTGCCACAGCCTATTGATATGCTTAAAAATATTTTCGGTTATGCTTCCTTCCGCCGCGGGCAGGAGGAGATCATTGACAACATCCTTAAGGGCAATGACGCACTGGCGATAATGCCGACAGGCGCAGGAAAATCGCTCTGTTACCAGATCCCTGCAATTTTGAGCAAAGGAGTTTCCATAATCATATCTCCGCTTATCTCCCTTATGAAGGATCAGGTAGACGCCCTTCGCCAGAGTGGGGTGCAGGCCGCTTCGATAAACAGTTCCATGACATGGGACGAAGTGGTCTCCATATTCCGCTTTGTGAGCAGCGGCAGGATAAAGCTGCTTTATATAGCTCCGGAACGTCTTGATAATAACGGCTTCATAGAATTTCTCCATTCACTGGATATTGCCCTGATAGTAGTTGACGAAGCACACTGTGTCTCCCAATGGGGACATGACTTCCGCCCGTCCTATCTCAACATAGCACCGGCTATAGCCTCGCTGCGGCATCGCCCCGTTGTTGCCGCGTTTACTGCGACTGCAACTCCGGAGGTTCGGGATGACATTATCAACCAGCTTGAGCTTAGATCTCCATTTTCTGTTGTGACGGGGTTTGACCGTGAGAATCTCTTTTTTCAGGTAGAACATCCGGCCGATAAGACAAAATATCTGCTTGACTACATTAAAAAATTTCCTAATGTCTCGGGCATAGTCTACTGTTCCACGCGCAAGGAAGTTGAGTCGGTACGCGACAAGATCTGCCGAAGCGGCATAAGCGCAGTGCGTTATCATGCGGGCCTCGACAGCGATGAACGCCTCCAGAGCCAGGAAGCTTTTATATATGACAAGGTAGGTATCATAGTTGCGACCAACGCATTCGGAATGGGCATCGACAAGTCAAATGTGCGCTATGTGATCCACTACAACATGCCTGCTACGATGGATGCATATTATCAGGAGGCCGGACGTGCAGGACGTGACGGTTTGCCGGCGGATTGTATCCTGCTCTTCGGAGAGAAGGACATAATGACCGCCCGTTACTTTATATCTCAGAGTGAGGACAGCGGAACAAAAAAATCAGCCTACCTGAAACTCCGTGGCATGGTCGACTACTGCCACACAAACGACTGTCTGAGATCATGGATATTGAACTATTTCGGTGAAGATGACGCCCCGGCAACCTGCAGCTCGTGCGGCAGCTGCACATCGCAGACAGACCTTGTCGATATCACTACAGAGGCAAAGAAGATAATATCCTCTGTCTACCGTATGGCCGAACATACGGGCGGACGAAAGTTTGGAAGTGCGATCCTGACAGATGTGCTGCGAGGTTCACAGAAGGCCCAGATAAAGTCCCTCGGCTTTGACAAGATCTCCACCTGGGGGATCATGAAAGGATACAAAGCTGAAGCCATACGGGGGATGATAAATTTTCTGACCGCGGAAGGATTTCTGCAGACTGAAGACGTAGAATTTCCCGTACTCTCTTTTACGGAGAGAACGACGCAGTTTCTGAAAAGCGAGACAAAACTCATGATGCGAAAACAGGAAGAAAGAGCCGAAAAGCCCCTATCTGTATCGAAGCGCAAACAAACATGGGCTGCAAATGAAGAGCTCTTTGATTTGCTCCGTTCACTGAGAAAGGAGCTGGCTGCAGCAGAGGGGGTACCCCCATATGTTGTCTTCTCTGACAAGACCCTTTCCGCGATGTGTGAAACGATGCCGATGGACAGGGATAACTTTCTTGAGGTCCCGGGAGTGGGGGCCGTCAAACTGGAAAAGTATGGCGAAGCCTTTATTAAAGCTGTCAAAGAGTGGAAATCAAGCCCCAGATAAAAAACGGCCTAGTACGACACATGATGAGAATCCAGGTCTAATCCACCCTTAACTCTCCTCCTGTCGTCCTCAAATGCCTCCCCCTTGTTATCTGGTATGCCCCTGGTGTAACTACCAGCCGATTCGCGCAACTCGTAACTCGTTGGCTCTCTGGCCGTGAGCCGGGACCCAGGTTCTTACGATTGCTTGCCTATTGCTTGCCAACCGCTTGCCCTTCACAACTGTTCTTATCAGTAATCATAAATAACAGTCACGCTGGCTTCGATCGTCAGCTCGCCTTCAGAAATCGGGGTAGGGGCAGCCTCGGCTGTCATCTTTGCCATATCCATGGCCCTGAAGTTCGGCTGGACGAAATGGGAGGAAGAGCCTTCTATTATGTTTGCAGGCTTTGAGATAACGATCCCCGCAGCAGATGCGATAGTGTTTGCCTTTTCCTTTGCGTTCACAACAGCCTGCGAAAGGGCCTGAAGGTAAAGCTTGTCCCTCTCCTCGTCGGTGACTCCGAATGCTATAGAGCTGGACTGGTTGACTCCCTCTTTTACCGTCATGTCAAGGACATCGCTGACCTTCTTCAGATCTGCCACAGTTACGCTTATGCTGTTTGCTACGTTGTAGCCAGCCAGGGAGGCAATATTGTTTTTATAGTCATAACGCGGGCTGATGTTGTAGTTGACCGTTTTTATCTTATCTTTCTTTATACCCAGCGAAGCCAAAGTCTTATATACCCTGTCCATTTTTACGGCATTTTCGGCCTGTGCCGTCGCCGAATTTTTATTGAATGTGGTGACCCCGATACTGACGTATGCGATAGTGGGCGCCGCCGTTATGCTTGATGACCCCTGTACCGTTATCGTCTTACGTTCCTTCGCCTGCTCTGCAGAAGAGAGGGCAGGGCATGCACCGATCACCATTGCTCCGATCAAAGCAAAAATCATCATGGCTGATTTAAATGAAGTGGAATATATTTTCATGACATTGTCTCCTCTCGTTGGACAAATTTTGATATAAACAGTTAAATCATATATCATTCATTGGATGAGGGATAGGATGAAAAGTAAAATATCGGGGGGATATTAAGATGCTTGAGGTCAAGAATGTCGGGCTCACGTTAAAGGGCGACAATGGTGAGATCCAGGTATTAAAAGATGTGAATTTCACCCTGGAAGATAAAAAGATCTATGTAATGACCGGCCCCAACGGCGGCGGAAAATCTGTAACTGCCAAGACGATCATGGGTATCCACCGGCCAACCAGCGGACGGATCTTGCTGGATGGCGTGGACATAACGCACAAAGAGCTTTACGAACGTGCACGAATGGGCATCGGTTACGCATTTCAACAACCTGCCCGTTTTAAAGGCATCAAGGTACGTGAACTTCTGGAGATTGCCGGTGGGAAGAAGGCGTCAGTTGATACTTGCGATTATCTTTATGATGTCGGGCTGTGTGCTCAGGATTATTTGGACCGTGAAATCAATGCCAGCTTTTCCGGAGGAGAGGTCAAGCGGATCGAAATCGCCACGATTCTGGCCCGTGACTTGAAGTTGGCCATCTTTGACGAGCCTGAAGCGGGGATCGATCTCTGGAGCATGCAAAGGCTGACGGAAACATTCGAAAAGATGAACAAGAAATATGATACAACTATCCTGATAATATCACACCAGGAGCGGATTCTTGATTTGGCCGATGAAGTCATCATGGTTGCCGAAGGAACTGTCAGCGAAATAACCAACCGTGAAAAGGTCCTTGGAGAAATCAGCCGCCTCGACTCGGATTGTATGTGTCGGCGGAGCTGCAGCAGAGGAGGAAAAGCAATTGCTGGATGCGATCGATAAAAAACTGTTAGCTGAGGTTGCGGATCTGCACGAGATGCCGCACGGAGCATTCAATATTCGGAAAAATGGCCGGGGCGTCGAACGTAATACAACGGCGAATATCGATATCATAACGAAAAAAGACAAGCCAGGCATCGATGTTATCATAAAACCTGTTACAAAAGGAGAGAGCGTACATATCCCCGTTATTTTATCGGAAGGTATGGAGGATATGGTTTACAACACATTTGAAGTAGGAGAAGACTCAGACGTGCTGCTTGTGGCGGGCTGCGGGATCCACAATCCGGGCACACAAAAGGCTCAGCACGACGGGATCCATGAATTCTTTGTACGCAAAGGCGCCCGCATGAAGTATGTAGAAAAGCACTATGGCGAGGGCGAAGGCAGCGGCGTGCGGATCTTAAACCCCAAAACCATTATAGAGATAGAAGAAAATGGAACTGCTGAACTTGAAATGGTACAGATCAAGGGTATAGACAGCGCGTTGAGAGAGACAGAAGTGCGCTTGCACAAGAACGCCCGTTTGATCGTTACGGAAAGGCTGCTAACATATCTGGACCAGACTGCAGAATCCAACATCACAGTGAATCTGCTTGGCGATGATGCTTCCGCTCAGATCATATCCAGGTCAGTGGCGCAGAATGGGTCCAGGCAGGTTTTTCATCTGAGCATGCGCGGTTATGCCAGATGCCGTGGTCATATCCAGTGTGATTCTATCATTATGGATCAGGCACAGGTCTCGTCTGTTCCCGAGATATCAGCCTTCCATTCCGATGCTCAATTGATCCATGAGGCAGCTATCGGCAAGATAGAATCTGAGCAATTGACAAAACTGATGTCGCTTGGCATGACGGAGAAAGAGGCAGAGGAAACTATCCTTCAAGGTTTCTTAAAATAAACGGTTGAAATCTTGCGGATACGTTTCCGCATGCAGGCTATGAATGAGAAGATCACACAGCCGGTTCAATTTTCCATAGCAAGCCTTTCTACTACCGGGACGTCGGCCGGGCAGAATTCGTATTCTTTAAGCCTGTAAGGTGATACCCATTTGATGGAGTCATGGACACTGGGGGTAGGGATTCCCTTTTTCAGTGATGCGCTGAAGAACATGAACTCTATTTCCCGTTCGGGATATGCGTATTTTGTCTGTTCAAAGAGGTCCAGGATCTCGATCTCTATCCCAAGTTCTTCCCGGCATTCCCTGACCAGGCATTCTTCGGGGGACTCGCACTGTTCGATCTTCCCTCCAGGAAATTCCCACAAAAACTGACAGGAACCTCCCGGCCCCCGCCGGCAGATCAGGATCTCATTATCAGAGTTTGTTATTATCGCAGCGCTTACACGAGTCATATTATCCGGCCACCAGTTGATTAGTCTTTTTCAGGTACTTCGCAGGGATCGGGTCATCGAGTTTCCATATGATGTTCATGGGTTTACTTCCCTCATGGGAGACATAATTCGCTGTGCCAAGGAAGGTATAGGGCTCAGTTCCAAAATCGTTCTTTTTATGCTCTCTTACAAAGAGCAAAACCCTGTTGCCAAGCGACCGGTGATTTATGTACCTTTGTCCGGTATTTGAATCGCTGCCGGTAGTACTCTGGCTTTGCCAGTGGAAGAGCGATTCATTTATCGAATAGTCTTTGTACATCGTTGACGGAGAGTATTCTTTATCTGATTTGTTCAGTGTAACAAAGAAAAGATCGGCTTTTTTATCTTTTATAAATTTCACGCCCTCCCGCATATTGGAAGGGTCCATGTGATCCATCGCAAGGAGTATCTGGTCTCTGGTGTAGGTGCAATGCAAATCCAGAGGACATTCAAAACCCAGATCCAGCATCTTATCTACAAAATCTATCCCGTTGAAGTTGTATTTCAACAGTTCAATTAGCTCTGCAGCCATATTTGGGGAGGAGCGCAGTTGTGCAGAGAGGTCAAAATCCATATCAGGATATGCTTTTTCACAAAGAGTGTAAGTAAACATGTTGAGCATCCGCTTTTCTTCCGGGATCATCCTTGCGTCATCAAGGTGCTCGCCTCGGGTCAAGTATCTCAGGAGAAATATTAGCCATCTCCTGGAATCAAGATAACAGAGGCGTTTAAAAGCATTTTCCATAATAGTTTCCATCGGTTCATGGAAATCCTTTTTTACCCCTGCTTCGGCGCAAAGCCTCGAAAACGTGCTTAGTTTGTATATGTTTCTAACGTCAAGGTGGTAATAACTAATAAAATTTTCCAGTGTCAGCGGCAGGTTACTGTCTTCGGAAAAAGTTTTTATCCTTGAAACAAGCCCTTTAAAGGTATTAAAAGAACTCTTGATATTATTAAAAATATAGCTTTCCGCGACTCTCTCGAGCTGAATGTAACACCCTTTGGGAGCCGAAATAAAGCCGTCCCGTATTTCCTTTTGAAGTCCTCTTCTTGTATTTGCAAGGAGGGCCATGAATTTATCCTCAAAATTATATTTCTTGTTTGCCTGTCCAATGAAGTCCAGCACAGTGAGACATTCCTTCTCGTCTGCAAGCCGTAGACCTCGCCCAAGCTGCTGCAGGAAAACGGTAAGGCTTTCAGTAGGGCGCAGGAAGAGGACAGTATTGACTTCGGGGATGTCCACACCCTCGTTGTAAAGGTCGACAACGAAAATATAACGGATCTGACCTTTAACAAGCCTCTCTTTTGCAGTCTTCCTCTCCTGATCGGGACTTTTTGATGTCAGGCATGTTGAAGGAAGCCCGTTTCTGTTAAAAAAATCCGACATGTACTGCGCATGTTCCACAGAGACGCAGAAACAGAGGGCTTTTACCCTTTCGGTATCCGTAACGTATTTTTTTATCGATTCTATTATCATGGCTGCCCTTTTATTTGCAATGACCCTATTAAAGGTGAAGAGGTTCGTAAGTTCCTGTATATCGTAGCCTCCCTTGGTCCATTTGAGTCCGCTTAAGTCGGCATAGTCTGTTATTCCGAAGTAATGGAAGGGAGAGAGAAGTTTTCTTTCAATTGCTTCCGGAAGCCTAATTTCTGCTGCTATTCTGTCATCGAAGTATGTCAATACAGACTTGCCGTCCATCCTTTCAGGTGTTGCTGTCAGTCCCAATAGAATTTTAGGCTTGTAATAAGAAAGCAGTTCCTGGTATGAATCCGATGCAGCATGGTGGAATTCGTCAATGATGATGTAATCGTAATAGTCGGGTTGAGTGAAAGTGGTGAATTCCCTGGAATTGAATGACTGTATCGAAATGAACAAATGGTCAATTTTTTCAGGACGATTTCTGCCTACGCACATATCGCCAAAATTGTGATCCTTTAATATTACCCTGAAGCACCCAAGACTTTGCCTCAGTATCTCCTCACGGTGAGCTACGAAGAGTAGACGGTTGATCTTTCCCGTATTTTCTTTGCAGAAGTCCCTGTAGTCAAATGCCGAAACAACTGTTTTTCCTGTTCCCGTAGCCGCTACTATAAGGTTCCTGTAGTGTCCTTTTACACTTCGTTCTGCCTTGAGGTGGTTTAGGATATCTTGCTGGAAGGAGTAGGGCGGTATGTCAAAATAATAAATCCCTTCATCAAAAGCATTGGCGGACATTTTTTCAGACCTCAGCGATGCGCGAAGCCTATCCTTGTCACTTTCAGAATAACTTTCAAAGTCATTGGAATTCCAATAGGATTCAAAGGTTGCCTGGATCTTATCCACCGTTTCGGGCATGTCTTTTCTTGCTACTTTTATATTCCACTCAAGACCGCTTGACATAGCGGCATTGGAAAGGTTTGAAGAACCAACATATGCAGTGGTAAACCCTGTATCCCTTACAAAAATGTACGTTTTAGCGTGAAGCCTGGTGTGTTTTGTATCGTAGGATATCTTTATCTCTGTATTAGGGAGTCTGCTCAGTTCCTCCACGGCCTTAAGGTCTGTTGCTCCCATATAAGAAGTGGTTATTACGCGCAGTTTCCCGCCCCTATTGATCGTGAATTTTTCAAGTTCGTTTATTATCAGCCTCAGTCCGCTCCATTTGATAAAGGAGACAAGCATGTCTACCCTGTCACATGAGGCGATCTCTTTATTAAATTCTGAAGATAGGTTAGGTTCGTTTTTTGCTCCAGTAAAGAGGGAACTGTAAGCTACCGAAGTTGAAGGCCTGATGATCTGGTCGTCTTTTTTCTGAGGCAGTTTATTCTCGTTTTTAACGACGGCCAGAAGCTGTTCCGCCCTTTTGTCTACAGACATCTTAAGAAAGTCATCCTCGCCTGTTTCCTGAATAATTGAGGAAATGAGCCTGTTAATAAGGTTGATCTGTCTTTCGAGGCTAACTTTTTCATCGCTGTCTTTTAAATGATCGAGCCCCATTTTGATTATTTCCGAAGTGTATTTGGCTAAGATCAGAGAGGCCTCTTCCTTGTCGATTTTTCCCGTTTTTGTAATATATTCATTTTTTACTTTGTCTAAGGCTTGAGCCAACGCCTGATCGATTATTTGTTCATACAATCCTGTCTTCAGTATAATCAGCCCCAGCCCTCGTAAAAATTATTGTTTTCATCTTTAATGGCTTAAACGCAAATAGCCGGATAATTCGACTTGCACAAGTCATGTCGGTCTTTGAAAAGGTTAACTATCTGATCCAATTATATACCTTAATTTTTACGCCTATTACAAGGGAGTTATGTGGATAGATTTATATAATAATCAAATTATTTTTGTGATTATAAAGTTAAAATATTGTTTAGTAAGACGGAAGGTCTTAGAATCAGGGCAGGAGGACTCAACGGTATGTGGCTCCACTTATTTGGTCTTTAGATTCTGTCGGGGAAGTGGTCCATATATGTTTAGATCTGCAATAATCAGCGTTATCGGGAGGGATCATTATGGATATATTTAAATTGCTCAACGAACAGATTAACAACAGCGATATGCTGGACAAACTGGGAAGTTCAGCCGGAGCCGGTCCTTCGCAGGTACAGCAACTTGCGCAGATGGGGCTGCCGGCGCTGCTCCAGGCGCTGGGACGGAATGCAAGCACGTCTGAAGGCGCAGCATCTTTGGCAAATGCACTGGATCAGCATCAGGAAGACGATGTGGATGACCTTGACGGATTCCTGAACAACGTCGACAGGGAAGACGGTGCAAAAATCCTTCAGCACATATTTGCGGACAAAAATGCAGGGATCCAGAACAGGCTTGCACAAAAGACAGGACTGCAGACAAATCAGGTCATGGATATTATGGCACAGCTGGCCCCTCTCCTTATGGGAACGCTTGCCCAACAAAAAAAACAGCGCAACGTTGACCAGTCGGGTATTGCAGAGCTGCTTGGCGGAATGATGCCGCATGGCAACGGGGGAAAGAATAGCTTAATGAACATGGCAATGGACCTCTTGGATGCAGACAACGACGGCAGCATCGTCGATGACATAGGAGGCGTGCTGAAAGGATTCCTGAAGCAGTAGCAAAGCAATTGCGTACACTTTCGTAACGAGATGTTTGTCACATTTTTCGTTAAAAAGCTTAATGTTACAGTTTAGATGTCATCCATTACAATGCCAGGGCTGCTTGAGCAAAAACTGCCGAAGCAGCCCTGTTTTTTCTCTTCGATCTTTATTCGTATAAAAATTTTCCATATCTATTCCTTCATAAGGTTATATGCTGTAGAATTGTTTCCCATTACAGTCGGGTGATCCCCTTACTAAAAACCTAATAATTGCTTTATCTTAAGGTTTTGTCAGTGACGGATCTGACATCTGAAATTCAAAGGGAGAGTATGCTGAGCTAACCCCGGTATCTTCGCCCCTTATTCTTATAGAGATACAAAAATGGAGGGATCAGTTATGAAGAAAGCCATAATCACAGTCCTTGGCAAGGACAAAGTCGGCATTATAGCTAAAACATGCGTTTATCTCGCGGAGAAGGAAGTAAACGTTCTCGAAATATCCCAGACGATCGTCGAAGGTTTTTTCAACATGATCATGATCGTTGATATAACGAACACCACCTGTGAACTCAGTGAACTTGCCTGCGGCCTTGAGAAGCTGGGCGAGGAGATCGGCGTCATCATCAAGTTCCAGAGGGAAGAGATATTCGAAAGCATGCACAGGATATAGGCTGCCATGATAACGGTATCTGAAGCGCGCCAGACAACTGCGATGATAGAGGAGGAGAACCTTGATGTCCGGACGATAACCATGGGCATCAACATCCTCGACTGTGCAGACCCTGATGAGAAGAGATTCTGTGAAAAGGTCTACGACAGGATAACGACCAAGGCGAAAGACCTTGTAAAGGTCGGGGAGGATATTTCCCGCGAGTTCGGCGTTCCGGTCGTGAATAAGCGCATATCGGTAACTCCTGTGGCGATCGCGGCCGCGGCCTGCAAAACATCTGACTTTGTCCAGATCGCAAAGACCCTGGATAATGCCGCAAAAGAGGTTGGAGTCAACTTTATTGGCGGTTTCTCCGCACTTGTGCATAAAGGCATGACAGAGGCGGACAGGATGCTCATAGACTCAGTGCCCGAAGCTCTGAGCGTTACAGAACGGGTATGTTCGTCAATAAACCTTGCTTCGAGCCGCACCGGTATCAATATGGATGCTGTGGCGAGAATGGGCGAGGTAATAAGGGACACGGCCTTCATGACGAGGGACCGGGATTCACTCGGCTGCGCAAAGTTCGTCGTCTTCTGCAACGCTGTTGAGGACAATCCATTTATGGCGGGAGCCTTCCACGGTGTCGGAGAGAGGGAATGCGCCATAAATGTGGGAATAAGCGGTCCGGGAGTTGTAAAGAGGGCGCTTGAGTCAGTCTATGATGAAGATTTTGAGACGCTGTGTGAAACGATCAAAAAGACGGCATTCAAGATCACACGTGTCGGCCAGCTTGTTGCAAAAGAGGCTGCTTCGCGTCTTGGAGTCCCGTTTGGAATAATAGATCTTTCTCTTGCTCCAACGCCCGCTGTCGGAGACTCCGTTGCGGAAATATTCCAGACTATGGGTCTGGAGCATGCCGGAGCTCCCGGAACAACTGCCGCGCTTGCGATACTTAACGACAACGTCAAGAAGGGCGGTATAATGGCTTCTTCGTGTGTCGGAGGGCTGAGCGGAGCCTTCATACCCGTCAGTGAGGACCACGGAATGATAGAGGCAGTGGAGGCCGGGGCTCTGACCCTTGAAAAGCTTGAGGCGATGACATGCGTCTGTTCGGTCGGGCTGGACATGATAGCGATACCCGGAGACACTTCCCCGGACACCATATCCGGAATAATTGCGGATGAGATGGCGATCGGGATGATAAACAACAAGACCACGGCAGTCAGGCTGATCCCTGTTTACGGGAAATCGGTCGGCGAGACAGTCACATTCGGAGGACTCCTCGGCTATGCCCCGATCATGCCCGTCAACCAGTTCAGCTGCTCGGATTTCATCAGGCGCGGTGGCCGTATACCGGCTCCGGTGCACAGCTTTAAGAACTGACAGGCATTAAATTTGCGTATAGATGATGGTTTGAAAATTTGTCACATCTAAGGGTGGTTGAAGCAGCATGCAGGATCACAAGTATATATTTCAGACGGGAGAGACAGGTGTCTCCTGCGATGATATCAGCCTCGCGCAAAAAACGCTCGAGCCGATATTACACAAGACAGGGCTGATAGAAAGCCAATTTTTCAGCAGGGAATATGGCAACCGGGTCTTCCTTAAGCCTGAGAATTTTCAGGTCACAGGTTCTTTCAAAATCCGGGGGGCATATTACAAAATAAGCAAACTCAGCGACGAAGAAAAAAGCAGAGGGGTAATAGCAGCCTCCGCGGGCAATCATGCTCAGGGTGTAGGCTATGCCGCCCAAATGCTTGGCGTGAAAGCCACGATCGTGATGCCGGAAACCACCCCGATCATCAAAGTGGAAGCCACAAAAAAATTTGGTGTACAGGTGGTCTTGCACGGAGACACTTACGACGACGCATGCAGGAAGGCGCGTGAGCTGGAAGCGGAGAACGGTTATGTTTTCGTTCATCCTTTTGATGATATAGATGTAATGTTGGGACAGGGCACGGTGGCCCTTGAGGTGCTGAAGGAGATGGAGGATGTCGACAAGATCCTGGTCCCGATCGGCGGCGGTGGATTGATCAGCGGCATCGCGCTGGCTGCGAAAATGTTGAAACCAAGCATTAAGATAATTGGGGTAGAGCCTGAGGGGGCTTGCTGCATCGCCAGATCCCTGGATGAAAATAGGGTAATAGAGCTGAAAAAGGTCGACACAATGGCGGATGGTGTGGCGGTAAAAACCCCCGGGGCATTGACTTTTGAAGTGATAAAAGAGTATGTGGATGAAGTAGTTACCGTCTCTGATTCGGATATCCTGGAGGCAATATTGCTGTTGATGGAAAGGCACAAGATGATCACCGAAGGGGCAGGTGCGCTCTCTGTGGCCGGACTGAAAAAACTGGCCTCGGAAGACAAAAATGTGGTTTGCGTGATCAGCGGCGGCAATATCGACATATCGACCATTTCAGCCATCATCAACAGGGCGCTTGTTGCGAGGGGAAGACAATTCTGCTTCACTGTCAATCTGCCCGATAAGCCGGGCGAATTATTGAATGTAGCGAAGATCCTGGCAGACCTCCGGGCAAACGTCATCAAGCTCGAGCATAACCAGTCAAAGGTAATGGACAGGTTCAAGCTGGTCCAACTTGAGATCACAGTGGAAACGAACGGACATGACCATGTCCGTCAGATCCAGAAAGAATTAAAGAGACAGGGATTTGAAATAATCAAAATCTATTGATCGGCCATAGAAATTGAAATAACATAACCCTGAAAAGGTCCAACATTGGGCCTTTTCAGCTTTTGTCAGCACGCTGTAAAAAACAGCGGGATTAGACATGTTTATGCTTTAGAAGAAAGGGAGGCTGTGAGCAGTATATTGTTGGAGAAATGGTTAAAATGCTGTTTTTAAAAGAAACCGGGCTGTCTCTCCGAGGTTTTCGTGTTTTACTTCAGTAGAATTGAATCCGAAAAGCGAAAAGGTTATCTGGATACAAAGGCCGGTACCGAAGGCCGCGATCAGCGTACCGAACCCTACGGGGCCACCCATCAGCCACCCCAGCAACACCGCGAGTGACTCGATGGCCGCTCTGCAAATGCCCACAGAGAGCCCGGACCTTCTTTCTAAAGCGACCATAAGTCCGTCGCGTGGACCCGATCCGAAACCGGATCTCATGTAAAAAAAGGTGGCCAATGAAATAACGAAAAGGCCAAGTATCATCATCGCTGTTCCGGAGATGGGTCCATCCATCGCGGGTATCATTTTTGATTCCAGTATGAGGTCAAGGATGACTCCTATGACGACCATGTTGAGCAGCGTTCCCAATCCAAGGCTTTCTCCAAGTACGTATAATGCCGCACATATGACAAGGCCCAGCACGATGCTCGCGTTGCCTATGGAGATCCCCGCAATATTGGAAATGCCCTGATGGAAGACATCCCAGGGTGCATAGCCAAAATGAGCCTCAATTGTGAATGCAATTCCGAGCGCGTACAGAAAAAGGCCAAAAATAAGTCCGGCCAGACGTCCTGAGAATTTTTTTAAATCATTGCCGCTGTTCTGCAACCGATCGCCTCCCGCCGCTGAGTGCGCGACAGCAGCAGAATATCATAATAAATGCTGTTTGTCCCAGGTTGATTTTATGCTGCATTTTTTCTTTGATGAAGGGGACAGTCGCCCTTTACTGCCAGGATAGTTTAAGTGTTGCTGCACACAGTTCTTTATATAGTGGATTTAAAACAGGATTAAGGCTGTAAGCGGCAGTACGATCATGAACGAAAGTATAGGCAGATGATACATTTTACAGCTGATATGCAATAATGAATTACAGGAGAGACGAAAAAGAGCTGTCTTCTGAGCTGTTAAACTTGCCCGGACAACCGGCAGCAAATTTCCGGCAGCAGAATTGATGGAGAAGAGGGATGGCCAGATGAGAAAGCCTTTAGATAAGATAGTAGTTTTTATCTTTGCAATTATTTTAGCAGGACTTCTTATTACGCTCGGACCGGCTCTGTGTGATGCCGAGGAAAAACCTTTGCTGCGTACGGACATTAAGCGAGGTCTTGTTATTCTGACAAGGTTCCCCGATGTGAAACCGAAAATAAACATGGATGAGATAATCAGACGATTCCAGAGACTCGACCACTATGTCGGAGAAATGTCTTACGGAAAAGCTGCAGTAATGGTCGATTTTACAGAATGGATCGAACTCCCCCTTCCCATTTCCGAATATTCGATATCACCCGCCAACCTTAAGGTCGACAAATCCAGAGTCACAAAACTGATACAGGACTCTATCAATGAGGCCTCCGAGAAGCATGATTTTTCAAAGTACTCCTTTATGGTCATCTTCATGGGAGCAAAGTTCAGTGAATATGGGATGATAGGGCTTTGCGGGTATCCGGGAATGCTGGGATGGAGTCAGGATGTTCGGTTTATTGCCAAGGACGGTCAGTCGTTGCCGGGGGGAGTTGCAATTTTCACATCACAGGCCCACCTCGGCACTTTGTTCCACGACTGTGCGCATGTCTGGGGCGGAGTGAAAAACGGGAAAAGGGTCGTCCCCTGTCTGTACGACCACGATATTCAGCAAAAACATCCCACGCGCGATAAGGGATGGGAAAATGCCCTGATTAACATGGGATACTGGGATCCGATGTCATGCCATATGATATCCCCCGGTTCACCGCCGCCGGGCATCTCTTCATGGACAAAGATCAGGCTTGGGTGGCTGGGTACTGATAAGATCCTTGAGGCAGACCCCGATATGTCTCCTGAGGTAGTACTTGATCTGCTTGAAGACGGTTCTTCGGATGCCCTGGCAGTTAAGATAACTCTTACAGAAGAAACATATTACCTTATAGAAAACAGGCAGAAGATCGGCAGCTATGACACCCAGCTGCCGGGGGAAGGCGTTCTTATAATGTATGCCAACGACGGAATAGCTGAATGCAGGCACGGCAGAGCCCCTGTAAAGCTAATGGACGCAGATCCCAAAGTGCTCTGGCTGAACGGCGCAGCATTCAGCCTTCCCAACAAACCAAAGTTCGTCGATAGCTCCAACAATATCCAAATCGAGCTGATAGAAAAAATAGGCTCATCATACAAAATAAAAGTCAGCAGGATGAGATAATTATCCTACTGACTTTACGGGCGCCTTTTGTTTGTTATTAAACCGATTATTGGTCTTGACTAGAATTCAACAAGCTCAAGAAAATCTTTGACGTAGAATTTTTGTTTTCTTGTAAATTCATTGTAAGACTCGATCCTTTTTTTGACCTTTCCTTTGTCTTTGAAGTGCAGAGCAAAGACTATAGAGTGGATGAGTGCCATGAATGCGGCGTTTGTATCGATAAATGTAACGTATTTTTCCGGCACCTGGAAAAATATATCACAGAAAGGAACAACAGGGGAAAGCATTGAGTCGGAACAGCCGATTATTTTTGCGTTTTTCTCTTTGAGAATTTCCAAGATCTCCTGAGTGACCCTCGGATATCTTGGAGTTGAAAAAGCTATACATACGGTCCCTTCTGGGATATCTCTCAGAAGTGCCCCCTCATGCAGACCCAGGCTCTCCACTATATGGACATTTTTGAGTATTACCTGCAAAGCAAACCCAAGCGCCTGTGAACAGCATGAGTTTGCCCCGCATCCCAAAACTATTACCATTGGTGCGGAATAGATAAGGTCAACTGCCTTTTGATGGTCTTCCATGTTAATGTTGGCAAAAGTCTCCTGGGTTATCTGCATTTCAAGATCAAATATGGCCTTACATGCATCCTGCGGAAATTTGTATTTCTGTTTTCCCAATTCATAGCGGCTCATTTCGTTAATGACCGGAGCCGTCTGTTCAATTGTCGCCCTCAGCGCGTCCTTAAACTCAGGAAACCCGCTGTATTCCAAAGCGTAAATAAGCCGTACTACGGTAGTTTCGCTCACATTTGCAAGGTGAGCAAGCTTGGTCATGGTGGTATAAGCAAGGGAAGAGTAGTTTTGTTCGATGTATTTCGCCAGACGTATTTGTTTAGGCGTTAATGAATCGGAGTACTTACCAATTCTTTGTAAAAGATTTAAATTATTTTTTCCCGGCATTTAACATACCACCCTGTAAAAAAATTATTCGTATAGCAGTGAATTCTTTGCTTGTCTAATTATTAAAACAAGCTGGATAAATATTGTCAAGAAATAAAAATTTAACGGCAACAGAATATGGTCAGGGATAATAAAACCATAAAGATCAGAATAAAAGATTTTTTTCTTTTTTATTAATAAATATTGACAAAAAATTTTTTAAGAATTATCATCAGCTTGCCGGCTAATTACAATTTTTTAAGACAATAAAATCTGGTTTATTTTTGTTCTTGAGTTTTCTGCATTTAGACGAAGGTGTCCTGCTTTCTTAGTTGTTGCGTCAATTATCCAAGGTGTTTAACAAAAATAGGTACTTAATGTCTCTTTATTGGAGGGGAAAGATTTGGAGAATACTGCAACGAATTTTACAGTTCTGATCGTTTATCTTGGATTTCTCGTCGGTTTTGGAATTTATCAGGGAATGAAGGCAAAAAATACCACTGACTATAACATGGGGGGACGGGATGTTCCGGGCTGGGCATGCGCTCTTTCGGAAAGGGCTACAGCAGAGTCTGCATGGTGTCTGGTAGGTTTCCCCGGCTATGCTTATGCCAGCGGCCTCGTCTCAGTTTGGGTCGCTATAGGGCTTACCCTGGGGAACGTTTTGGCCTGGACGGTCATTGCTAACAAAATGCGCAAGGAAGCTGATAAATACGATGCTCAGACATATGTCGACTGGATAGCTAAGCGTCACGCGGGAAGCAAATCCGCTACTGCGGTAAGGTTATTCGGAAGTTTTGTCGTAATTTTCCTCTTTGCGTTCTATGTTGAAGCACAGGTGATCGGCGGGGGAAAAACCTTAAGGGCTTTGTTTGGATTGGCTCCGTACGTAGGGATCATACTTACAATGGCAGTAATTATCCCCTATACAGTCATAGGGGGATTCCAGAGCGTTGTATATACTGACTGTGTTCAGTCTATAGTAATGATATTTACACTTATCGTAGCGCCTCTCTGGGGAATTTACTACATTCATACAACTCCGGATCTTTATGCATCCTCAGTAACAGAAGCTCTTGCACTTGCTGGCCCTCAGTACAAGGACTGGACATCCGGAGCTAAAGGTATCTTTGCAGGGTTCATGATCGCCAGCAACCTTGCATGGGTAATTGCTTATCTGGGCGGGTGCCCGCACCTTACTGTGCGTTTTATGGCTCTTAAAGACGAAAAAGCATGGAAAACGGGAAGAAACATCGCGATCGCATGGACTGCCTGCGGATATGCGGGAGCCATACTTATAGGCATAATCGGGCTTGCAGTATTTGGCCCCGGTGCCATAGAAGATGCTGAGATGATAATGCCGCTGGTTGTTCTAAAGATCTTCCATCCATTCCTTGCTGCCATATGCGTTACAGGCGCTATCGCCGCAATGCTCTCGACGGCAGATTCAATGCTTATAGTGACCTCTTCCGAATTTACAGAAAACATATTAAAGCCTGTCATTTTAAAAGGAAAAAAGATGGATCCCAAGAAAGAACTGTTTATATCCCGGAGTGTTACAGTCGTAGTCGGACTTTTAGCGCTAGTGCTGGCATTCGTGCTTCCTGCAAACATGGTTTATTCGATCGTCTCGTTTGCATGGGCAAGCATGGGGAATCCTTTTGCTGTAGTAACATGCGCTACCCTTTTCTGGGATAAATACACCGGCACGGCGGCACTTTGGACCATGATATGCGGATTCTTTGGTACTGTTCTCTGGCAGGTCTCCCCAATGAACTCAGTAATAGATGCGCGTCTTGTGGGCGTCGTGCCCGCGCTGCTGGCAGCATATTTTGTAACTAAAATGACCTACGGTAAAGACCAGTGCGGTTGTGAGGAAGAAACAGCTAAAGCATAGTATTTAACAGGTGCGGCTCTTTAACTATCAGATGAGAGCTGCACCGGATTATTCAAACATTGGTGTCATTCGTTGGACCAATTCCAATAAATTACTAAAGACACAAAGGAGCATGATCGAAATGCAATTGATTAAAAGCCACCCGATCCTGGAATTCTCACATGGCAAACTTGTCAAGTTCTCCTTCGATGATAAGGATATGGAAGGATTCGAGGGCGAACCGATAGCAATGGCTCTTCACGCAAATGGAGTACATACCTATCGTATAACTCCTGAAATGAAAAGGCCCCGTGGATTCTTCTGCGCTATAGGTAAATGCAGTTCCTGCTTTATGGTAGTCGACGGAGTCCCCAACGTGAGGACATGCGTTACGCCCCTTAAAGAGGGAATGAAGGTAGAAACTCAGACCGGCAAAGGGACGGTTCCGCTGAATGTGGAGGTTGGCAGCAATGAGTGAGATCAAAAAAACAGATATTCTGATAGTAGGCGGAGGAGCCGCCGGATTGTCAGCGGCTTCAGAGGCTGCTTCTTATGGTGCGAAAGTCACTGTTTTGGAAAGCGACCTTCACCTTGGAGGGCAGCTTGTAAAGCAAACACATAAATTTTTCGGAAGCAAAGATGAACATGCGGGAACACGAGGCTATAAAATTGCCGATATTATTCTTAAAGAGATCGAAGATAACAAGGAAAATGTTGAAGTACACACAAATACAGCTGCTGTAGGATTTTACAAAAATGACGGTATAGTAACTGCCATGTCGGGTGAAGAGTCTTATTTCAAGCTTCAGCCCAAAAAGATACTTATGGCCACCGGCGCGCAGGAAAGGATCATCCCATTCCCGAACAACGACCTACCCGGAGTATATGGTGCGGGTGCCGTTCAAACGCTTATGAATGTCTACGGAGTTGTCCCGGGTAAAAAGGTGCTAATGGTCGGAGCAGGCAACATTGGACTTATCGTTAGCTATCAGCTGATGCAGGCAGGCGTCGAGATCGCAGCCGTGCTTGAAGCCCTTCCGAAGATCGGAGGCTACTGGGTACACGCGGCAAAGATCCGCAGACTTGGCGTGCCGATACTGCTCAGGCATACCATCAAGGCAGCGCTTGGCAAGGATGTAGTTGAAGGAGCGGTCATTCAGGAGCTTGACGATAAGTTCCAGCTTATCGGCGAACCGAAGAAGATCGACTGTGATGTCATCTGCCTTGCAGTAGGGCTTACCCCGACAAATGAGATGCTTTGGCAGGCAGGCTGCGAGATGAAATTTGTTCCGCAGCTCTGCGGACATGTTCCGATGCGTGACGCGAAACTTAGGACAAGCCACCCTGATTTCTGGGTAGCAGGCGACGCTGCAGGAATTGAGGAAGCAAGTGCTGCAATGATAGAAGGCCGTATCGCGGGTCTGGCTATGGCCGAGGCACTTGGCTGCAACGTCAGGAAAGAGAACTTTGGCATTTACCAGGAACGTCTTGACTCTCTCCGCAGGGGCGAAGCAGGCGAAAAGATCAGGTGCGGTCTTGGAATGGCACAGATCAAAGATTGGGGTAATGAAGAATGAACAACGAAAAACTATACAATAGCGGAGTTCTTACCGAAACCTGCAAGGGAGCTATTCTTCCTCCTAAAGAACTTTGGGAAAAGAAAAAAGGCGGCCTTGTAATTATCGAATGCCCGCAGCGCATCCCATGCAACCCATGTCATACGAGTTGCCCGACAGGAGCTGTCGTTGCTTTCAAAGATATCAATGACCAGCCTGAGATAGATTACGAAAAATGTACGGGATGCGGGATGTGCGTTGCGAAGTGCCCCGGCCTGGCCTGCTTTGTTGTAGACCTCACTTTCTCAGCAGATAAGGCGCTTTTTAAGCTTCCTTATGAGATGACACCCATTCCTGAAAAGAAAGATACTGTCCTGTGCCTTAACAGAGTGGGCGAGGTCGTATCAGTAGGAGTCGTGGAAAATATTACCGAACCTTTTAAAGATTCGACAAAAGTTTTGCATGTATCAATAGATAAATCATTCGTTGATCAGGTCAGATCAGTCAGGGTGGTGAAATAAATGTCAGAATGTAATTGCAGCTGCGATGTAAATTTCAAAGAGCTTGACTTTGAAAAGATGGAAGACGACATAATCGTATGCCGCTGTGAAGAAATTACGATGAAAGAGATCAGGGAGTGGATCCCGAAAGGGTATGACACTTTTGACGAACTTAAACGTCTTCTGAGAGTAGGAATGGGGCCGTGTCAGGGCAGGGGATGCAGGGACATTATACTTCGGGAAATTTCAAAGATGACAGGAGTTCCTGTCTGCGACATTCCGTCAGGAACGATAAGGCCTCCTGTGAAGCCTATCAAGAGTTCCCTGGCCGCATCAAAAGGGGGAGAATACGAATGAGCTGGCAGAAGACAGCCGATGCAGTGGTGATCGGCGGTGGAATGATGGGAATGGCTACCGCGTATTACCTTGCTAAACTGGGCATGAAAGATGTAGTGCTTCTTGAAAAGAATACAGTTGCCTCCGGTGCCACCGGACGCTGCGCAGCAGCATTCAGATCCACCTGGGGCGGCGAATTGAATATTATTCTCGGAAAAGCTTGTATTGATAAATATGAAAAACTTTCTGAAGAACTGGGTATGGATATTGGACTATACCAGAACGGCTACCTCTTTATCGCGTACTCGGACGAGCAGGTCGAAAACTTCAAAAAGTGCATCAAGCTGCAGAATTCACTTGGAGTCCCGTCAAGGATGCTCAGCCACGACGAAGCCAAGGAACTCTGCCCGGGAATCAACCTTAACGGCACAAAGGGTTTTTACTGGCACAAGCGTGATGGTCATGCGGATCCGATGCTTACGAACTTTGCGCACCAGGAAGCAGCAAAACGTGAAGGGGTCAATATTCAGAAATTCACCGATGTGACCGGATTTAAAATGACTGACGGCGCAGTAAAAGGTGTCTGCACCAACAAGGGCGACATTGATACCAATATAGTGATCAATGCAGCCGGAGCATGGGCCGGCCGGGTAGCGGCGCTTGCCGGGCTTTCGATCCCTGTGCACGGAGAACGTCATGAGATCCTTGCCACGGAGCCTGTAGAGTTCGGTGTCTGCCCGACATTCCTTATGAGCTATGACCCTGACTTCTATATGCAGCAGCGTCCGCACGGATCAATAATTGCCGGGTGTGGTCCGAGCCGTTACCGCAAGGAAGCTGCACCTTTCAACGACTATGAGATGGGGGACTGCTGGAACTTCCTCGAGCACATGACAGGGGTCATGAACAAGGTGCTTCCCAGGACTAAAGGGATCCGGGTGGTCCGCCAGTGGTCAGGAATGTATGACATTACCCCCGATATGCAGCCTGTGATAGGAGAGGCTGAGGAGATGAAGGGTTTCTGGATGAACGTCTCAGGTTCCCGTGGGTTCATGTTCGGTCCGGTAGCCGGAGAGATGGTTGCTGAACAGATCATACTTGGCAAGACAAGCCTCCCGATCGAAAAGTTCCACTGGAGCCGTTACGCAAGGGGAGAATTCCTCGTTGATACCGCAATAGCTTAAAAGGGAAAACTAAGCACACTATGGGCGTCTTCCCGATGAAGGCGCCCATATTTTTTATTAAATTTTATAGGTCGTACCGCTTGCCTATTTTCTCTAAAGACTCTACCCAAATATTGTAACCCGAGGCTCTTTTGATCTCGTTCCAGGCAAGTTCGTTCAAGCCTCCGGGAGTTGCAGTAGCGGACATATATGCTTCTACATCTTCGCCGCATTCTTCTCGCATCAGTATAGACAGGGCTTCGTTCATACAACATGTATAATCGAGAGCATTTTTGAAATCCATTTCCTTAGTCATGCACCATTTTACTATTTCATTGACCAGTCCGTAATATGGGACCATCAAGCCGGTTACTGAGGCTAAAACTTCAAGGTCTTTTTCATTGTTTACTTTTATTACAGTTCCTATGTTTTCCAATAATTCTTCACAGACAGAGTCCTCACCAAAAAGTACAATGGGTCCTATCCTTCTCGAAGCAAAAGGAAGAGGCACTGCCCTTACCACTTTATGGGCCGGAAAAAACCATGGGGAAGCCTTTGAAAGGCTGATCCCTGCCGCCAGGTGGATAATGTGATTATTATCCCTGAATCTCAGATTTTGTGTTACATCTTCAAGTATATCGGGAACTACAGCAGGAATAATAATATCAGCATTATCTACGACTTCTTGGTTAGAGAAACATATATTAATTTTATCAGGGTTAATGGTCTTTAATGACTCAGCTTTATTGATCCTGGGAGCGAATACATATATTCTGCCTGTAAATTCAGGTGAGGAGCATAACCCTTTTGTTAAAGCAGTTGCGATTCCACCCGCCCCCAAAAATCCTACATTTAAATTAAATGACATGATTTTTCCTCCTCTAATTACTTCGATAATAATTTATTAACATATTTTTATGCTTAAAAATTTGTAAGCATATCAAAAATTATTTATAAAAAATTAGTATAAATTTAAAAGTGATGGAAGATAAGCAATCAGAAGAAATATAAATAAGGGTTATTCTTAATTTATTCCCGGGTTGTTCTAGTTATTATTTTAAGTTTTTGACGAAGTTATAGTCTTTGAAGACAAACATGTCTGTCTCAAGAATATTCTTTTCATATTTTTCAAGACGCTTCTTAATGTTGTTGCTGTTTTTCCTGTACATTGCGACCATCAGAGCATGGATCAAAGCAATCGCTGAGGCGCTTGCGTCAGCAAGGATGATGTATTTCTGCGGAGTTATCAAATAAGTGCTGGATAAAGGGATTATAGGCGACAATTTACTGTCTGTGACCCCAATTATTGGGACTTTTTTCTTTGAAAGTATCTCTGTGATCCTTTGTACTTCGCTGGAATAGCGGGGATAACTGAAAACAAGTGCAGCTGATTTTGGACCCACTGAGTCCAACAAAGATACAAAGCACATGTTCACCTGATTGATAATGTGGATATTATCCCTGAAATTACACATAAAATTCAAGGCATATAATGTCAGATACTGATGGATAGGACCTCCCACAAGTAGTAATTTATCACAATCAGAAAGCATTTTAGCAGCCTGGTCGAAAGATGCAGGATCAATGTTGTTCAATGTCTCGTTCATCAAATCTATTTCAACATCAAACACTCTTTGATAAATAGAATCATCTGAACCAGAATATGGTATCTGACGAAACTGTCCGCCCTTGTGGTTAATGGTTTCTTTGCGGAGTTCAAGCAAAAATTCAGAAAAACTGTTGAATCCCATAGCATAAACGAATCTTGTAAGGGTAGCCTCACTTACTCCGGCTTGTCTGGCTATTTGAGGTGCATTCATAAGGGCAACGTCAAAAATGTTGTCCAAAATGAATTTCCCCAGCACATTCTGTTTTTTGCTGAAATCAGTAGACATCGCCATGATTCTTTCGCTTATGCTCATGTTTGATTATCACCTTTATCAATTAAAAAAGTTGTAATGAACTATCAAAATAATATCTTTTATGAATTCCCAAGTCAATAAGAAAGGATGCTTTCTTATTTTGTGGTTTATGAAGAGAGTATTTCAACCCTTATGCTTTATGTCAACTTACTTGGACAGAAACATCTTTCAGGTCATAAAGCGGTTTGATCTTTTTTAATATCTCCTCTTTGGTTGGAGGCAGAATGTAAGGGAATGGTACTTCTCTGCCTAAATTCCTGTAAGTTTCAATGCCTAGTCTATGGTACCGAAGTATTTCAACAGCAGAGAGATTGTTAAGTTTAGTGCAGAACTCAGCCATCTGTTCGTAATTTTCAGTATCGTCATTTACTGAGGGGATAAAGGGAACCCGTATAGTTGTTTTTGTCTTATTTGTACTGTCAATTTTTTTTATGTTTTCAAGGATAACGGCATTGTCGACACCTGTATAAAATTTATGTTTCGCCGGATCCATAAGTTTAAGATCGATAAAGATCGTCGGAAGGTAGTTAAGCATGGGAGAGATCAATTCCCATTTTCCATAACCGCATGTTTCGATAGTATTATCAATGCCAAGCTCAAAACTTTTTTTAAGTATATCTTTTGCAAACAAAGGTTGATAAAAGACCTCACCGCCGCTAAGCGTCAATCCACCGCCGTGATGGAAAAATATATCGTCTTTGGATATTTCTGCAATAACTTCATCTGAAGACATGTCTCTTCCATAGACTCTAACTGCATCATGGGGGCAGATATTTTTGCACTTGTTGCAGCCTATACATAGTGAATTATCAACCGTAATTCCGCCATCCAAACTGCATTGGATAATATTTTCGGGGCAGACTTCCGCACATTTCCCACATAAAGTACAGCATGAGCGCATTATTCCCGTCTCATGCCTCAAGCTTTGTGATTCCGGAGTAGAGCACCATTCACATCTCAGGGGACACCCTTTGAAAAATACTACGGTCCTTATTCCAAAACCATCTTTGTTTGATGACCGCTCTATGCGCAGAACCCTGCCCGCAACAGACATTTTAATTAACAGTCTTTTCCCGTTTATGCAACGCTTGTAATAGTGGTTCTCGAGATAATGTCATCCTGTACGTCTTTGTCAAGCTCGACGAAGAAGGCGGTGTAACCCGCGACCCTTACAAGAAGCCCTTTGTGATCTTCGGGATGTTTCTGTGCGTCAATAAGCTTTTCCTGATCGACTACGTTAAACTGTACGTGGAAAATTCCGAGTGAACAAAGTCCCTTGAGCAGGCTCATCATTGCCGATATGCCTTCACTGGTGGAGAGGAAATCAGGCATTATCTTCATATTAAGCAACGTACCCTGCATAAAACGGTCATGTGGTATATTTGAGATGGAACGAAGGATGGCTGTAGGTCCTTCCATATCACTTCCGCACATTGGACTAAGGCCGTCTCCCAGTGGTTTCCAGGCTACTCTGCCGGAAGGGAGCGCACCGACTTCGAGGCCAAAGGGAGTATTGCCTGATACAGGGAGTATTCCCGGGCTCATGGTCCCCATGTGGCTTCTGTAGCTTTCTATTTCATCAGCTATGAAAGTAAAGAGCTCACCTCCTAGCCTGTCGACCCATTTAATGTCATTGCCGTATTTGGGGGCTTCCAAACAGAGCCTGTGGATCTCCGGATGGTTTTCAAAGTTGTCAGAGATCGCATCCAGCAGTTGCTGCATTGAAATCTTCTTTTCATCAAAAACAAGTGTTTTCGCTGCTGCAAGACTGTTGATGAGGTCTGCAACACCTATCATGTCGATGCCGTTTCCCACATGGTATTTGGCACCACCGTCAGTGTAGTCCACAGCGTTTTCCACACATTCACGATGAGTCAGGGAGAGGGTCGGGACAGGTCTTCTCTTGCTCACATAGTCAACGATATGGCTAGCTATTACAAGTTGTTTGATACCGTATTTTATCTGTTCCTTCACCGCTGATTCGAATTCCTTGTAAGACTCGAATTCTCTTGGGTCACCTGTCTTGAGCGATATAAATTTATTGTACTTACGTGAAACCCCATTAAACATTGCAAGCTCGACCATTGAGCCGAGGTTTAAGTCAGCAAAGGCAGTAAAACCACACATCTTGCCTTCAAGGTTAGTTTCGACACAACCGCATGGATTCCAGTTATAAGCTTCGCGCAGCGGTACGCCTTTGTTCATCATCATTGCGGTCCCGACCTCGTCGCAATGGAAAGCCGGGAAGCCGGTTCCAAGTTTGATAAGTTCAACGACCTTCTGCAGGAAAGAATTGGGATTTTTGGACATGCTGTACCTGACCGAAAGGGAGGGCTGGTAAAGCCGAACATCCATTGTGGCCTGCAGAAGCATGTATGATACGTCGTTTACTGCATCAGCTCCGGTATGGTCAACTCCGCCGGCGCATATGTTTTGGAACATCGGATATCCGGCAGAGAACTGGGCAGAAGTGCGATCCTGGAAGAGGCAGGGTTCTGAAAGCTTTACCCAGAGACAGTCGATCAATTCCTGAGCCTTCTCTTCTGTGATTTTCCCTGCTTCAAGATCTGCCTTGTAGAACGGATAAAGGTACTGGTCCATCCTTCCCATATTATAGCTTGCGGCGTTCTGCTCCATGATTATTGCGATATGGTAGAGATATGCGGACTGAACAGCCTCGTAAAAACTTTCAGCGGGATGCTCTGGTACTTTAGCACAGATCCTTGATATCTCAAGAAGCTCTGCCTTTCTGGAATTGTCTTTTTCAATCGATGCAAGAAAAGCTGCCTCTTCAGAATATCGTCTGGCAAGTATGATTATCCCTTCAGCCGATGCAAGAAGGGCTTTGTAGTATATCTCTTTTTCGTAATCCCCCGGGATAGATGTATCCAGTTCCTTCATTTTGTTTTTGATCCGGCTGCATATGGCAGTTATGCCTTCATTGATCACGTCAGTATAGCCTGCGGTTACTTCACCCCAGCCACGGACAAACTTCCTGTCGACAAATATTGCTCCGTGGTCTTTCAGTGTTTTAATTTCTTCAGGTGCCTGTGCAACCCACTCTTCAAATACAGAGAGCCCTTTCCAGAAAGGTTTCACCTCGCGACGGAAGAGTTCTTTCTCATCTTCAGAAATATAAAATGGATCATAGCGCCTTGTGCCGATGGTATCGAGTTCGTTGTCAAGAACAGACCAACAGCTGTCAGCTGAAACTATCCCACCCCTTATCTTGCTGCCCGAGCATCCCACGATTAGCTCCCGAGGCCAGATGGTAACACTTTTTTTAGTACATTGGTGCTTGACTCCAAGACCTTTCCTTAGCACCCAGGGAAGACCGTTGGTATTTTTAAAGCTCTCCGTGAGCAGAAGAGCAGGTTCAATATCGACCTCTGGCCTGGTGTTGATAACTCTCTGTTTGAGGAATTCAATTCTTTCGAGATACTTTTTAGACATAGGGATACCTCCAAATGTTTATAGAAAACTAGGACAAAGCTAAATCAATCTATAATTATTCTAAGTTACAAGTAATAATATCATATTGAAATCATTGTTTTAATATATCAAAAATAAAATCATTTTATCTAAATGTTTTACTGGCATTACACAAACTGTTTCTCAATCATCATGCTTATTAACAAATATTTTAATTTGAATTAGTTCCCAAGGATAAGTCGTGGCAGCCAAAGAGCAAGGTCAGGGAAATATGTGACTGCAATCAAAGTCGGGATCCAGCAAAGGACAATCAAAATATAGTTTGGCTTAAGCATTGCTGAAAGGGGTGTTTTGGTAACCTGAACACCAAAGTAAAGTGCAGGAGCCGTTGGCGGCGTCAGCAGACCTATTGCAACGTTTACTCCCATAATTGCGGCAAAGTGTATTGGGTCGACACCAAAGCTTTCTACTACGGGAAGGAGGATCGGGGTACCCAAAAGAAGGCAACTTGTGTCATCCATTATCATACCCATAATAAGTACCACGATGTTAACGCCTAAGAGTATGACTGTTTTATTATCTGAGAAACTGCGAAGGAAGTCAGCTATCGCTCCGGGCATATCTTCCATTATGTAAATGCGGCTAAGCATCATGACGCAAAATATCATCACCATGATCACTCCCGTGGTAGATGCCGTTTCAACAAAAGTCTCATATAAGCTTTTAATGGTAAGCTTTTTGTATATAAAAAACCCAACCGGAATCGAATAAATTATTGCCACCGTTGCTGCTTCTGTTGGTGTAAATGTTCCGCTGTATATCCCGCCAAGTACGATAATTGGCATAAGAAGTGCAGGAAATGCTGACACAGTGTCATTTTTGGCCATTACTATAAAATCTTTGGCCGGCATTTTATCACGAACTTTAATGTTGGGGTCATCTTTTAAAATAAACAAACTTACTATGGAGAGCAAAATAACTAAAATGATTCCGGGACCAACAGTTGCGAGGAAGCAGGCAAGAAGTGGTTGGCGACCGGCCCACGAATAAAGGATCATATGAGCGCTTGGAGGAATAAGCAGTCCAAGAGGGCATGCGCTTGTCAAAAGGGTTGCTACGTATGCTTTCGGGTATCCAGCCTCTTCAAAACGAGGGAGCATTATGCTGCTAATGCATGAAAGTGTTGCTAGGCTGCTTCCAGCTATCGATCCGAATGCCGCGCTTGCAACTATTGCAACAACAGCGAGACCGCCTTTAACTCTTCCGACAAATATTCCAACGAAATTCACCAACGACTTTCCTATCCCACTTCTTTCCATTACCAGTCCAACTGCAATGAAAAGAGGTACGCATAGCAATACCATTGAGTTTGTTACACTGTATCCGTATTTCATAAGAAAACTGTCCTCGTATCCGATCGAGTGGATCAAAAAGAGTGCTGCTGTAATAAATACATAGGGCAGATACATTCCTATAAGCAATCCGATTATTATTATTAACACTGCAAACCCAAGCATGGCTAGATGCCTCCACTTTCTTCAGCAAGATCAGATACTAATGTCGACACTTTCTCGCATACAAGATCAGAAGCCGGTGTTGTTATTTCCTCGAAAAACTGTACTATGACGTAGAATGTCATAATCACGAAGCCGACAGTTACCGCACTCATTGATGTTACCAAAGGAAGGTTCCACGCAGATGTTGTCGGCCAGATCTGAAAACCATTGGTAATGTAAGAGATCGATAGACGCATAGTTTCAATGGCAACCAGTGTTTGGATCAAACTTGCAATAATGCGGAGAATTTTTTTGCCTTTTGGCGGAAGGATCCTTTCTAAAATGTCGGCTCTCACATGTTCTCTTTTTTCCATTGCATATGAACTTCCGATAAAATACATCCAAAATGCTGAAATCATAACTATTTCGTCATAGCCAAAGAAATCCAGTTTAAATACATATCTGAACAATACAACGACACCAAGTATCCCTACCATGACGCAAGTCGTGATAAAAAGCGTAAACTTCTGTACTATCAAAAGCATTTTCCATAAGGATGAGGCTTTTAATTTGTCTAAAACGCACTTAACTTTCTGTCCCATTTCTATTTCCCCCTGTTCAAACGCAGATGGACAGCCGACATCGATAATTAACTGATGATGCCGGCTGCCAAGATGAAGTTATTTCCCTGCGAGTTTTTTCTGGTTTGCGATTACCGCGTCTTCAAGCATCTTAAGCGTGTCTTTACCATAAATTTTCGCGTATTTCGGCCAAACCTGTGCTCTGACTTCTGCACTGCGCTTTATTGCCTCTTCTTTTGAGTATCTGATGACTTTAATTCCATGCTCTTCCAGTTTTTTCTCATATTTTGCTTCTATAGTCCTGGCGATAGGGACCCACTTTTTAAGCTGTGCAGCAATGCATTCCTGTACGATCTTACGGTTCTTTTCGCCGAAAGACTCCCAAAGTTTTTTGTTGATGATCAGCCATCCTGGGGTGGAACCCATATTGTTTGCGTCAAAGCATTTGATCATGTCGCGCGCCTGCAGATAGGCGTCTTCTGCGGGAATGTTGGATGCACCGTCGATCTGCCCCGTCTGGATGGCACTGTATACCTCAGCATAATCCATTGTTACTGTGTTGTATCCCATCGCAGCAGCCATATCCCTTACTGAAGGCATGGCAGGAGTTCTAAGCGAAATATTTTTCTTAGCATTATCCTTTATGTTGGAGGGAACCTTTTTGAGTATGAATCCTATCCTGGGGTCCACCCAGCCTCCGAGACTGACAAATCCGGCTTCAGCAGAATACTTCTCAATCAATTTAACAAAAGGTGATTTTTGATCAAGGAACATGAGCTCATACTCAGGAAAACCTGAGGTGCAAAGGCCGGGAAGATTTCCTATGTCGAGCATGGGGTGGTATCTCTTTGTCAGCCAGGTAAATGATGCGTCAATAGTCCCTGCACGGACTTCTTCAATCGAATCTTCATAGGTCCCCAGCTGTCCGGAAGGGAACACTTTAAAATCTATTTCGCCCTTTGTCTTCTCTTTTATCATTGAAGTCAGTTCGACCAGAGCTTCAGTGGTGTAGCTGTCTTCGGGGTAAGGAGCGTAAAACTTTAACTGTCTCTTTGCTGCATAAGCTGCGTCGATGTTGATCGTGATAAATACAAGGGCTGCAATAATTAAACTAAGAAATCCTGCCATTTTTCTTGTGCTAACCATCATAAAAACCTCCTTGATTATTTGATGAACAATAAAATAAATATTTTTTTAAAGATTACATGGGACGCAAGGATATAATTTCACAGCATCACTCCTAAATATGACAAAATGAAATTTGATATTGGCGATGATATCATAAAGAAATTATTTTTTCAAATATTAATTTCAAAAATTATTTACTCAAATTATATTGCCTTTTTGACTAATGATTTTGTATTGAATAAAGAACGATTAGTCTTCTGGATTTTCTTGAAAAGATTTCACTGTCAGGTCGATAAAGGCCTTCATTGCCGGGGATACCCATTTATTGCGATGATGGAAGATCTGGCACCAGAATTTTCTGTTGCAGCCTTTAACATCAAGAATGGAAAGTTTTTTTTCTGAAATGCTTTTCTGAAAAATGTAGTTGGGCAAAAAACTTATACCAAGTCCTTTTTGGACAAGTTCCATAAGTATCATGGTGTTGTCTATCTCTATGGACGATGAAATTACAGTGTCCTCGTTTGCGGCCATTTCTTCAAGTTCCTGTCTGTAAATGCTGTCTCGCTCCGTAAGCAGCAGTGGCTGTGCAAGAACTTCTCCAAGCCTGATCCTCTTTTGTCTGGCAAGTTTGTTATCGGGGTGAACGACAAATGACAATCTATAGGAACGGGCATATGCAATGCAGCAGTCTCTGTCGGTTATTTTCCTGCCGAAGCCTACTGCGACATCTAATGCGTTCTGTTTGATCATCTGCAGCAGATCTGTTGTATGTGATGTTCTTATATCCAGTTTGACCTTTGGGTATTGACGATGATACTCGGTTATTAGTTTTGCTGAATAAGGATTTATCAAGGATTCAATGCTGCCTACCCTTAAAGTTCCGCTGACCTCATCCTTGTTCATGCCTAGGTGGAGCATTTGTTCCTCGATTTTTTTCATTTCTTTTGCTTCAGATAGAAATTGTTTGCCAAGGTTTGTTAAAATGACCTTTTTCCCAATCCTTTCAAAAAGTTGAAATCCGAGTTCCTTCTCCAGTTGCTGGATCTGAATGGTCACAGTTGATTGTGAATAATTGAGATATTCAGCTGTACGTGAGAAATTCTCAAACTCAGTCAACTTTATAAAAGTTTCGATGTTACGCAGCTCCATATTTATCACCTATTAAAATTAATCATCGTTATGATCAAATTCATTAATTTTACAAATATTATTTTATAACCTAGACTTGTAGAAAGCAATATATTTCCATTTTTTAAAAAAATAAAATCAATTAACACAAATTGCAGGAGGCGTATCAGAAATGGCAGGACAGGAAGTAAAGACACTATTGTTGTCACAGAAGGACCTTATTGAGGCGGGCGTAATGGACATGCACCACTGCGTTGACGTTATCGAAGATGTATTCAGCCTTATCGGAAAAGGCGACTACCTCATGGGCGGCCCCCTTGAG
>Ga0228535_1000954_pt1 | contig 59070 bp, 53 predicted proteins | sample SJ1metagenome_FD_168457 | JGI IMG/M metagenome (GOLD analysis project Ga0228535, IMG submission 168457) | Enriched culture of PCE-dechlorinating microbial communities from Ithaca, New York, USA - SJ1 | ecosystem: Engineered > Modeled > Simulated communities (microbial... > Unclassified | place...
TCGTCGAACGCTTTGATCAGACCGGAAAGCGCCATCACATAGGAGAAATAACAAAGAAACAGATGCACCTTTACGAGTGCATGGGGGTAAAATCTCCCGCATAGGTATAAAAAGACGGGAATTTAGGATGCAAGCGGTGAAGCCTGATTTCATCGGTTTCACCGCCTGGACTCTTTCCAAGAAAAATGAGGCATGTCTATTTCCGACTAATTTTGATTCTCAGGATAAGGAAAGTTCCTTTTTCGGATCGAGTGGCGAAGGTCAAATAACAGAGATTGATAGATCTGATTTTTTCAAAGCTAAAATGGGATTCCTTGGATTCTCTCATGCTGAATTACAAAGCAACGAGTTTTTTGACAGTTTTGCGTCCTGAATATAAATTCCCGGCAGCCATCAATCTGTTACTCTGAACGCCGCTTTATCAAAAAAGCCTCATTGCTGTTTTTAGAGTATCTTTTATTGTTTCTTTTCCCAGCGAAAAAACCGATCATTGCCGGAATCAAAGAAAAAATCAGACCCGAGAAGAGAGGGTCCACGCTCTTTAAAAAAAGTCCCGCGAAAGCAGTGCCGCTCAATCCTCCTAAAACAGCTAAAATACTCCATTTAGCTGGAAGATGCCCTGGAATGAGTACGGCAAAAAGGAGAACAATGAAAATTCCGGCAGCCTTTATGCCCATACCAAGATAAGCCCATTGGAGGATCAGTGAGCCCTTGCTCAGATAAGCAACTGTGCCTGCCGACGCCACTACAAAAACCAGCGTGATCCTGCTTAATTGAAGGACTTTTCTATCAACCATCTTTGAACCGTTTCTCATCATTGGAAGAACAATATCACGAGTGATGTTTGTTGCCACGCCAAGTGACACTCCGACAGCAGTACCCAAGACAGTTATCATTATTCCGGACCAGAGCAATCCTCCAAGAACAGGAGAAAAAGAAGTTTTGATAAAAAATGGGAGCGCTTGCGAAGCTTCCACTATGATGCCTGAATTCCTCATGGCCAGGCCAAGCCAGACACAGAGAAATCCCAAAGGAGGGATCAAAAGAGACGCCCAGAAACACCCCTTCTTCGCAGTTTGATCATCCGAAGCAGTATAAACTGCCTGGATATAGATCTGGCCGCACAAAACACCAAGAAGAAGAGATGCAAAGGAACCGAGGTCTTTTGTCGCACCGCGGGCCAAAACATTAAAATAAGGCTCAGCCGGAAGGCTCTCATACAATTTCCAGGGAGTTTCTCCATTAAAGCTAACCAACACTACACATAAAACCATCACGAGGTACAAAAATATAACTTTAGCTTCCCCAAGTTTGCTGAAACTTTTTATGCCTCCTCCGAAAACAAAAGCAATTATCAGCCCCCCCACAAGAACAGCAGCTATTTCCGCAGAAACGGGAAATACAGAGCGTATCAGCGCAACGCCTGAAAGAAACTGAGCAATGATAGAGAGGAAGGATCCGGAAGCGGTAGAAAAAGCGACAAGCATCGCTGTTTTGTTGCCATAATGACGCCCAAGAAACTGGGGGAGGGTAATAAGCTCGACTGACCGCAATGGTTTAACAAACCAAATTCCCATAACAAGGCAGGCGATACCACTTCCCAGGGTGAACCATATTCCTGAAATCCCCCACTGATAAGCCATCTGCACCGTGCCCACAGTTGCTCCGCCGCCGACAAGCGCTCCAAGAATTACTCCTGCAACTCCCCTCACTCCTGCTTTTCTGCTCGCAACTACGTAATCTGAAGAAGAAGAAACGTTTTTTGAAAAAAAAAGGCCAAATCCGAAAAAAATAATGAGAACTACGGCTGCTGAAACCATAAACATGCACACTGACTCCTTTGAATATTTCCTTCAGTCGGTATATTTTTTCCGATTTCTGAAAGAAAATTTATTTTTTCCCATATACCTCTTCTATTTCCCGTATCCTCGCTTCGGTGAGGGGGCGGCTGCAGCCCATGGTCTCCGCGATCCAGGTCATCCGGGCAGCGGCCTCGAGAAGCTCCATGCGGTCGAACGCCCGAAAGAGCGTTTCCCCCATCGTGAGGACCCCGTGATTTTCCATGATCACCGCGTTTCCCTGTCTGGCCGCCTGTCCGACAATCTGCGCAAGTTCCTTCGTTCCCATGAGGGCATAGGGGGCCCTGACCGGTACACCAAGGACGTGCCATGTCTCGGCGGTGAGCCTCGTGTCTATCTCCGCATCCATGGCAGCGAAAGCGGAGGCGGTAACGGGGTGGGCGTGGACGATACCCTTCACGTCCGGCCGGTTCCGGTACACTTCCAGGTGCATCTCCGTCTCGATGCTGAGCCTCAGACCAGGCGCAAGGTTTTCTCCTGAAATGGTCACGGCGCCGATCTGTCCGGCCGTGATTTCCCCCTTGTCCGTTCCGGAGGGCGTTATGAGCACAACATCGCCGCACCGGAGGCTCACGTTGCCCCCGGAGCAGGTTGTCAGTCCCTGGCGGTACAGCCGCCTCATGACGGAGGCGACTTGCTCCCTTTCTGCTTCTCGGCCGATCACCATGAGCAATCATCTCCCTGAACGATCATCGTACTGTATACTACCATAAAGAAGGAGGGGGAAGAACGGATGGCGGAAAATAGAGAACGCACTGTGTCCGTTATATACGAGGATCCCTGGTTCCTGGCGGTACACAAGCCGGAGGGGATGCTCGTCCACCGCTCCCCCCTTGACAGGGGGGAGACCCGTTTCGCTCTCCAGGAGGCGAGAAATCTGGCGGGAAAGCGGCTCTACCCTCTTCACCGTCTTGACCGCCCCACGTCGGGGATCCTTCTCTTCGCAACCGCCGGAGATGCAGCCCGGGAAGGAACAGCGCTTTTCCGGAAAGGCGGCGTGGAAAAGACCTATTTTGCGGTGGTGAGGGGATGGCTTCCTGACGAGGGACTCATCGATCATCCCCTTCCCGACGACCTCGGCGGCCTTCGCGACAGGGCCGGGGAGACAGGCACCGAAAGAGACGCCCGAACGGCTTTCCGCCGCCTGGCGAAGGCGGAACTGCCCTTCGCGGTGTCACAATTCCCCACCACGAGATATTCCCTGGCAGAGATCCGTCCGCTTACGGGAAGAAGACGGCAGATCCGCAGGCATTTCAAGCATATTTTCCATCCACTCATAGGGGACACCACCTTCGGGGAAGGGCGCCACAACCGCTTCTTCCGGGAACGGTTCGGCTGCAGCCGGCTGATGCTCACTGCAGTAAAGCTGTCTTTTCCCCATCCTTTCACCGGAAAACGGTGCGACATCTTCTGCCCTCCCGCCGAGAGTTTCCTCTCCGTACTCCGGGCGCCTGGATGGGAAGAGGCCGCCCCCCGTGATCCGGAAAGCGGCCTCCTCTAAGCCCGGGTGATCAGGAACCGACGAAGGTGGTTTTCCTGTTCGGCTTCGGGGCCTTCAGCACCAGAAATCGAAGGTCTTCGCCGCTGGTGTTGTACCAGCAGTGCATTATGTCCTTCGGGCTTTCGATGAGCGTGTCTTTGCCCACTTCCTGCTTTTCTTCACCTATTTCCACTGTCCCTTTTCCCTCGAGGACATAGAACGCCACGTCCACCGGGGTTATATGCCGCTTCAGTGACTGGCCCGGCTTGAGTGTGATCACCGTCAGGACGGCGTCATCGGTGTCGTAGATGTTCCGTGCGTCCACTCCGTGGGCGTTTCCCATAGGTCCGAAATCTGCAAGGTTTCTCGTGATCATGCTGTCTCCTCCTCTGACTGGATGTTCTGTTCTTTATCAACAGGACGGCCTTCGCCGGCCGTTTCCTCTGTTCTCCCGTCCCGGATATGGTAGATCCTCCGGAATGTGGGGATGATCTTCTCATCGTGTGTCACCACGATGATCGCTGTCTCGTACTGTTTCGCCATGGCGTTCAGTATGGTGATCACCGAAAGGGCCCGTTCGCTGTCCAATGGAGCAGTCGGCTCGTCGGCCAGTATGACCGGCGGACGGTTCGCCAGGGCCCGTGCTATGGCCACCCGCTGCTGTTCCCCTCCCGAAAGCCGGGATGGCATTGCGGAAGCCCTGTGAGCCACGTCGAGGGCTTCCAGAAGTTCCATGGCCCTTTTCCTGGATTCCCCGTCGGGATGACCCGCGAGCATGGGAAGCAGGGCCACGTTGTCCGTCACGTTCAGGAACGGAATGAGGTAGGGAGCCTGGAAGATGAAACCGATACGGTCCCTCCTGAGTGCCCTGAGGTCTTTTATTTTCCACTTTCCGTCGTAAATCACGTCACTGCCGAGGGTCATTCGTCCCCCGGTGGGCTCGATGACCGCGCCGAGACACTTGAGCAGCGTGCTCTTCCCGGACCCCGACGGCCCGATCAGGCCGACAACCTCTCCGGGGGAGACGGTCATATCCACTCCCTTAAGGGCATCCACAGCGGTATCACCTGATCCGTAGCGCTTTCGCAGTCCTTCTATGGTTATTCCCCTTTTTCCGGTTTCAGCCATCTCAGCCTCCTATTGCATCGGCAGGGTCGACCTTCAGGGCCGCCCGGATCGCCAGTATGCTCGCAAGGACGCACATGACCATCACCGCGACGAATCCTGTCACCGCATCCCTGGCCTGGAGAAGGACAAACTTGGGGAAAAAGGGGGCCCAGAAAGTGGCCGAAATCTTCCCTATCATGAAGCCAAGGATCCCGAGGCCGACAGCCTGCTGGAGGATCATGGACACTATGGTCCGGTTTTTCGTACCGATAAGCTTCAGCACCGCTATCTCCCGTATTTTCCCCAGGGTAAGTGTATAGATGATGAACGCGACAATGGCGGCGCTGACGATGGCGAGGATCACCAGGAACATGCCGATCTGCCGGGACGACGTGGAGATGAGCTTGCCGAGAAGAATGTCCTCCATCTGCTCCCTCGTGTATACCTCGAGACGCATCCAGCGCCTGATGTGTGCCGCGGTGCTCTCCGGGTCGGCTCCCGGAAGAAGACGCACGAGCACGGAGTTCACGAACTGGTTCGCTCCCTGGGAGGCGATGACGCTCTCCAGGATACCGGGAACCCCGGGCCTGTTGAGGGAGGGATTTGCCTCCGTCCTCCGGCGCTGCTGCAGTATAGAGTCGTTGTCCTTAAGGAACTGGGCTTCCTGGGCATCTTTCAGCGGTATGAACACCATGGGGTCTCCGCCCGAGGAGACCATACGCCGGGTGATTCCGACGACGGTATACGTGTTCCGTCTGACCCGGATCTGGTCCCCCAGCCTGAATCCCGAGGCGCCATCGGCGACCGCCTCGTAATGGCTGCGGGTGATATGCCTTCCTTCAGCCAGGTATCCGGGCTGACCCGGCGATCCGGGCATTCCGGGATCCACGCCCACTACCATTGCCCTCACATCTTCGTCACCCCTGCGGACCTGGGTCGTCAGGTAGGTGACGCTCGAGACCGCCTCTACGCCGGGCATTCCTGCCACGCTCCTCCACGTGTCATCGTAGATGCTTGAGGATTCGGCGTAGGGACCGAGGGTCTCCTGCTGCACGACCCAGAGGTCGGCGCCGCTGTTGTCAAGGAGCACCATGGCGTCATCTACCATTCCCCGGTAGACGCCTCCCATGGTAAGGGTCACTCCGATGAGCAGCCCCAGTCCGAGGCCGGTAAGGGTAAATTTTCCCCACCCGTGAAGGATATCCCGGCCCGCAAGACTGATCATTGCCTGATTCCCTCCAGGGTATCATATATCTTCACACGGCTTTTGAGTGTCAGCGCTTTTACACTGTAGGCGACGACCCGTTCTCCGGGCTTCAGACCTTCCCGGACCTGTATGCGGCCTTCCAGGTCACGCCTGCCTGTTTTGACAGGGCGGAACGCAATGGAGCCGTTTTCTATGATCCACACGCCGAGGCTTCCGTTCCAGCGCTGGAGCGCCGCATCAGGGACCACCGGCGAAACGGGAAGCCCCGGAAGGGTCACGGTCACCTCCGCCAGTTCTCCGAGAGGGGGAATGACCTCGGGTATTGTATCGAATGCAGCCTTGGCCAGCAGTTCCTCTGTAACGGGGTCGGCGAGAGGCTCCACCCGAAGGATGGTACCGCTGAATACCTGTCCGTTCCGTGACCGAAGGACTATTTCGGCGGGAAGGCCGGCCCGGAGGCCTGACGCCATGGCCTGGTCGAAACGTACGGAGATTCTGATGTCCCGGATATCGATGACCTCGGCGACCGGCTGTCCTGCCACAACGGTCGTCCCCGGTTCAGCCGCCCTTGAAGAAACCAGCCCTGAGGCCGGAGCAGCAAGATCGAGGTTTTTCTTCTGGGAGAGAAGCGCGTCCAGGTCTGCCCGCGCCCGTTCGAGTTCCGCCCTTGCAGCCTGCAGATCGGCGTTTGACGAGGCCCACGCCGAGGCTGTCACCTGACGTTCCTGCCGCTTCGCCTCCGCCGAATCCACGCTGACTGCTCCTGATTTAAGAAGGTTGTCGTACCGTTTCGACTGTGCCTCCGCGTATTTCTTTTTCGCTGCCGTCTCGGAGGTCCTGGCGCCTGCAGCTCGAACGACGGCCTCCAGCCGTGAGATCGATGCTCTCTGCGCCGCTGTCCGCTGGTCGAGGTCCACCGGGTCCATCACGGCGATTTTCTGTCCTGCCTCCACCCGGTCTCCCACCTGGACGAACACGTTCTTCACGCGCCCCGGCGATGTGGGCCCGATGCGAAAGACCGCCCCTGACTCCACCACTCCGATCCCGTAGAGGGCCGGCGAAATGCTTCGCTCCTCTACAGCAGCTGCCGTCACAGGAACAGGGGCCAGGGGACCGGAGCGCATCATCACGTAGAAGAAGAGAGCCGTCAGGGCTATAAGGCCCAAAAGCAGCCCAATTGTCCTCCAAAGCCGCTTCATGACCTCTCACCTGCCGCTATTCCGCGACGGAAGAGGGCGAACACCCCGGACGCATTCCGGCTTACTGATGCCGATGATCCAGAGATATGGGACTGAAGCACAAGTCCCTGGATCATTCCTATGAAGAGTCCTGCCGCCACCCTGCTTTCCACCTGTTCATCGATCAGGCCGGCTTTTTTGCCCGCCTCGAGCATGTGAAGGATTCTTCCTCCGTACTTTTCCATGAGGAACCTGGCCTGCTTCCGGGCCGGGCTCTCCTCAGAACGCTGGAGTTCTCCGAAGAAAATACCGGGAACTCCCGGGTATTCGGCAATGAAAGAGATATGGGCGGAAAAGACCGCCTCGAGGCCTTCAAGGGGATTTGATGCTGACAGGGACGCCTGGTCCGCCCTTTCAAGGAGACGTTCCGAAACCCACATCATCACCGCTTCCCATATGGCATCCTTGCTGGGAAAATGGCGGAACAGCGCGCCCTGCGTCAGCCCCATCCGGTCCGCTATGGCAGCAGTAGTGATCTTGGAGGGGTTCCCTTCCGCCGCCAGAACCAGGACCGTTTCCACTATGACTGCCCGCCGCTCTTCTGCCGGAAGATATTTCCCATTTTTTGCCATGTGCGCGACCTCCTTAGATAGTAATTAATTACTATCTTATGTGATTCTGTCCTTCCTGTCAAGATTTTTCACGGCTTCTGTACAAAAGAGAAAACAGCACGAGACAGCTTCGGCATGAGTGAATTTTCGGGGATGATTTTCTGCACATCCTTCATGGAACGAGTCATTTTAAAAAAAACGGGCGAGGGAATTTTACCCCGCCCGGCTTTTCTCCTGTTTCGCCTGAAACACTGCGCAGTCGGCGTCCTTCGGCTTTTCAGCGGGGATATCTCCTGGAGCTTTCTGCTTCTCCGACCTGGAGATCCTTTCTCTTCCCGGAGGAGGAACACCATGTCCTGCAGGGATTCGGGCAGGGGCCCGGTGCCGAAGGAGCATTACGTCGTCGGGGCGGACGGTGACCCAGAGATCGTCGCCTTCCCGGATATCCCGAACGGCATCCTTCGGAAGCTCGATCCGGATGTTCGAGTTCGCCCGGCCGGATCCATTCGTCCCGGGACTCACTATAAGGATGGTTTCAAACACGTCTTCCGCCTTTCGCAGAACATTGCAGGCAAAGGCATTTTCACCCGGTCCCCCGATGATATTCAGGGAGTGGGCGCGCACGCCTATGTACCGGGAGTCCTCCGTGACGTCGTCACCGCAGGTAAGCTCCACTCCCCAGTCCAGAGCGGAAACGGTCCGCGGTGAGAGGCGCTCGATACGGGAGTAGTTCTGGCACCCCGAAAGCAGGGCCGCAGGGAGAGTTCCGGGTTTCTCAAAAAGTTCGGCAACTCCGCATACGGGATCGGAAATTCCCTGGTGCATGACGCATACCTTCCGGCAGATCCGGTAGACCTCGCTCCGGTTGTGGGAGACGTAGAGCGTAGTTCCTTCGAACTGCTCCAGCAGGCGGACGAGCTCTGCCTCGAGCTGCCACCGGAGGTAGGTGTCCAGGGCCGAAAGAGGTTCATCGAGCATTACGAGAGACGGATCGCTTGCCAGAATGCGTGCCAGGGCCACCCGCTGCTGCTGCCCTCCCGAAAGCTGGGAAGGATAGTGGGATTCCAGCCCCTGAAGATAGAATTTTTCCAGCAGCGCGGCGAGCTTCTCCCGGCGGCGTTCCCGCCTCTCTTTTCTCAGCACGGTAAGGATGTTCCCTTCCACAGTCATGTTGGGGAAGAGGGCGTAGTTCTGGAACAGAAGGCCGACCCTCCGTTCCTGGGGCGGAAGATTGATCCCCCCGCGGGAGTCGAAAAGGACCCGGCCGTCCAGTACGATCCGCCCCTCGTCCGGTTTCAGCACCCCCGCGAGGCACATGAGGGTCATGCTCTTGCCGCATCCGGAAGCCCCGAGCAGGGCCAGGACCTCGTTGCCGGTCTCAAAGTTAACGTCCAGGAGAAAATCACCCATCCTCTTCCGGATATCCACGGAGATGGTCACCTTATCACGTCCTCTTCATCGGACAAAACATCTTTCGCCGCCCTCCCGGGCTGCCTGTAGCGGTTCTCGAGCAGGTTCACTACTATGAGCACCGCAGCAGAGATGATCAGGTTTACGCCCACCCACCTGTAGGCCAGGGCGTCGTTCCCCTCCCGCCAGAACTGATAGACCGTCGTGGAGATCGTGGCCGTCCGGCCCGGGATATAGCCCGTCACCATTGTGGTCGCGCCATACTCGCCGAGAGCCCGGGCGAAGGCGAGGACCGTCCCGGCCAGGATCCCCTGCCTGCAGTTCGGCATCATGACCCGCCAGAAGAGATAGGTGTTGGAAAGACCCAGCGTCTGCCCCGAATACAGCAGTGTTTCGTCGAAGGCCTCGAAAGCTCCGCGGGCCGTGCGGTACATCAGAGGGAAGGTCACGATCGTCGTGGCGAATATGGCGGAGTACCAGACCATTACCAGCCTGGCCCCGAAGAGTTCAAGCACCCGTGATCCCACAGGGCCAAGGGGACCTATCGTCTTGAGCAGAAAGAAGCCTACCACAGTGGGAGGCAATACCATGGGCAGCGTCAGCACGCAGTCCAGAATGCCTTTCACGACCCTGGGCGTCTTTGCGATATAGTAGGCGGCGGCGATGCCGGTGAAGAAGGTGATGACCGTGGAAATCGCCGCCACACGCAGGGAGTTGTAGAGGGGAAAAAGATCCATGTCGTGATGTCAGCCCTCGTCAAAGGAGGGCTGAACCAGGGCCTATTTGCCGGGCTTCGAGAAGCCGTAGCTCTCGAAGATGGCGGCGCACTGCGGACTCTGGAGGAACGACGCGAAAGCTGCGACCTCCACGGGTTTCCGTGTTGCCCGCATCACGGCTGCCGGGTAAACGATAGGCCTGTGGGAACCTTCCGGGGCCCGGGCCACTACCTCGACCTTGCCCTTTGCCGACGCGGCGTCAGTTCCGTAGACTATCCCGCAGTCCACAGCGGCGGCGCCCACCTGTGAGAGGACCTCCTTCACGTTGCTGCCGTAGGTGATGCGGTTCATCTCCTTCAGCTGGTCCCACAGCCCGAGGTTCTTGTAGACCTCTTCGGAGTACTGCCCCACGGGGACGTCTGAATTGCCCAGTGCCACGAGAGAAACCTTATCCGTCGTGACGTCCCTGAAATCGGAGATCCCCTTCCCGTTCCGCCCCCTGGGGACGATGAGGACAACCTTGTTGGACACGATGTTGAACCGCGTTCCCTGCTTGACGAAGTTCAGCCCGGCCTTGGTGCCGGCTGAAATGTCCAGCTCGTTCATCTGCTTCTGGCCTGCGGAGATGAAGAGGTCGCATTCGGCCCCCTGTTCGATCTGCGTCTTCAGTGTACCGCTGGAGTCGAAGTTGATGACGATGGTCACGCCGGGGACAAGTTTCCCGTATTCTTCGGCAACCTTGTTCATGGATTCCGTCATGGAAGCCGCCGCAAAGACCGACAACTCCGTAGCCCCTTCCGAAACAGGACAGAAAACGAGGGAACCGAGAATAAAAAAGAGCACAAGGGAACGAAGGACACCTGTACAGCGTTTCATGGAAAATCCTCTCCTTCGGGAATAAAGTACTCATGACTGCATCCGGAGAAGTACCGCCATGACGCAGCCTCGCATACAGCCGATTATAGAGGGGGAAAGATTATTTTGCAACTTAGTTGCATTTTTCTGCCGGGAGTTGAGCGGCGAAACCGGATCCCCGGGCATGAGAAACGGGGCGCTCCTCCGGAACGCCCCGCCAGGTCGCTGATATTCGTGAATGCCGGGAGGCTCTCAATGCCACCCCGTATTGCCGTCGGACCTAAAACACCGCGTAGTCTGCATCCTTAGGGTCAGCTACGAACATGTGCCCCGGAGCGTGGGTAATGCAGAACGGGGGCTTCACATCCATAATGGCGGCCTGGGGTGTGCATCCGCAGGCCCAGAAGACGGGAACCTCTCCCGGGTTGATATCCACCGGATCACCCATGTCGGGCTTGTTCACGTCCTTAATGCCGATAATGGACGGATCGCCTATGTGTACAGGGGCGCCGTGCACCGCCGGGAAACGTCCGGTACAGAGGACCGCCTTCGGGACCTGTGCGGCAGGTATCGGGCGCATGCTGACTACCATGGGCCCCTTCAGGGCTCCCGCGGGAGCGCACTGGATATTGGTGATATACATGGGAACGTTCCGGTTCTGTTCGATATGGCGCACCGGAATTCCGGCCTCGAGCAGCGCTCCCTCGAAGGAGAAGGAGCATCCGAGCAGGAATCCCACCAGGTCATCCCGCCAGTACTTCTTCACGTCCGTGGGCTCCTCGACGCACTCTCCGTTCACCCACACTCTGTAGCGGGGCAGGTCCGTAGAGAGGTCGGCGCCCGGGGCCACGATTTTGGGCTCCGGATTTCCCGGTTCCGTGACGTCAAGGATGGGACATGGCTTCGGGTTCCTCTGGGCAAACACGAGAAAATCATAGGCCAGGTCTTTGGGCAGGATAACAAGGTTTCCCTGGACATGTCCCTTGCACATGCCCGGCGTGGGGAGCGTCCATTTCCCCTCGCGGATCATCTGCCGGACTTCTCTCGGCGATACATTGGCGTAATCGAAGGCCTTCATCCCTTCAGCACCTCCCGGATTTTCTTAACGGTGACTCCGTTCTTCTCGAGAGTCCCGCGGATATGGCGCGCCATCTCTACTGCGGCAGGATTGTCGCCGTGAAGGCAGATGGAATGGGCCGCAAGATGGATGTCCTTTCCTTCCGCGGACCGGATGACGCCCTCCTTCACGAGGCGCACCATGCGCTCGCCGGCTTCGTTGAAATCGTGGACGAAAGCGCCCGGTTTGCTTCTCGGAACGAGGGAACCGTCGTCCATATAGCCGCGATCCGCAAATGCCTCTGCTGCGTAGAGAACGCCCACTTCACCGGCGGCCTGTTCGAAGAGCGAGTTTGCCAGGCCAAGGAGGATGAGGTCTCCTCCCGCGTCTTTCGTCGCCTGTGCTATGGCCTTTGCAAGGGCAAGGTCCTTGGCGGCCTGGTTGTACAGGGCGCCGTGAGCCTTCACGTGCTCGAGAGGCACACCCTGGGCGGTGCAGACCGCCTTGAGGGCGCCTATCTGGTAGAGGGTGTAGGCATAGGCTTCGTCAGGCGTGACAGCCATGGTACGACGTCCGAAACCCTGGAGATCGGGGTGACCCGGATGGGCCCCCACGGCTACGCCTGCGGCCTTCGCCGCCTTCACCGTTTTGATCATTACTTCCGCGTCGCCAGCATGAAAGCCGCATGCCACGTTCGCAGAGCAGACACTTTTCATGACCTCGGCGTCCATTCCCATCTTCCACGGGCCGAAACTCTCTCCGAGGTCACTGTTCAGGTCAATCACATGCATCATTTCACCTCCTGCAGTTCTTCCCAGGAAACCCTGTGTTCTACCCCGTCGACCTTAAGGATGGCTTCCCCCGATGCGGGAAGTTCCTGGCCTCCGGCGGAAAATGGAACCGAAGAACGGGGCGTGGAGCGCCAGGCCGCCCGCAGGCGGCGCAGTTCGTCCCGTTTGCGCTGTTCCTCTTTCACGAGGGAGAGCGCTTCGTCCAGCGAAATTTTCACAAACCGGACGCCGTGACCAGGCAGGCGCTGGGACAGAGCGGCGATGTCCACTGAGCAGACTACGCCGATCTTTGTATATCCTCCCGTGGTCTGCCTGTCGGCAAGCATGACGATGGGCTGCCCGTGACCTGGAACCTGGACCGCACCCAGGGGTATGGCGTCGGAAATGATATCCGCCGCGGCGGTATGCTCGATCTCGGGACCGTCCATCCTGTATCCCATACGGTCTGCACTGTTGGAGACAGCGTAGTCGGATCCGTAGAATGTCTGTATTCCCTTTGCCGTAAAGAGGTCTTCCTGGGGACCGGCGACCACCCGGAGAGGGGCATCGGAGAGATAAACAGCCCTCAGTTCCCCGGGGCACACAAGTCCCTCGCACTTCTTCCACAGCGGCTTTGGTTCACCGCAGTTGACCCTGTCGCCTTTCCTGAGGGCGCGGCCCTCCAGGCCTCCCACTTTCGCCCTGGTATAGGTGGACCGGCTCTCCATAACAACGGGAACCTCGATCCCGCCGGAAAAACAGAGATACGCCCGGCATCCGGACTTGGGGCCCGAGAAGGAGAGAGTGTCCCCGGCCTTTACTGCCAGGGCTGTCCACATGGGGGCAGCCTGCCCGTTTACCCGGAACCCGAGATCGGCTCCGGTGACTGCCGCCATTCCTTCCCCGTCAGAAACGTACAGGGTTGGGCCCAGAACCGTCACCTCAAGGGCCGCGTCGTTCTCGTCGTTGCCCACGAGGATATTTCCCAGCCTGAAAGACTGGAGGTCCATTGCACCCGCCACAGGCATCCCTTTTCCCTGGTAGCCCCATCTGCCGCCGTCCTGAACGGTGGTGAGCATGCCGGGAAGCCGGCATTCCAAAACAAGGGCGCTCATGAGGACGCCTCCTCTTCTTCGAGGATTTCCGGACGGTAAGTCCCTTCTTTGGACGTCGCTTCGATCTCGTCGAATTCTGCCTTATCTATGGGACGGAACCGTATCCACATACCCGCTTCGAGAAAAATCGCAGGATCCCTGTTCGGGTCAAATATGAGCATGGGAGTTCTTCCAATAAGTCTCCATCCTCCGGGGCTCACGATGGAATAAACTCCAGTCTGTTTTGCCGCTATACCCACCGACCCGGCAGGAATGACCTCCCTTGGGTTCTTCAAACGGGGCGTTTCAAGAGCCGGATCCATGCCGCCGAGGTATGAAAAGCCCGGCGTGAACCCAAGCATGTAGCAGTAACAGTCTCTGCCCGAGTGACGGCTGATGACTTCTTCAGGGGAAAATCCCGTGTGTGCTGCCACGTCTTCCATATCAGGTCCCCATTCACCTCCGTAGAGAGTGGGAACTATTATGGTCCGTCTCCGTTCATGTCCGGCTTCCGTGTCCTCTTTCAGACACAGCTCCCCGAGGCGTGCATAGAGTCTTTTCACATCAGTATTAACCGGGTCGAAGTACACCGCCAGTGAACGGTAGGAAGGAACCATGTCAAGAACACCCGGAAAGTCCATTTTCGCAACGGCACTCCCGAGGGCGGCTACCCGGGAGTTTATCGCCATATCTATGGAATCGCCGAATTCCGCCACAACACATCCGTCGCCTGCCGTCAGAATTCTGGGATACTTTTTTTCATCCAACCTTCGATCACCTCCATGGCTGGAAATGCAGCACCCCTCCTACTGGAACAGCTTCAGGATGCCGGTAAAGGAGTTGAAGCCCATCCAGGCCGTAAATACAACGATCACCCAGCCGAGCAGGGTCATCCACATTGGATGGACGTAATCCTTCACCACTTCTTTTTTGTAGGCGGCGAGAAGAACACAGCCGAGGGACAGGGGAAGGATGAGCCCGTTGAGTGAACCCGCCACGATGAGGAGCTTCACGGGACGGCCGACCAAGGTAAGGATGGACGTGGAGGCAATGATGAACCCGATGATCCAGAACCGGTAGTACTTGTCCACCACTGTGAACAGCGTCCTCAGGAAGGAGACGGACGTGTAGGAGGCTCCCACCACTGAGGTGATGGCCGCCGCCCAGAGGACTACGCCGGCGATTCTGTATCCGAGGGGGCCGGCGCCTATCTGGAAGGCCGATGCCACAGGGTTTTTCATGTCGATCTCAGTGCCGAGAAGAACCACGCCGAGGAAGGCGAGGAACAGAAGGTAGCGCATTACGCCGGTGATGGCGATGCCGTTGATGGATCCCCTGCTGATCTGGGCGATGTTCTCCTTGCCGGTGATCCCCGCGTCGATGATCCTGTGGGCGCCGGAGAAGGTGATGTAGCCGCCCACGGTCCCGCCCACGAGGGTGAGAACCACGAGCCACTTGTACTCCTTCAGGAGGTTCATGTCCGTAAAGGGCTTCACCATTTCATTTACTGTCTCCATGACGGGAGGCTTCGTAACGAACACCACGTAGAACACCAGAGCGAGCATCAGGAAGCCGAGGATCTGGGTGAACTTGTCCATGGCCTTGCCGAGGTCCTTCCAGAGGAAGATGGTGATTGCGATCGCCGCGCTGATGGACGCACCGACGATCTGCTCGGAACCGAAGAGCACCTCGAAGCCGAGTGCCGCTCCGCCGACGTTCCCCACGTTGAACGCAAGACCGCCGAGAGCGACTGCGAAGGCGAGGAAATAGCCGAGGCCCGGAAGGACCTTGTTGGCCACGTCCTGGGCTCGCATTCCGGATACGGCGAGGATCCGCCAGATGTTGAGCTGCACCACGATGTCGATAAGGATGGAGAGGAGAATTGCGAAGGCGAACGTTGCTTTCAGTTCATTGGTGAAAGAGATCGTCTGGGTGAGGAACCCCGGGCCGATGGCCGACGTGGCCATAAGGAATGCCGCTCCGAGAAGCACGCTGAGAGTTTCGCTTCTGCTTCTTTCCTGTGTCTTTTCCAGTTCTGACATGAGGACACCTCCATATGAAATTGTGAAAAAAATACTTTTGTGACGCAACTTATTTATTATACGTGATTTTCCAGGAAAAGAAAAAAGACTTTTTTTCACGAATTGCAATGACCAATAGTTCTTATCCTGATACCGTTTTCAGGCAGCGGATGAAGGAACTGTTACATCGCCGTTGCATTTCTTTGGTACAATACTCCTGTGATCAAAAATCGGGAAAGGAGCTCAGACCATGCTGCGGCGCGCTCTCTGGCTTTCGGGCGGTATTTTCTGGTTCGTATACGTTCTGGTGCCACTGGCGCTGATCCTTGCCGGGTCCTTCGGCGAAAAATGGTTCGGCACCCTCTTCCCCACCGGGTTCACGCTCAGATGGTATGCCGACCTGTTTACCAAGACCATGTACCTCCGCGCCATGAGAATGAGCCTGCTGGTGGCATTTCTTACCGTGGGAATCAACGCGGTGGTTGGCATATGCTCCGTCTATGCCGTGTCCGTCATCGGGAAAAAATGGCTCCGCAGGGTTTTTGAGTTCGTGATCCTGCTTCCCATCGCCATTCCTCCCGTAGTCATGGGGCTCGGCCTCATCCAGGGCTTCAACTGGCCTTCTTTTTCTCTCGTGGGAACGTGGCAGCTCCTCCTGGGGGCCCACCTCGTGTATACCCTCCCCTTCATGCTCCGCCCCCTCATGGCCAACATGGATATGCTGAACTGGAATATTCTCGAAGAAGCGGGGACATCCCTCGGGGCATCCCCGTTCTTCCTCGCATCCCGCGTTCTTGTGCCAAATCTGGTTCCCGGTCTCCTCTCGGGAGCGATAATGACCTTCGCCATGTCGCTGGGAGAGTTCCAGCTCGCAGTCATGGTCACAGGGTCCGCAAGCCAGACCTACCCGGTTGTCCTCTACCAGGCCTTCTACGTGAGCACGGGATTCGCCTGCGCCGCCACGACGCTCCTGGTTCTTTTCAGCATCCTGAGCCTGGGCGCGGTGATCTTCCTTGGAAGGCTGTTCGGCACCAGGAATGCGGGAATGGCGGTCTAGCAAAGACAGACATGGAAAGGAGCGCATCCGGAATGGAAAGAGCCCCCATCATTTCAGTCATCGGAACATCGACAGCATCTCCCCTGATCTACGAACTGGCGCGGGAAGCGGGACGTCTTCTCGCCCGGGCCGGATGCATCGTTGTCTGCGGCGGAAGGGGCGGTGTCATGGAAGGTGTCTGCCGGGGGGTCTCCGAAGAGGGGGGCATTTCAGTCGGACTTCTCCCGGGGGAGATCCGGGAGGCGAACCCCTATGTCACCATCCCCCTCCAAACCGGTCTCGGCGAGGTGCGGAATTTCGCCGTGGCCTCGGCCGGGGAAGCTGTGATCTCCATAGGCGGGGCCTTCGGCACACTTTCGGAGATCGGGTTCGCACTGAGGTCGGGAAAACCGGTCATCGCATTGAATTCATGGCATGTTTCCGAAGACGGGGAATCACCGTCGCCGATGATCGAGGCATCGACAGCCGAAGAGGCTGTCCGCATCGCTCTTGAAAAAACAGGGAGGGATATCCATGGCAGGGGTTGAGCTCAGATCTGTCAGCAAGCGATTCGGGAAAGCCTACGCCGTCCGGGATGTCTCCCTCTCGGTGGGAAAGGGGGAGTTTCTCTCCCTGGTGGGACCGTCGGGCTGCGGAAAGACGACGACGCTCCGCCTTGTGGCAGGATTTCTCGCCCCTGACGAGGGAGACGTGCTCCTGGACGGAGATTCCATGCAGGGTGTGAGCGCCCGCCGGCGCCAGGTGGGTATCGTATTCCAGAACTACGCCCTTTTCCCCAACCTCACCGTTTTCGAAAACGTGGCCTTCGGGCTCCGCACCAGGAAAACGCCGGAAGACGTGCTGCGGCAGAAAGTGGAAGAACTCCTCTCAATGGTCGGGCTGGCGGCCCGGGCATCCGCCTGGCCCCGGGAGCTTTCAGGCGGACAGCAGCAGCGGGTCGCCCTCGCCCGGGCCCTTGCCATAACGCCGAAGGTCCTCCTTCTTGACGAACCCCTCTCGGCCCTGGACGCGAAGGTCCGGAACTCGCTCCGGTTCGAGATCAAGAGGATTCAGAGGGAGAGCGGGATCACCGCTATATACGTGACCCACGACCAGGAGGAAGCCCTTTCCATCTCGGACCGCGTGGCCCTCATGAATGACGGCAGGATCGAGCAGACAGGCTCTCCCCGCGAGATCTACCTCAGGCCTGCGAATTCCTTCGTTGCGGACTTCGTCGGCGTCAACAACCTCCTGGAGGGAGAATATCTCGGCGACGGGCGCTTCAGGTGGAAGGGAAAAATTCTCTCCGCGGAAAAGGCCCTCCTTCCGGAGGGTTCCTGCAGCCTTATGATCCGGCCGGAAAGGATCTCCCTTTCCTCGGGCGGCTCTCCCGCTGAAGGCCCCAACACGTTCACCGGCCGTGTTTCCGGGAAAGTGTTCCTCGGCCCCCTCGTACGCCTTGCCGTGGACGTGGAAGGCGAGCAGATCCTCGTGGACCTGCTGAACACTGAAATTGAGCCCCCTGCCCTGGATGACGCGGTATGTCTCCGGTTTTCACCCGATGACGGACGGCCCCTGGCAGGGAGGTAAAACTCCGGGGCGACAGCCCGAAAATACGGGCAGCTCCGATAAAGCGGCAGATAGATAGAGAATCTTATATTACTGGAGGGAAAACAATGAGAAAACATGCAGGGAAAGCGTTGCTGGCGCTGATCGCGGTTCTTCTTCTCGCGGGGGCCTGCTTCTCCGAAGAGCTCTACCCGGGAGAAAATGCCCTCGCGGAAGCCGCAAGGAAAGAGAAGGGACTCAACAGCTACGACACCGGCCCCACATGGGCCAACTGGCAGGCACTTTTCGACGGTTTCGAGAAGCGGTACGGCATCCAGATCACGTGGAACGACCTGGGCAGCGGGGCCACGGTGGTCAGGCTCGACAAGGAGCGGAACAATCCCCAGGGCGACACTGCGTACTACTTTATGCCTTCAGGGGACGCAGCCAGGGAGCGGGGGGTCACAGAGCCCTTCAAGCCTGTGAACTTCGATCTCATTCCCGCTGAGCTCAAGGAGCCGGAAGGAAACTGGTTCTGCATCCACAAGGCAACGGTGGTGTTCGTCATCAACAAGAACCTGGTGAAGGAAACCCCCAGGGGATGGCAGGAACTCCTCTCTCCCAAATACAGCAAGTCCGTTGTCTATCTCGATCCCCGGACTGCGGGGATCGGGTACGCCATTGTCATCGCCACCACCTACGCCCACGGGGGCGACCTCGACCACCTGGACAAGGGGATCGACTACCTGGCTGCACTCCAGAAATCCGGGAACGTGCGTATGATCGAGAAAACCACCGAGTTCGACAAGTTCGTCAAGGGCGAGATCCCCATCTGGATAACCTACGACATGAACGCCTACCGGGCCAGATACATAGCAGGGCTCGGCGACGCCATCGACATCGTCATCCCCGGGGAAGGGACCATCACCGCGCCATATGCCATCAGCCTCGTGAAGGGCGGGCCCAATCCCAACGCCGGCAAGCTCTGGCTGAACTACATCCTCTCTTCCGAAGGACAGGGACTCTTTGCCAAGGGATTCGTGCGTCCCATCCTTCCCGGGTTTGAGATGCCGGCGGACGTTGCGGACAAGTTCCTCCCGGCATCAGACTACGCCCGGGCAAAGGACGTGGACTGGGTGAAGGCCCAGAAGGTGCAGAAAGAGGCTGCCGCTCTCTGGGGCAGCAAAGTCCTGGGGGAGAACTAGAGACCATGGAGCGCCGGAGCGGAACATGGCTTTTGCTGCTGCCTCTTGCGGCGGTGCTGGGGCTGTTTCTGCTCTGGCCTCTTGCCCTCGTATTGTGGGAGAGCCTCTTCATCGAGGGGAGGTTCTCCCTTGACAACTACCTCAGCCTTTTCGTCAGGAAGCTGTACCGTGAATCCCTGACCACCAGCCTCGTTCTCTCGGCGAGCACCGCTGTCCTCGGGACTGCCATAGGCCTGCCACTCTCCTATTTCGTCCATAAAACAGGCGGCAGGGCAAAAAACATTCTCCTTGCCCTCACCGCTGTTCCCCTGACGCTGAGCGGCCTTGTTGTCGGTTTTGCTTTTATCGTACTGCTGGGCACAAGCGGTTTCATCACCATCATCCTCAGGGAACTGATCGGGATCAATCCTCTCGAATTCTCCGCGTTTCTCTTCACCTGGAGGGGGCTCGTCATCGCCTACCTCTATTTCCTCATTCCCAGGATGATCCTCACCATGACGGCGGCATGGAGCAACGCCAACTGGAGCCTGGTTGAGGCAGCAGTATCCCTTGGCGCCGGGCCTGTCACGGTGCTGAGGAAGGTTCTCTTTCCCATGCTTGCCCCCGCCATTCTCGCAGGTTCGTCCCTTCTCTTCGCCGTGAGCATGGGTGCCTTCGGCACGGCCTTCGCCCTCACGGGGACGGCCGTGAAAATTCTTCCCCTCGTCATCTATACCCACGTTTCGGAACTGTCGGCGGACATAGCGAAAGCCGACGCACTGGCCATCGTCCTGACGCTTGTGACCACGTGCGTCATTCTCGCCTACGAAAAATTCTTCACATCCCCGTCTTCGGCCCGGTAAAGATCAGAACAGCAGCCTGAGGGCCGCCACGAATGCGAGCCCAAGGACGATCTGGTTGAACCGTTCCTGGGAGATCCTGCTAACTATCCAGTACCCCAGGAGCGCCCCCAGCGCTATGGACGGGACTGTGAGCAGGTTTACCCGGAGGCTCTGGCCGCTGATCAGTCCGAGGTTGAGAAAAAGAGGAACCTTCAGCAGGTTCATGATGAAGAAAAACCAGGCCGTGGTGGCTATGAACGGAAGCTTGGGAAGGCCGACGATAAGAAAATACAGGCTCATGATCGGCCCTGACGAGTTCGCCATCCCTGTCCCGAGGCCTGAGGCAAAACCGAAAAGGACCGTCAGCAGCGGATTTGTTCGTGCAGAAGCGGGTTCCCCTCTTTCCGTGCTCCGTTTCTTCAGTACCCGGGACACCTGGTGGACACCCAGCATGAAAAGCACCACGGCACCGATGATTGGCTTCAGCTGTTCGTTGGTCACATAACGAAGGATAGTGTACCCCGCTCCCAGTCCCAGGAAGGCGAAGGGCAGCAGGGTGAACAGCTGCCGTTTGTCCGTATGCCTCCAGAACTTCCCTACTGCGAACACGTCCCCGAAAAGGAGCATGGGGAGAAGAACTCCCACTGACATGCGGGAGGGCAGGGCCATGGCCATGAGCACCACCACCAGGATGCCGCTGCCCGGGACAGCAGTTTTTGCTATTCCTATACCCGCACCTGCAGTGAGCACGATAAGCCAGCCCCACAAAGGAAGATCGAGCCCCGTAAACCATGAAAGAAAATCCATGAGTCAGCGTCCTCTCCGAAATATTGCATGCACTTCTTTTTGTATTATATCCCATTCCGGAACGCTGAACGGTTCTGCCCGGTCACTTTCTTTCGCACCTGAATACAGCGTCCCGGAAAAAGTAACATTGAGCATGCTTTCAGACCAAATGAAAAACGCCCTTCCCGGAGGATTTCCGGAAAGGGCGTTTTTTTTACCTGTAACATTTCATGTCGAAAATGGGGTTCGATACACTTTATCTGCGGCCTCCTCTTACTCTTGACTGATTTTTACCCTGTCCTCCCTTGGAGCCGGAATTCATTATGGAATCAGCTTCCTCCTGGCTCATGTGCATTGCCTCGTAGCGGACGTTCTCCCTGGACAGCTGCCTTCCGAAAGCACCAAGGTGATTCATCGATCCTCTCTCGAGATTGCTGAAAACCATGCGAAGGTCCTCGTTCTTCGTTTCCCTGATCGCCTTGCGGAGATCCATGATGTCCAACTCCTCAACCAGTGCACCTGCCTTGAGTGCGTCCACCCCGGATCTGCTTCCCTGTTCCAGCAGTTCATCATACAGTTTCTGCAGCTCAGGACTGGAAAATTCCCCCGCTTTTTTCCCCTCTGAGGGATCCGTCAGCCCGTAGCGGTCTATGAGCAGTTTTACAGAGGTTGTATGCTGCTGTTCACTTTCGGCGATCCGGGTAAAGGTCCGAATTCCCCATTTAGCTCCAAGCTCCCGGTAGAGGTCCATGGCAAGCTTTTCCTCCTCCCGCATGAGCAGAAGCCCATGAACATCGTTCTCCGTCAGTTCCCCCTTCGGTATTGCGGCAAGGGCTTCTCCCTGGGGTATCTTTCCGGGAGCGGCAAAGGCGGCCGCCGAGAAAAGGCCTCCCGCGAGAAATACTGCAAGCATAAGAAGTGCTGTGGTTTTTTTCATTTTTTATCGCCTCCTGGAGTGAAGTACACCCGAAGTATAGAGTAGCTGTACATAATCCATAATGTAAGGAACTCCAACTTCGGGATAGGTAAATATGCGGGTCGGTAGGCGGGTCCTTCAAAGGCTCTCGGGAAGATTGTGCTGGAATGAAGCCCGACAGCATTGCGAAAGGAGGCCGGCATTAATTAAATTGAAGAAGCGTTCAACATCCGCAGTTTTTCTTATCTTCCCGTTTCTTTCCCCATTCGCTCTCCGGAGACGGATATTATGGAGCACATGTTCGGGAGAATAAATGAAAACCGGCAGGATATCTGACGGACGGTTTCAATCATGATAGGACCTCTCCTGGTGAGCCTGAGAGCACTGACACTCGCGCTTCCGGTCATCATCCTTCTCGGAGGATGGATCGGCTGGATCCTCGCACGGAAGGCCTTTCCGGGAAAAATGCCGCTCTCGCTGCTGATACAGCTTCCCCTCATCCTTCCTCCATCCGTGACCGGTTTTTATCTTCTCCTCCTGTTCGGGAAAACTCCATTTCTCCGGCACATCGGGGCCCTCTTTTCCTTCCCGGCCCTCGTCATTTCCGCATCGGTGCCGGCAATTCCCATCATGGCCCAGGCGGCCAGGACTCTCGGAAAGGGATAGTTGCACGTGATTTTACCATAACCCTTCCCCTTGCCAGGCGTTCTCTTCTTTCCGGGCTGGCCCTCTCATCCGCCCGTGCCCTCGGAGAGTTCGGTTTCTCCCTGATGATCGCGGGGAATATTCCGGGGTTGACCCAGACGCAGCCGCTGTACATATTCAGCCGGGTAGAAACCCTTAATTTCGCGCAGGCCTACGGTGCGGCTCTTCTCCTTGCGCTGGCCGGCTTCTCAAGTCTGTACGCAGTGCCGATGCTCGAGGAAGGGAAGGGGTACGGTCCTTCCAATTTTGTGAGACGCTGATATACTTGAACAAAATTTTTTGACCGGAGGGAAACTGAATGCTTTTTATCCTGTGCACAACCCTGCTGATTGCCGTGGTCCTTGCGGCGAAACCATGCGAGGCAAAAACCCATTCTTTTTTTATTGAAAAGGAACAGGCCTATAACGGCATGCTTCGCGCCGACATTTCCCCTGCTCTCGTCATCGACGACGGGGATTCAGTTGTATTCAATACGGTGATGCTCATGGGGGGAGAACTATCCCCTGAAATGACTTTTGACGAAATGCTCACCCTTAGGGGGGAGATGAAAGAAAAGGGTATCGGCGTCTACGCCTTTACAGGACCGTTTCTCATCAACGGTGCCGAACCCGGTGATACGCTCGAGGTACGGGTGAAGCGGATCGTTCCCGGAAAATACGCGGTCACTCATATTTACCCGGATCCCATGGGCATCGGCGGACTTCCCGAGGGTTTCGAAAAGGGATTCCTCAAGCCCCTTTTCCTGTCGGAGGACAGGAAAACCATCGAATACGCTCCGGGAGTGACGCTTCAGGTGAGGCCGTTCCTGGGCACTATGGCAGTCGCACCGCGTCCGGGGGAGGTCCTTCCGCCGGCGGTACCCGGATACTTCGCCGGAAATATGGACAACAGGGAACTCATGGCGGGATCCACCCTCTATATTCCCGTCAACGTACCGGGAGCCCTTTTCATGGCCGCCGACGCCCATGCGGTGCAGGGGGACGGGGAAGTGAGCATCGCTGCTGCAGAGACCTACTTTGAGGAGGTTGAACTGCAGTTCGTCGTGAGGAAGGACATGAAACTCCACTACCCGATCGCCGAAACACCGACCCACTGGATCGTCATGGGCTTCCACCAGGACCTCGATGAGGCGATGAAAATGGCCATCCGGGAGGCCGTCTCCTTCCTCATGAGGGAAAAGTCGCTTTCACGGGAAGAAGCCTATTCCCTCTGCAGCCTGGCTGTCGACTTCCACGTCACCCAGGTGGTGGACGGAGACAAAGGCATCCACGGAATGATCCCGAAGTCGATCTTCAGTTAGTTTTCTCCTCTTCCCGGGGGAAGATCCCCCGGGGGATATCGGGCACTTCCTCGAGCAGCATTTCAAAATACGTCCCGTCCACGGGAGGTGCGTCCTCCTCCCCGGACGGGACGTGAAGTACCTTCCACCCCTCAGATGTGCGTTTGAGGAGAGCCATGAGCCCCTCGTACCTTTGGGTTCCGTCGGGAGACTGGGGGATCGTCTCCGCCCAGGCCCACCCGTCGGCTACCTTCAGATAACGGACCACGAAAACGACCCTGACCTGGTGGTTCTCCAGGACCCACTCGCGCAGCCCGTCCAGAACCGCTTTCCTGACCGGGTTTCCGGGTTTGGGGGTATATGGCTGTTCAGCCGCGGAAACGACCCCTCCGAATACAAGAATAAGCGCAAGAAGCGCGGCAGCCCACAGAACAGCTTTTTTTCTCCTGGTGGTCATGGTATCCATCTCCTTTCCCTTTCACGGTTCAGGTCCCTGACAAGGCCTGCTCCCGATGATCTCTGTATCTTTTACTGTAGTATAGAAACCCAAAAAAGAAAAGTGAAAAAAATGCCCCTCCACTGCGGGAGGGGCACAGGAACAGAAATTATGTCAGAGCTGCGGTTCTTCCGGAGCGGCGGCTGCCTTCTTTTTCGCTGCCCGTCGCTCCCGGATCCCCCAGTAAAGCTCGTACACCGCAGGTATGACCAGGAGGGCAATGATTCCCCCGGCAATGAGCCCTCCGATGGCCACAAAGGCGATCGGCTGCCTCAGTGCTCCGCCCTGTCCTGTTCCCAGGGCCAGGGGCACCATGGAGATGACTGCTGCGGAAATGGCCATGAAGAGCATCCTGAGACGGGTCGTACATGCCTTCCAGATTGCCCGGGAAGCCGGTATCTCCTCTTCCCTCCTGAGGATCTCGGCATAGTCGATGACCACGATGGCGTTGTTCACCACCAGGCCTACGAGCATGATGAGCCCGATGAGTGCGAACATGGAGATGGAGATCCCCGACAGGAGCATGGACGGAATGACTCCCAGTGCTGCCAGGGGCACGGTGAGAATGATGACGAAGGCAAAGAACCACGATTCCAGGATCGCCGCGATGATGATGAACGTGAGTCCGATGGCGATGAAAAGCGCCTGGCCGAGTTCCCCGAAGGTCTCCTCCATGAATTCCGCATCGCCGCCGTAGTCGATGACGTATCCCTGGGGAAGTTCGAGATCTGCTATGGCTCTCCTGGCATTTGCCGTGGCCTCGCCGACGCTTATATTTCGTGCGTCAGCCTCAACAGTGACCGCTTTCTGCCGGTCCTTCCGGACGACCTCCGTGGGGCCGTCCCTCCACTGCACATCTGCAAACTCCTTCAGGGGCATGAGGCCGTAGCCCGTCATGATGGGAAGATCCTGGACCTTGAAGATATCCTTCGCCTTGTCGGGGCTTATCCGGGCCTTGATGTCGTACTCGAAGCCGTCCTGGCGGAACTTGCCGGCGTCCATTCCCACAAGGTAACCGTAAATAACGTGGGAGAGGGTGGTCATGTCTATGCCGAACTGGGAGAGGCGCCACCTTACGGGCAGGACCTGAAGCTCGGGCTTGCCCATTTCCACGTCGATGCCCGCGTCCACTATTCCGGGCACATGGCGGATCCGGTCACGTATTTGTTCCGCGATCCGGTAGAGGGTCTCGAGATCCTCTCCCTTTACCACCAGCTGAATGGGCTTTCCTCCGCCCATGTTCTGCCGGAATCCGCTGACGGAGCCGTCCACTCCGGGCATGGCGTTTACGAAGGGACGGATCGTGTCCGCCATTTCAATAGTGGAGGGGCGATCCGGGTCATCTTTAAAATAAGCCTCTATGGTCGCCTTGTGGGTTCCCTGGTTCCTTCCCGAGGCCCCCACAGTTGAAACGATATATTTCAGCGAGGGAAGTGTCTTCCTGATATGGTCCTCGATTTCCTTCGCCCTCTCCTGGGAAACCAGCACCGGGGTGTTGCTCGGCAGGGTGATGCTGACCGTCATTACACCGCTGTCCGTGCGGGGCATCATCTCCGAGCCGATAAGGCCTCCCAGCCTGAATGCCCCGAAGGTAAGCCCCAGGAAAAGAACAATGGTGACGACCGGGTGGGCCAGTGCACGCCTGAGCAGCGAGAGGAAAAGCTCCTCGAAGCCGGAATAGACCCAGTCCCACCATCCGCACAGGATGCGGCCGATCCTGGGAATTCCCGCGTCAGGGCTGAACCGTGCCGCCATGGACGGCGTGAGGGTCAGGGAGACCCACAGGGAGAAAAGCGTGGCATAGACTATGGTCATGGCGTACTGCACCAGGAACTGCCCTGCGATTCCCTTCATGATGGCAACCGGCAGGAATACGCCGAGGTTGGTGGCGGTTCCCGCGATGACCGACAGGGAAATCTCAACCGTTCCTTTTTCCGCCGCCTCCTCGGGAGAGTATCCCATGTCCCGGTAGCGGTAGATGTTCTCGATAATGAGGATGGAGTTGTTCACCAGGACGCCCATGGAGATGGCAAGGCCCAGGGAACTCATGATGTTCAGGGAATAGCCGTGCATGGCCATGGGCATGAACGTGGCGAAGAGGGCTACGGGCATGGCGACGGACACGATGAATGTCGCCGAAAAACGCTTGAGGAAGAGGTACAGGACCACAACTGTAAGCAGGATACCGGACCCCATGTCACGGAGCACGTTCTTCACCGATGATTCTATAAAGAGAGTATCGTCAAAGGGTACCTCTGCAGTAAAGTCAGGCATGGTCTTCAGGATACTGTCAAGCTCTTTTTTCACGAGCTCGCCCGCCCTCACCACGTCGGAATTGGGGCGGGCGCTGATCCGCAGCTGGACAACGGAGTTCCCGTTCACCCTGGCAATGGAACGTACGTCCTGCTCGCCGTCCACCACAGTGCCCAGGTCGCGTACCCTCACCGGGTTTCCGGAAGAGGTCGGGATCATAATGTTCTCCAGGTCTTCAGCCCTGTTGAACTCTCCGATAAGCCGGAGCCACGTCTCGTCTTTCTCCTGGGTGATGTAGCCGGAGGGATTGGTGATGTTGTTGGCGGCAACCACCGCTGCCAGCGTCTGGATGCTCACGCTGTATTCGCTCAACGCGACAGGGTCCAGAAGTATCCTGATCTCCCTGTCCCTGCCTCCCGTCACGCTGGTCTGTCCTACTCCCTCCACCCGGGAAAGGCGGGGGACTATTGTGTCCTCGATGATCTTCTTCGCTTCTTTTTCCGGAAGCAGGCTGTTGAAGGCAACGATCAGGAAGGGCTGGGCGTTGATATCAACCTTTCTGAAAATGGGCTCGTCCACGGCATCGGGAAGCTTGTTCCGTGCGGATTTCACCTTGTTGGAAACGTCAACGAGTGCCTGGTCGACGTTCACGTCCACTTCCATCTCCAGGATAACGAAGGAGTTGCTCTCAGCCGAATAGCTCGTGATCTTGTCGAGTCCCTCGAGGTCAGCGATGGCGTCCTCGACGGGCTTCGTCACCAGCTGCTCGATCTCGTTGGGGCTGGCGCCTGTATACCGTGTCTGGACCACTACGACGGGAATATCCACCTTGGGAAGAAGCGAAACAGCGAGCTGGTTGTAGCTGCTCACACCCAGAAGGACAAAAATGATCACCATCGCCCAGGTGAACACCGGGCGCTTTATGCAGAAACGAACGAGTCCGCCCATTGTTACTTCCCTGCCGTGGTGACGGCGGCCTCCCCCGATATGCTCACGGGAGCGTTTTCATAGAGCAGATTGTGCCCGCGTACAACAACCAGGTCTCCCTCCGAAAGTCCCTTTTCCACGGAAAGGGATCCGTTCTGTCCCTCACCGGGGACGACCTCGCGAAGGCTCGCCTTTTCACCCTCGATGACATAGACATAGGCCTTGTCGCCCCTTCTCTGGACGATCTCCGAGGGGATGACGATCAGGTCCTTCTTTTTTTCCACGAGAAAACGGGCCTCCACGTGGGTACCGGGAAGCACCTCAAGCCCGTTCAGGCACACCACTACGGGATACAGGCCGGATCCCTGGGCGGCTTCCGGGCTGATCCTTTTGATGGAGCACTTTGTCCTTTGGCTGTCGCTGACTATTTCCACGGGAGTCTCCCTGTTCAGGCTCAGGATGTCCTTTCGGGAGACCATGATCTCGGCTTCCAGGTCCTTGAGATCGATGATGGTGAGAAGGGCCTTCCCGTCCGAGGCTACTTCTCCGGGCTCCACTGAGCGGCTGGCAACGATGCCGTCGATGCTGGCCCTGATCTGGGTGCGGGCGAGAGTGGATTTGGAGGACTGGAGCTTTGCTTCCTCGCTCTTCATCCTCGAATACGCCTGCTCGACCTGGGCCTTGGAAACTCCCCCCGACTTGTGGAGCTCGGAAAGCCTCCTGTGGTCCCGGACCGCATCCTCATAGCTTGCCCTGTCAGCGGCAGCCGACGCACGGTAATCCTGGGAGGAGAGAGTCAGCAGCACCTGCCCCTCCTTGACTCTGTCGCCGATCTGCACGTGGACTTCCCTGACGATTTCCTTCACGTAGGACGTAACTGTCTGGCTTTTTCCCGCCTTGGCCTGGCCGTAGTAGCTGCGCCAGATCTCCCAGTCCTGCCGGGAAAGCTTCAGGACATCCACCGGAACGGGCACTTCCTCCTTCTGCTCCATGGCGGCGGTGTTTGCCGCAGCCTCCTGGAGTTTTGCCTGGACACGGACCACCATGAAGACGCCCCCTGCCGCGATCAGGAGGACCCAAAACAAAACACTCAGCCTTGCGAATATTGATTTAGCCATGTACCTCTGCCCCTTCCGGTGACAAAATTCTCCTGAACATATCCAGTGCAGAGGAAAGAAATTCCTCGACACTTACATTTCCCGGATCCTTTTCGAGGTTTTCGAAAAACCAGGAATCCATTGTATGCCCCACTGCCTGGAGGACATTCCGGAGAAGATCCGGAGGAACGTCCTTACGGATCGCACCAAGGTCCTGCCCGCGCTTCAGAAGGTTGCCCGTCCACCGCTCGACCCTTTTGAAGTTTTCGCGCATCTCGGCGCTTCCCTTCATTCCAGAGGAAGGATCCGCCAGGCTCCGTACCATCTTGACGATCCCGAGATTTCCGGCGCCATACCGTATCGCCTTCTCGTAATACGACCGGCAGGCGGTCCAGAACTCTTCTCTGGCTGCAGGCATCTTCAGCTTCCCCACCGAGGCGAGAAACTTTCTCTCCACTTCTTCAAGGACGGTGAGATACAGGCTTTCCTTGTTGTCGAAGTAGTAATAGACCACGCCCTTGCTCAGGCCTGACCGTTCTATGATCCTGTTGTATGAGGCCCCGTCGATGCCGTTGGCCGCAATTTCCTCCATAGCCGCGGTGAGGAGGGCTTCCCTTTTTTCCTCGTCCAGTTTTCTTGCCCGTAAACTCACGGCGCACCTCCTTCAATCATTACAGACCGATAGGTTAGACCATACGGTCTAATATGTCAACAGGGAAATTTCTGAAGTTCAGACCGATGAGGAGGAAAAGAAAAAGCGGACATGTCCGGGAAGGACAGTCCGCTTTTTGCCTGAAAGATCGTTAACGGGGAAGGACCCGCAAATTACGTGCAGGGTGTTCCCGGAAGGATTTTTCCCGGTTGGGGAAGGGACAGGAGAACCGTCAGGGATGCACGACCCGCCCGAGGAACAGGATTGCACCCGTCTCGTTGTGCCGGATGAGGAAGATGAACGGCCTGTCGGCCCGAAAATAATTTTTCCGCGGGGCCATTTTTGTACCTATCACCACGGCTGTAGCTGCGGCAGCCTCGCTGCCCTCCTCGTTCACATCGATGACGGCCTTGTGGACTACCGCTGTAATGTACAGGTCCTTTCGCCCGTTGAGGCCTGAGAAATCTGCAGGAGGCACTGAAAAAGCGTCCGTCATACCCATCCCTGTCAGATATTCCTCAAGCCGGTATTCAGCCTCGAATGTGAACCTCGGCAGCCAGATTTCCACCTGGCCCGAAACGGCGGCATCAAGCCAGTGTTCAAGTTTCCCGAGGTCTATGGGTACGGCATCGCCTGAGGCGGTAATACCCGGAAGGAGCACTACCATGGAAAGGTCCTCACCCTCGTAGGGCATCTCGAGGAGCTCCACTCCATCCTGATCGGCGTACCTGAACATGCCCGCAGTGTGCATCATCCGGACATCTGTCGTTTCTCCGGTGCGGACGTGGAAAGGAGCCGCCTTAGTCTGCCCGGGATCAAACCCTGCTGCCCAGTTTCCCCTGAAATAAATGGCATTGGTGAGCACCAGGCGGGTAAGTTCGGTTAAAATTTCCGGCTTCAGCAGTTCGCGGATCTTGCCTGAAGTATTTGCCGCAGCCCATTCGTTTATAGCGGCCCGCGCTTCTTCTTTCCTTTCTTTAAAGTTTACTGTTCTGAATCCGCCCCCGTAATGCCTGTCGATCAGTCCGATAAAGTCCTGCAGGAAGGGATAGCCTTCCTGTCCCCACAGGGCATTCGCGATCTCGAGCCTGCAGGATCCCTTCTTTTGTTCCAGCACGGCTGCAAGGGCTGCAAAGCTGCCGTGAAGGTCTTCACCGCTTCCCTGGAAATGCATTGCAGACGCTATCTGTTCCGCGGTCCGTCCTCCTGCTCCGGCATATGTCATCGCAAGGGCAGCGGATATGCTGTGAGGGGAAAAGAAGATATTCCCGTCCGGTTCCGATGCGGCGATCCTGCTGAAAAGGTCTGCGGAGAAAGCTGCATTTCCTCTGACCACCGAAGGGATATCGGCCGCAAAAGCACACCCTGAACCGGCAAGGAACCCTGCAAAGACAAATATTGCCCATACCGCCTTTTTTTTCATCTTACATCCCCTCCTGCCCTTTTTTGCCGGAATGATCCCAATAAATCCCGATAATCGGAGAATAGCACGATTACCATGCGGCTTACTCGGTAAAACGGCTGAATACTTTTAACACGCCCGTTAAGGCAGGCAGGTGTGTCATACGCAGCTATTGACAGTCTATGCAATTTTCTGTAAAGTTTGTTTATTAAAAAAATGCTTCCGGGGAGGTGATGGTCCAGCCGGGCCTCACGGTGGGGAAAGTGTGAAAATGGAGAGTTCATCAGGATCGTGAGCCAGGAGGACAGAAAAATGAATAATTCATGGAGAAAACGGCGCACCTGTTCTGCTTCGGGGAAACAAATAACGGCAGCGATGTGCTTTTTGTTCGTTTTTTTTCTTTTCAGCCAGCCGGCGATACGCCCGGCATTCGGATCCCAGAACCTTGTCAGGATAAGCACCGCCGCCGAGATCAGCGATTATCTCGGCCGGTACAAAGCGCTGACGCCTGAACAGCAGAAACGGGTGAGGGACCGTATGGATGCAACCCAGCTCGCCTACCTCGACAGGCTGCTTGCCTCCTCCGGCCAGGGAAGCGGAGGCACACCCAGCGCGACGGTAACAGCAGGGTCACCTGCGATACTCACCTACACGGTCACCGCCCGGAACCTGTCGGGAGTCCCGGTGGCGAACCCGGTGATCAGGGACAACGGTGTGGTCCTTGACAACAGCAGGGCCGTGAAAACAGGGGGAAACACCGACAACACCCTCGAGGTGGGAGAAACGTGGACCTGGACGTACACCCGAACTGAGACCGGCAGCATGGGGCAGGAAATCAGGAACACGGTCACCATAGAAGGGCCAGACGACCAGAACCGGGATACGAACCCCGGAAACAACATTGACGGAACGGTCGTACAGGTGGTTCCTCCTCCGGGAAACTACGACCTCTCGGTAACAAAGACTGTTTCGGCGTCCCAGCAGTCCGGCCCTCCGGGCATGCCTGACGAAGCGAACACCCAGACCAGGCCTCCGCAGGTCGTCAACGAATGCAACAAATGGTTCAAGGCGAACAGCGGGGGATACCTTGGAACAAAGGATCCATGGGACATCAGCACGATCCCCCAGGGAACGAGCTTCGACATCAAGTTCAACGCATTCAGCGTACCCGACAGGTATGTCGTCCAGTACCCTGTGGGAAACACCGTCTATGACAGCGGATGGCGAGGTGTTCAGTCTTACGTTACTAAAAACCCCCAATTGTATCCCGGCGGACTTTCCGGACCCGGTGCGGGACAGAAAGACGGGGTCTTCGTCAAGGGGGCATCAAACAGTGTTATGGTCATAGTGTACGGCCCTGAAAAAGGCACTGCATGGGGATATGAGATCAGGGCGAACTGTCCGTAGAACCATATCGCCCCTGATCTGCAGCAACGAAGCCGGCACATTGATGTGACGGCTTCGTTGCTTTTCTCCGGGAATGAGATTAATGACCGGAAGTTCCCGTCTTCAGTATCCGGGCAGCGTTGAGCGTGGCGAGCAGCGCGACTCCCACGTCTGCGAACACAGCCTCCCACATGGTCGCCATCCCGAAGGCGCCAAGAGCCAGCACAAGCCCCTTGGTTCCGAGGGCGAAAGCGATGTTCTGCCAGACGATGGAGCGGGTCCGCCTTGCGATCTCGATCCCGTCGGCCACACCCATCGGGTCATCGCTCAGGATGACCCCATCGGCAGCCTCTATGGCGGCGTCAGCACCAAGACCTCCCATTGCCAGCCCCGCATCTGCGGCGGCAAGCAGGGGGGCGTCGTTCATACCATCCCCTATGAAAAGAGTCACCCCTCCGGCATTTGCACGGATCTTCTGAAAATGGTCGAGCTTCTCCGAGGGCATCAGCCCCCCCTCCCAGACATCAAGACCGAGGGTTTCCGCTGCCTGTGCGGCGTTCCCTGGCCTGTCGCCCGAAAGCATACCTATGGTGGATACTCCAAGGCTGCGAAGCCTCCGGACAGCACGGGAAGCTTCCCGTCGGAGCGTATCCTCAACAACGATATGACCGGCATACATTCGGTCCCTGGCCACGTGGACGACCGCACCGGGTTTTCCTTCCGCTCCCGTATACACATGTACACCGTTTCGCTCAAGAAGCCTGGCGTTCCCTGCGAGGATCTCTTCCTCTTCCCTGAGAAGGCGGACGCCGAGCCCCGGAAGTTCCTCGACAGCCCCGGCAGCTCCGTCGGACGCACCTGCCTCCGAAGCCACTGCCATGGCGATGGGATGGTTGGACCCTCTTTCCGCCGCCCCTGCAATGGAGAGAAGCTCTTCCCGGCTGAAATTACCTGAAGGATATATTCCTGTGACCCTGAATTTTCCCTGCGTGAGTGTCCCCGTCTTGTCAAAAAGCACGGCCTTCGTCCGGGCCATGGTCTCCAGTACGCTGCCTCCCTTCAGCAGCAATCCTCTTCTCGATGCCGCACCTATTCCTCCGAAAAGCGCAAGGGGAACGGATATGACCAGAGCACACGGGCAGGAGACCACCAGGAACACAAGAGCCCGGTATCCCCAGTCCCGGAATGCCCCCAGGCCTGCCAGGGGAGGGATCAACGCCAGGAGAGCCGCCAAAACCACCACGGCCGGAGTGTACCATTTGGCAAAGGACGTGATGAACCGTTCAGTCGGCGCCTTTCTCTCCCGCGCCTCCTCGATGAGCCTGAGGCCCTTCGAGAGCGTCGATTCTCCGAAAGGACGGAGGACTTCTACCCGTAACGTTCCTCCAATGTTGACGCTTCCTGCGAGTACCTCGTCCCCCTCTCCGGCATCCCGCGGAACTGATTCTCCCGTAAGGGATGAAGTGTCGAGGGAAGAAGTACCGGCAGAAACGACCCCGTCGAGGGGAACCCGCTCCCCCGGCCTGATGAGAACGGTCTGTCCCACCCTGACATCCATGGCTTTCACACGCTGCTCTTTCCCGTTTTCCAGCAGTGTTGCCGAATCAGGCCGGATATCCATGAGGGAAAGTATGGAACGCCGTGACCGTTCCACGGCCATGGACTGGACAAGCTCACCGGATTCATAAAAAAGCATCACCGCCACGGCTTCTGCAAATTCGCCGATTGCAAACGCACCGAATGTTGCCGCAGCCATGAGGAAAAACTCGTCAAAGACGATCCCTTTCCGGAAATTGAGGAACACGGAGCGGAGAACGTTCATGCCTGCGGTCAGGTATGCTGAAACATAGAGGAGCGTACTCCAGGCACCATCTCCGGGAAGAAATATCGCCGACAGCCACAGAACAGCTGCGGCGGAAAGGCGGAACACGTCCTTTTTCGGAAACACCGGGGAGGACGATGAAACACTCTCCTCCGAAACGACCACTCCGGGTTCTATAGAGTCGACAACAGCCCTGATACGGGAGAGGAGTTCGTCGCTGTCGCCTCTTTCGGAGAGGGAAACCTTCATCCGGCCTCCTACAAGATCGATGACCGCACCCGAGACTCCGGGAAGCCCGCTTACCTGCTCCTCTATCCTTGCCGAACAGCCGGCACAGTTCAAGCCCTCCAGGGAAAGCCTGAGTTCACTGGAAGAATGGCTACCCATGAGCTTCTTCCTCCCCCGAACCCGGTGCAATATGCCTGACATGACGGAATCCCTGTTCAAAGATCGTCCGCACATGGTCATCATCAAGGCCGTAAATGGATGATCGTCCCCTGCGGGTCACCCTGACCAGCCGTGCCTGTTTCAGTACGCGCAGCTGGTGAGAGATGGCCGACTGGTTCATACCGAGCAGGGCCGCAATATCCGCAACGCACAGATCAGAGGCTGAAAGGGAGCACAGTATCTTGATCCTCGTTGAATCACCGAAAACCCTGAACAAATCTGCAAGTTCGTATAGGGTTTCATCCTCCGGCATCCGGGAAGCCACTTCCGGGAGGTCAGGAGAATGAATTCCCCGGTTTTGTATATTGGTCATTGGAACTCCTCCAGACGATATATGAATATATGCTCATATATTCATATATCATAGGCAGCCGAATTTTTCAAGTACCGTGATTTCCCCTGGAGACGGAAAAACCTCCGCAGCATTCCGGCGTGCCGCGGAGGTTTCCGGTTCATGAAAGAAGAACAAAAGAAGCTCTTTTACGACGAACTACTTCTTTTTCAGGATGAAGGCTTCCAGTTTCCGGACGTGATCATCCACCACCCGGTTATAGTAGATATCGAGCCCCTCCCGGTATTTCTTCAGCGCTTCGGTATACTTTTTCGCATTCTGAAGCTCGCCCGCCCGGCGCCAGATCGCTTCCGCCTTCTCCTTCGCTTTTGGAATGAACGCTTCGAGTCTTGCGGCATGAGCTCGTACATTGTCGTCAGGCGTCAGACCGAGTCCCTTCCGGTAGAGCTTAAGGGCTTCCTCGTATTTTTTCGCCTTCTGCAGTTCCGCAGCCTCTGTCCAGATGGCTTCCGCCTGCTCTCGTGAATCGAGGGGAGGCAGGTCGATAATGAGGGGCGGCTCCTCTTTTGGCTCTTCTTTTGGCTCTTCTTTTGGCTCTTCTTTAGGTTCTACTTTAGGCTGCTCACCGTGTGTTTGTTCACCACTCTGCTTTCCTGGCCGTTCACCTGCGGGCTTATCGGGCTGCTGAGGCAGTGCGGCCCGCAGTTCGAGCCCCTCAGCGTATTCCTTTGCCGCAGGGTCATGGTGATATTCGAGGCTTTCCCTGTATTTAGCCGCAGCTCCGGCAAAATCACCGCCTTCTTCCAGGGATACGGCCGCCTCTCTGAGAGAGAGCGCTTTTTTCAGCCGTGCCAGCTCTTCCTCCAGGCTCTCCGCCTTTCCGGCTCCGGCAGCAGAGGAGCCCTGCTCCTGCAGAGACGTTCCGGGAACGGCAGTTTCCGTTTCAGGCACCTGGCCTGAGGGAGTCTCAATACGGTGCTGTCCATCGGAGGTCTTTTCCACTGCAGGAAGGATCTTTGCGGGAAAGGCGTTTTTCATCCTGTGTATTGACGGCTCACCGGGACCGTATCCGCTGGGGCGGTCCTTGATTATGACATCTCCGTTCGGCAGAGCGGCCATCCCCTCGATAATGCCGAAAGTCCTCCCAACGGGAACGACCTGGAGAAATCTGCCGTCCGGGCCATAGATCCAGATCCCTTCCTCGGAATCGTCGTAGGCGTATATTCTGCCTTCGCCGTCAGCGGCAATGTGCTCGGGCCGGAAGTACACTTTTTCATCCCCGGGAGTTGCCGGAAGGTCCGTTCCCCAGAAGGGCCATTCTTTCAGCATTTTTCCTTCCAGGTCGCAGAGGGCAAATATATCAGCCCGGTCGGTTGCCTCCCGGCTCATCACGAGTCTTTCACCGGGAAGCAGCGCCATTTTTTTCACCCGGGGTGTCTCCCATACCGATAAAAGCTTTCCATCGGGGGAGAAAACAAGCACCCTCGGTTTCCCCTTGCTGATATCCGTGCTTCCAAGGGTGACTATTTTTCCGGTCTCAGTCACACCGAGGAATTCAGGCTTGTAAATCCCCTTCTCCCCCAATGTTTTAGGATCCGCCTTTATTTTGCCCAGGAATTCACCTTTCCTGGAGAAATGCTGGATGTGGGCATCCACGGAGTACCCTTCGTCGGCCACGTAGAGCGACCCGTCAGGGGCAAAGGCTATGAACGTCGGCCAGGCGAAGGTCCCGTCTTCTCCCTTTCCATTCGTTCCCCACTCACCCTGAAGGACGCCGGCAGGATCAAAGAGCCGGATTCTTTTTCCGAAGCGGTCCATAACAGCTGCGGTTCCATCGGCGGCAACGAACGGCCCCTCTGAGTGCCGGAAGGCCTCCTGGGTCGCACCAAATGGAAAGGAAGAGCCCTTTTCGAGGGGAGCATTCCCTTCTTTCGCCGAGGCCAGCATCGTCTTGATGACGCTTCTGTACTTTTCCATCGAAGCTGAAGAACCGGCGAGCATCACAAGGGTATGCATTCCCTCCGTGTCGGGTTCTTTCCCCACCACGATATTCCCTTCCACTTTCCTGGCCGTGCCCTTTACGTCCACTTCAGCCGAGAAGGAGTAAAACACCGCAGGATGTCCCCCTATGCCGATCTCTTCCTCGCTGGAGGTGAAGTTTTTCGCCTTATCCTTTGATGCCATGCTTTCCATCTGCTCGAAAAAGGCGCGGTATCCTCCACCCTTCGGCGCCTTTTGACGGGTCACCGCAAGGGCGGCAACGGAAAGCTCCGCAGAAGAGGGGTCATCCATCAGGTCGGGGTGAGCCCCGGTAAAAAAACCCACTCCGTCCCGCTCCACCACTGGTTTCCAGTCTGAAGGTACGGCTATATAGAAGAGCCCCGCCCAACGGAGGGCCATCCCCGGGGGAACATCGTCAGCCGAGGGTGCGGCCCCGGCAGCCGGAAGACCCGCCGCCAGGAGCATCAGAAGGACAAGGACAGCCGGAAAAAACCGCCGAAGCGGCATCATTCCTGCCCTGCCTCTCCAATATGATTCAAAAACATTCGAAAACGAAGGGTTCATCGGTACTGCCTCCTTTTTTTCTCTTCACCTGCATCCTGTTCCCTTTACCGGACAGGGCAGAAGTACATCCCCACCGGGAAAGAAACGGACATATTCTCATACCTGAGAGGTTTCCCGCCAAGGGGGACCCATCCTTCTTCCCACTGTCTTCCGTCACGCCTGACGAACTCAAGAGTATAGAACATCACCAGGTCAAGCGCGAAGGATTCGGGAGTCTTCCCCTTCTCCGGTGTCCACGAGACTGAAGCGGTTCCCCCGCTTCCCCGGACGTAGGGGCTGGACATTGTCCCGGTGGTGAAAAACCACTCCTTGACATGCATACGGGCTTCCACTGATTCCATCTCTTCCCGTGCTCCCCTCATGTTCAAAGCGATGGGGGGAATAGAGCCCAGGGAGACCGAAAGTGACAGCGTCACCTGCCTGCCTTCCTGCTGCCATCCGCTCCCAAGGACAGGGCGCCTCTGGACGGGGCCGTCCCGGCCGTCAAGCCCTGCCATTGCAAGAGCCTGTTTCAAAGCTTCCGCCATCTGGGTGTCGCTCAGGCTGATCCCCATTTTCGCCATTTCCTTTACCATCTGGTCCTTCACATAATCCCCGGCTTTTGCCGCTCCTTCGGTAAGCTGCGCCAGGCGTTTCCCTTCAGGACCCGCCGGATCTATTTCTCCGTCAACACCCGAGATCGACGGCGAAAGGACGAGAGGAACGGTGGGAAGATCCGCGTTCGGATCGTTCGACAGGGGGGAGCCGGTCATCCAGAAAGTCCTGTTCTCGAAGAAATGACGCTTCTCTCCCTTGAGCACCGTTATGGAGATGGAATCCTCCGCGAGGGTCCTGCCCTTCCCATCGATGATCCTGACGGATGGGCTGAAGGAATCCCCCGGCTTCAGGCCGGTGTAGCGGTGGGTCTGGACGGAGTTCTCCCCGGGACCTTTCCGGTCCTCCACAATAGGACCTCCGTCGCCGAAATCCCACTCGAATACATGGTTTTTCTTCGGGGATGCCGCGGCCTCGAACCCGGGCTCCGCCTCCGAGGCGTTATCGAGCAGTTCCAGGACCAGAACCCGGGGAGGAAGAATGGATACTTCGACTTTCTCATCCTCTTTCCAGGCTTCGCTTTCAAAGACCCGGCTCCCGGCCTCTATCCTCAGAAAGGCCTCCTGGCCAGGTTTTATCTCGTAGAAGAGCTCCTCCTCGCTCAGCGGGCCGGCAGTTCCGGCCGCGAAGAGCCTCAGGGGAGCCTCCTCCATTTTCCCGTCAGCTGTCTCGATCAGTTTCGGCAGACCTTTCACGAAAAGAATTTTTCTCGTGTAGACCGTTTTTTCTTTTTCTTTCACCACGAGCAGGGCCGGCCCGGAATAATTGATGACAAGGCTGTTCGCCTTCCACGCGGGATCTTTTTCTGCAAGGTGCTTCATGGAAGCCGTCACTTCTATGATGCGTATGGGCGTGGCCTGCGGATCGACCCCCTCCATCTCCGACTCCATCTCCTCGAATTCCGCCTTCAGCTCGAGGGTGGGGTAGAAAAGATCAATGAGGTCCGCGCATGCGTGAATGGCCACGGGGAGGAGAATTTTTCCCTGCTCCGCTGCAAATGCATGGGGGATCTGGAAAGGTCCCAGTCTTCCAAGGCCGACCGCGACTGCTCTCCCCCCCTTTTCCTTGGCCCCCTCGAAATCCGAAAGAAAGGACTGCTCCGGGTCGAACCAGTGAAAGCTCAGCCGGTCCTGGATCATGGCGGCCCGCTGACTATCGAAAACGCCGTAGAAACGGCGCACCTCCCTTTCGCCCACAAAACCCGGGATCTTCTTTTTTTCCACCGACAGGTGGCTCAGTTGGGGGGACGGGTATCCCTTCTGCCGGTTGTTCGGCAAAACCTTTGATTCCCTGTCGTAAATGGTGTCCAGGGTGTAAAACGTCTCGTTGACAAACGAGGCCACACGATGAAAGAGTTCTGCGGGGGCCTGCAGTTTTCCCCCGGCGCTTGCCAGGAATGGACGTATCCTTGAATCCACAAAGGGAGAAGCCGCCGCACTCCGGACATGATTGCTGAAGGTGGCCGCCTCGATCGGTTCATCGGCGGGGTGGGAGTCGTTCCGTACGTGTGCCGGCTGGGTCATGTCGGCGAGCATGTGCATGGATTCACCGAGGGCACGGTAGGCCCTCGAAAGGTACAGTTTTCTCTGGTCGTCATGGTCTGCAGGAGCAAGGCTCACGGACGTCTTGAAGTGGACGGAGCTGATGGCGGAAGGAAGAGGCAGGTCATCCCTAACTTCGAGCGCCGCCTTGTATGCGGCAAGGGCCGAGAAAAAACTGAAGGGATTGTCGGTATGGCTGAGACCCCATGCCCTGGCGTCGGTTGCCGGACTGTCGTAGAGGCCATGCCCCTCGCTCTGGTCCGTCAGGTAGGCCGCCCCGGACAGCCGGAGAGGATCGTAGAAATGGCGGACGGAGGCATACAGGTGGGGCTCGTCGGCCCAGTCCCCTCCGTTGATGATCCACGACTGTGCGGAAAGGGCCGCCTCGGCGGAGACGAATCCGGAGGCGAGCAGGGAGGAGCTGGTTACCCCGACACCTCTCAATGGTTCCGAGAGCCCCTTTTGTGAAAACGGGCCCCATGCGAACTTTTCGCTGCCGTTCGCCTGGCCGAGGAACAGCTTCACCGCCTCCAGATTGATCTGGCGGTGGGTAGGCTGACCCCAACCTTCTGCAGGCTGGATCCCGGCAAACAGTAAAAACGCTGCAACAATCGGCAATGCGTTTCTCAGAGTACATTTCCGGAAAGTCATCGTTCCGTCCCTCCTTTCCCGGAGATCAAAAATCGAAGAGCACCCATTTGCCGTCCCTTTTGATCCACCGCATGTAGAATGTGAAACCATCAACGTTGACCGCATACTCCGAGGTCCTCTGCGTACTCGAGGCTGCGGGGTCAGAGTTCTCCGGCGCGCTCAGGAAACTCATCTCAGCCTGTTCAAGCAGGGCGGCAAAGGAGGGCATTGCTTCAGGCTTCCGTCCGAAGAGAGAGGCGTAGACCTCCCGTCGGTCTTCGTCCACGTATTCACTCGCGGATCTGATGTCGCCTGCTTCCAGCGCACTGCGGAAACCGCCCAGGGACTCTTCGATGGCCTTTTTCTCGGCCGGAAGATCAGGGTACGTTTTCCAGTCAGCGTTTTCCTCCCCTGGCCGTACTTCCCCCGAAATGGCCGGCATCCGCGGAGGCACGGACGCGGTCAACTGTCCTCCCGGTTTCTGAGCCGCAAGGAGCCCTTCCAGGGAGGCAATACGGTCTCTCAGGGCCTGGAGATCCGGGCGGAAGGAGCGTATTTTCTGCTCAAGTGCTGGATCGGGGTAGAGAGCGGCGCTTTTCCCGTATGCTTCCATCGCGCCGGGGATATTTCCTTCCGCTTCCATACGCGCCCCCTCGTTCCGGAGCACAAGCGCAGTTTCGAGCACTTCGATCCGGTTTCGGAGCCGGGAATCCGAGAGAGAGAGGGGCGTCGCCGCCCATGCCGGTAAAAGGAGGAGCGGAACAAAAAGGGCGCAGCACATCCTTGCAAAAAACTTTCCGGAAACAACACCGCAGCATCGTTTCATGATTCATTCACCACCTTGGGTCTTGCGGATCAGTCCTTTTCTTTCTGCGCATTTCCGGCAGCTTCTGCCGTCATACGCTCCAGTTCCTTCGAAAACGGTACTTTATGAAGACGGAGAGCTTCGAAAATCCGGTCCGCCCCCGGAATATTGGAACACAGAAATGTAACCGTTTCCCCGTTCCTGAGAGTGAGCGCCACACCCCAGTCCGTTCGGCTCGACAGCAGCAGGGCCTGTCCCATCATACGCCAGTTCGCAAGACCGGCGATAAACAGTATCGTCCGCAGCCACCCGGGCGCCCTGTAGTCCTCGAAGCCGGCCGAAGAAATGTCAGCGAAGGAGATGCAGAGCTGCTTTCCCAGGGTCTCGAGGTACATCTCTCCCGGAAGGATCTGCAGGGCAAAAGAGGCGTATTTAGCCGACCAGTAGAGAATTGAAGCGAAAATCAGCCCGATCAGCCAGAAGACGAGAGTGAACCATGCACTTCCGTATGAGAAGTCAAGTATGTCGGCCCGGTCAAAAACATGGACCGTGAGAACGAACGGTACGCCCAGAAAAATCCCCGCCATTATGAAGGCCATAAGGTCGGGAAGAATGACCGCCGACCACCTGGGATACAGAATGGTCCCGGCAGGATGTTTCTTCCGCGGAAGAAACAGGTAGACCGCAGCGCCGAGCAGAAGAGGCCAGACGGCCAGGGAGCGGAAAGGCCGTGCCACTGCAGGGGGAACTTCGTTGTCCAGGGCGGTTCCCGGACCTTCCAAAGCCATACCAAGAAACCGGGGCCCGGCCGGAGAAACAAGCTTCAGGTACCTGAAGCTCTCATCTTTTTCCGCCAGTTCAGAGACCATGGCGGAAAAGGGTTCTTCCTCCCCGTGATAATAAAAGCTCCGCCCGTAGATTTCTCCCGCCTCTCTCCACGCAACGGGAGACTTGTCCGAAGGCGACAGGACACCGGCAAAAATTTCCGGCCACTGTCCCCCATCAACGACGATCAAACGGTTTTCGGTTTTCGAATCAATGAATTCAGTGATCGGCATGAAGGGAGTTTCCGACCTGATTAATTTGCCGGCTGCCGCCATGGCTCCGAAAGTCCCCTGGGAGCTGCTGTAGGCGGAGCGGTATTCCTTTCCCATGTCCACCCCGTACAGGCGGACAAAGCTGTCCCTCACAGTGAAAAAAAAGACGATCGCGAGGAAAAGAAGCGCGAGGACTCCAAGCCTTCGGAACAGTTCTCTCATGTCTGCCACCCCGATTCGCAGCCCGCCCGGCTCATGGAAGCTCTATCTCCGTCCAGGAGGTCCCGCTGCCTGAACGGAAAAATCCCCTTCCGGTGCCGAAAAGCATTCCTCCGCGGGGAATCCTGAGGGAGGCCAGCACCTCCGCGTTGGACAGATCTGCCGTTTCCATGGTAAACGTTTTTTTCCCCTCTCCGGGGACGAGACGCACCAGCGATCCGCCCAGAAGGGCGAACAGGGAGCCCTCACGTTCCCCGCTGAAAACTTCGGAGAAATAGGCCAGGGGAGACCATTCGTACCCGGCGATCTCCGCCTCCTCAACCTCACCGCTCTTTGTGGAATAGCCCCAGAAGCCGTTTCTTGAACATCCCCAGATCATTTCAGGCCCGGAAAAAGCCAGGGACCGGATCCCATAGTTAATATACGTGTTTTTCCAGGTCTTCCCTCCGTCTCCGGACACGGAGAACCCCCTGTCGGTGCCGGCGGCTATCGTGATCCCGTCGGGGGATCCCATTGAATAAATGTACTCTCCTTCAAGTCCTTCCACACGCTGCCATAAGAAACCGTCAGAGGAACGGAACAGCCCTCCGCTTCCGGTCGCGGCGAGCAGGCCGCCGTCAGCGGTCGAAATCATGGTGAATGGAGGCCCGTCCGAAGGGAACGCCAGTCGGGTCCAGTTCTTACCTCCGTCCTCTGAGAGAATAAGTCCGTCCTTCACACCGGCAAAAAGCCGCCGTCCCTGCGAAAGGATAGAAGCTGCCGGCATCCTTCCCCCTGTACTGCCCGCGCTTCGCCATGAAAGCCCCCCGTCCGACGAGACGTAAAGATTCCCCGAGCGGGAAAGGGCGACGATTTCTCCCCTTCCGGTCTCATCGAGCCCCACCACCGGGTCGGATGGAAGAAGCTGCCTCAGGGCAGCCCCATCGTTTTCAGCGAAGAAAAGCCCCCTGTCCGACGTCCCCGCCAGAACACCGCCGCGGAAGGGAACAATGGAAGTGACGGACATCTTTCCCTCTTCTCCGGGAACACGCGGGTACCAGTATCTGCCGCCGTCCCGGGAAACATACAGCCCTCTCCCTCGGGTCCCCGCCCAGACGACCCCGCCGTCCCCGGCGGCCATGGCCTGAACGGAAACACCGGGAGGAAGGCCCCCGGACGACGGGGTCCAGTTACCACCAGCCTCTTTCCGGTAGACACCTCCTTCGAGGGCACCCGCGAAAAGGGTCTTTGTTTCAGGAGCCCAGGCAAGACAGAGGACAAACTGATTCGTCAGTCCATCATCGTCGGAACGCCATGTTCTTCCTTCGTCGGCGGAAAACAGGACGCCTCCCCCGAAGGATGCCGCCCATTTCCCCTGTGTTCCCCCGTCGAGCACATCCAGGATCGCAAATTCTCCTGTCCCTCCCCGGGCTTTTTCAAACTTCGGATTCTCCTTTGTCGCCCATAGGAGCCCCCTGTCCCAGTCCACTGCGAGGAACGTCCCCCCGCTGCCCTCGAAAAACAGGCGTATGCTCCCTCCGCCCTTCATGGATTTCCAGGTCTGTCCTCCATCGGAGGAGACCAGCAGTTCATCGAAGGTGGAAAGAAAAAGTCTTCCTCCCGGAGATATCCTCAGGGAAAAAAGGTTGGACGGGGGAATTCTGCCGCCGAGATGCTTCCATCTCTTCCCTCCGTTGTCCGACACAAACAGGCCGCCCTTTTCAGAAGTGATCACATACAGCCGGCCATTGGCGTCTTTGCCCGTCTCCAGGATCGGACCCCATGCAGGCCCGTCGGCCCGGCACGGAGAGGGGAGAGAAAACGGGAGGAGCAGGAATGTGAAAAAGACAGCGGAATAAATGAACACACGGAATAGTGCAACGGAAACGAGGCGCCCGGAGAGCCGCCTGAAAAGGGAGAGCTGCGGGAACTTCATTGTCTGCGCACCTCCTTCAGGGGGAAAGGACCGGAACGGCGTGGCGCCGTCCGGCCCTGTTTTTCATATCATGAAGTAAGCAAGCAACCCGATCTGCAGGAGTGCGATCACGGGGAGCCCCAGAGAAAACCGCCAGTGCTGCGTCTTGTGGCGGAACTGCTTCATCCCCAGCCATCCCCCCACTCCCCCGCCGCAGAGAGCGAGCAGAAGGAGCGTGTTCTCGGGTATTCTTCTCCGGTCCAGGCGTGCAAGGCGCTTGTCCCACCACATGGCCAGGAAGGCCAGCGAGTTTGCAGCGAAAAGCAGGAAGAGAAGGACCATCATCGTGTCATCCCCGGAGACAGGCGCGGATGTTTCGCCGTCATTCTCCCTCTTTTCTGTGGACGGCGATATACTTTACGATCTCGTCAGGGTCGGAATAGCCCTTCAGTTCTATTTCGTAGCCGTCTGTTCCCGCGGTTGCGATTCTTATGGTTCCCAGGTTCAGGATCCGCTCCCATACGCTCTTTGTCAGTTCGGTGGTCATTATGTCCTGGATAAATACTTTTTCCATGGATGTAAAGAAGATGCCCTCTGAAAATACGAGGTAATCGATGTGCAGTTTCAGTTTTTTGCTCCGGCGGCGGATCTCCTGGATCCCTATATTAATTGCCGTCAGAAGGAGCCCTCCCAGAAGGAGCGTCCATTTGCTCACGTTTATCCCTATGCTCGTGAGCATATTGGGAAAAAAGCTCACCAGGATAAACGGAGCAAGGAAAACAAGTGACGGGACAACAAGCGGAAAAAGAAATCCTGCCACCGAGGGAGAAAGAATAAAATCGTATTCCAGTGATTCTCCGCCTTCTGATTTCGTTACTGTCATGGATGTTTTTGCCATTTTCACCGACTCCTTTTCAGAAATTGCTCCATTCTGCATGGAGAAAAACAGGGCAGCACATTTTCATTGAGACACATTGGCCTGAAAAATACGCTTCTGAAGCAAATTCTACCATGACCCTGCCTGTTTTTTTACCGGTTCGGCAAAAAAAAGATCCAGATCGTCCGGAAATTGCCCCTCATCTGGATATGGAGCCGGGACAAACAACAATATATCATTTTTTATGGAGTACAAAAGGGGAGGTTGAAGTGCCATGGCTATGGTAAAAAAACTATTAGGAGCCGCTTTTTTGTCAGTGGTGTGCGTCAGCGCGTTTTCGGGTACGGTATCCGCTTCCGGAACTTTGAACGCTTACACGATCTGGTCGGAACGCTACGCGACGGAAATTTTCGATGCCTTCACACGGGAGACGGGAGTGAAGGTCAATTTTCTCCGTTTTCCCTCCGGGGAGGTGCTTGCACGGCTCATTGCGGAGAAGAACAATCCCCAGGTCGACGTTTTCTTCGGAGGGATTGCAGACGCTTTCGCGGCGGGGAAGAAAGAGGGTATTTTCGAGCCCTACGTTCCCCGGGGAGCTGAGGTTATACCGGCAAGCTTTCGTGATCCTGATGGATTCTGGACGGGAGTCGCTGTGGACCCGCTGTGTTTCATGTTCAGCAGCGCCTTCCTGAGAGAGCACGGACTGGATGCCCCCGTATCATGGCAGGACCTGCTGGATCCGGCATTTAAAAACAGGCTCATCATGGCGGATGCCAGGACGTCCGGAACGGCAGTCTCCAGGCTTTTCAGCCTGGTACTGGCGATGGGTGAGGACGAGGCTTTCATTTACCAGAAGAAGCTTGACGGCAACGTGCAGCAGTATACCAAGAGCGGAGCCGGGGGAGCCCTTCCCATAGCCAGGACACAGGCAGCGGGAGGGATTTTCTTTCTTGTTGACGCCCTGGAAATGCAGCAGATGGGATACGATGTGACCATCAGTTATCCCCGGGAGGGAGTCGCCTATGGTGTTGAGGCCATGGGCCTGGTCAGGGGGGCAAAAAACCCGGAACTGGGGAAAAAATTCCTCGACTGGGCGTCAGGCCCTTCCATGCAGCGGCTGTACGAGGAGAAGAAGATCCATCTCATTCCCACCCATCCTGATGTAGAGACGAAAAACCCCGCCCTCGACATGAGCGGAGTGAAGCTCCTCGACCTGGACATCGAATGGTCAGGGGAACACCGGATGCGGCTGGTGGACCGCTGGGTGAACGAGATCGTGCGGTAGCGTGCGGCGAACCGCAAAAACAAGTGGTAGGAGCCCATGATCTTCGGGTTCCTCCCACTTGTTTTATTGTTGGATCTCTTTCCTCTCTTCAACCGCCCATTAAAAGGTTCGGAAGAAAAGTGACGAGCGGCGGAAATACGATGATCAGCAGCAGGGCAAGTACCATGGAGCCGATAAAGGGCAGCAGGTACCGGAATGACGATTCGTAGGGAATGTCTGCAACCTTGCATGCTGCGAGAAGGTCAACTCCCAGGGGTGGAGTGTTCGCTCCAATTGCAAGGTTGACGCAGACCATCACGCCAAGGTGAACCGGATCAACCCCCAGCTGCTGCAGAATGGGGAAGAAAATCGGGATCACGATCAGGATGATGGCTATTGTTTCCATGAACATGCCGAGCACAAGCAGCAGAATATTGAAGAGTATGAGAACTACCCAGTAGTTGGTCGAAATGGAGAGCATGGCTGCCGCCACCATCTGGGGAATGTTCTCCGCTGCCAGAACCCAGCCGAACAGGCTTGCCGCTGCGATGAGAAACAGGACGACGGCGCTTGTCCGTGCTGTCTCGAGGCATATTTCGAAGAAGCGCCTCCACGTCAATTTCCGGTAGACAAACATGGACAGCAGCAGCGCATACAGTGCTGCCACTCCTCCGGCTTCCGTAGCCGTGAATATTCCTTTCAGAATTCCGCCTATGATGATCGCAGGCGTAAGCAGCGGAAGCAGGGCAGCCCGCAGCGAGCTGAACACCTCGCTCCAGGGAGCTTTTTCAAGACGGGGATAATTTTCTTTCAGCGATATCATGTAGGAGATCGCCATGAGTCCGAGGCCGGTAATAATGCCGGGGATCACCCCTCCAAGAAAAAGTTTTCCGATGGAAGTTCCCATGCTTACACCGAGGACAACCATGACTATGCTCGGGGGAATGATCGTGCCGAGGGACCCGGCACAGCCCAGCAGCGCCGCACTGAAGGGTTTTCTGTACCCCTGCTGCTTCATTGCAGGAAGTAAAATTGAGCCTATGGCAACAACATCGGCGACACCGGAGCCGGAGATCGCACCGAAAAGCATGCAGGAAACCACCATGACCATGGCGAGCCCTCCGGGGATATGACCGACCATGCCGGATGCGAACCGCATGATCCTTGGCGTTATATCCCCCTCGGCCATCAAGGCCCCGGCAAGAACAAACAGGGGGATCGCCAGCAGGGTGAAGGAATCGACTCCCACGACCATCCTCTGGGCGACTACAAGAAGGGGAACCGCCGATTCGAAGATGAGGTACGCCATTCCCGAGATCGCAATGGCGAACGCTATCGGGATCCCTATGAAAATCCCTCCGAAGAGCGTTCCAAGCAATGTCAGCATGGACGGTCCTCCTTCTTCTTCAGTACAGAAATGATATCACGGAGGACTACCGGGAGCATGAGCAGGCATCCCGCGGGAAAGGCAAGGTACAATATGCCTGCTGGGATCTGCATGGCAGTGGTACGCATTTTCCAGGTCCTCTCCACCACTGTCCAGCCGGCTTTGACTCCTATTATAAGAAACGCTGCAATCGCGGCAAGAGCGATAAGCCTCAGGACTCTTTTTGCTGCACCGGATTTCACCCGGGGCAGCAAAAGATCGATGGTCATATGTTCTCCCCTGAACAGTGCCGCGGCAGCCCCGATAAAGGTTATCCACACGAGAATGGTCTGGGAGAGCTCCCCGCCCCATGAAAGCGGTTCATGAAGCAGGTACCTGAAAAACACCTCCAGCAGGACCTCCGCCAAAACCAGCACCACCATGGAGGCCAGGAGGCGGTCGATCAACCGGAAACCTTTCCCGGGAACGTTTTTTTTCTCCCCGTTCATCAGGGCTATTTCCCGTACTTCCTCACGAGATCCATAAGATCCTTCCCGAAAACACCCTCGTATTCGGCCCACACGCCCTGGACTGCCTCCTGGAATGCAGCCTTGTCGACCGTCGCGATCTCCATTCCCTTTTCCCTGAGCTTCCCGAGGAACTCCTCTTCCAGTTCAATGGTCTGTTTCCTCTGCTCATCCCGCCATTTTGCCGCAAGCTTCATCACAGTCTCCCTGTCCCGGGCCGAAAGCCTGTTCCAGACGGAACTGTTTACGCAAAGAAGGGCGGAACCCCAGATATGGCCTGTGGGAGAGAGGTATTTCTGGACCTCGAAAAAAGAATTGGAGAAGATGATCGCATAGGGATTCTCCTGCCCGTCCACCACTCCCTGCTGGAGCGCCGTGTAGAGTTCGCCGAAATTAATGGGCATGGGAGAGGAGCCGAGAGCCTTGAATGTGTCGAGGCGCATCTTGTCAGGTGTTACCCGTATTTTGAGTCCCTTCAGATCCTCAGGTTTCTCTATGGGACGGATATTGTTGGTGAGATGGCGGAAGCCGTTCTCCCACCATGAAAGCCCGACTATGCCCTGCTTTTCGAGAAGTGCAAGGAGATGAGCGCCCAGTTCACCGTCCAGTGCATTGTAGGCGGCCTGGTGAGTCGGCCATGCATAGGGAAGGGCCTCTATGCCGAATTTCGGCTCCACTGACTGGAAGGAGCCGCCTCCGATGAGTCCTCCGTCTATGGTCTGAAGAGAGAGCCCTTCGATCAGGTCCTTCTCATTCCCGAGCTGGCTTCCGGGATATACTTCTATAAGGACCCTTCCCTCAGTGGCGGATTTCACCTCATCAGCGAAGCCGACGAGGCATACATTCCAGGAGTGGTCCTGGTTAAGCACATGTCCTATCTTGATGGTCGTCTGGGCGAATGCCGGAACCGCTATCACAGAAAAGAGCAGCACAATCATCACTGCAGCACTGTATTTCTTCACAACGCAACACCTCCCGATGAAATTTGGCATAGTGTATCACATCAGCCCTTCAGCGAAAAGACCCGCCGAACATGCTTCCTGAAGGGGTTTTCAAACCTTCCCCTATGGATCAGATTCATTCTCCCCATTGCTCCAGGAAAGCCGCCATCCGCTCCAGCGCTTTCTCCACTATCTTCTCTCCTTTCTCCCTGCTGGCGGTGGTCGCATCACCCACCATGGCCGTATCAGTCATGTCAGGAATTGACCAGAAAACCTGGACATCGGGAAATTCATTGATTTTCTTCGGCTCCGTCCTGATGAGCCTGTCAGTTTTTACAAGATCAGGACGCAGGTACAGAAACAGGGACGTTCCGGCCTCGCTTGCATGGCCATGGGACATGATCCCGTCTGTATCGAGTATCTTCTCCTTCGAGCACAGCGGCTGAATGAACCTCCACCAGTCGAAAAGGCAGCAGGAGGCACCGTGCTCTGTTTTGAGTTTTGCAGCGACATGGCCGATCATGGGGACATTTCCCACATGGGGGTTCAGGAAACAAAATCGCCGGATACCGTGCTTTACAAGGCTCATGCAGACATCTTCAAGGTAGTTCCGGAAGCTTTCCGGACTGACGGTTACGGCGCCGGGTCCCCAGGAAAAAAGAGAATCCCCTGCAGGAATGGTGGGGCCGACGATCCAACCCATCCTGTCGGCAAGGCGAGTCGCCATCTCCTCTGCAATAATGGTGTCAGCACCTACCGGGAGATGAGGCCCCCATATCTCGAAAGCTCCGCTTGGGATAATGACGGTGTCATTTTTCTTCATATACTCCTGAAAATCAATGGTATTCATTTCGAGCAGCTTCATCCCGATTCCCCCGTTTCATTTGAATGTGCAGATATCCTACGGCTAAAAGGAAAATTTTGCACTCCCGCAGGGGAAACTGTCTTTCATTCGGAACCGACCGGTTGCTTTGTTTAAAAACCGCAAACGTGCCGGGACTTTCGGAAGCCGGGAAAGGTATAATGTTCAGCAGGGGAATTGCGTATTTTTGAAAAATTCCGCAAGAAACGGAGGGTTTTGAATGCTGAAGCTGAACAGGAAAGGACTCATGGATGTCGGAGCCTGGAAGAAGGCAGGAATTTCCCTTCCTGAATTCGATATCGACAGGATGGAGTCCGAGACAAACAGAAATCCGCAGTGGGTCCACTTCGGCACCGGAAACATTTTCCGCGCTTTTCCCGCGGTGATGCAGCAGAAGCTCCTGGACCGGGGGATCGTGAAAACAGGGATCATCGCCGTAAAAACATACGACTGGAAGACGATAGACGAGATGTTCGCACCATTCGACAACCTGAGCCTCGTAGTCATCATGGAACCGGGCGGCAGGCTGGACATGAGGGTGGTTGGAAGCATCTGCACTACCCTTGCGGGAGACCCGGCCCATGAAACTCACTGGAATCGGCTCCATGAGATCTTCAGCGCCCCGTCTCTCCAGATGGTCAGCTTCACGATAACGGAAAAAGGATACAGCCTCAGGACTCTCTCGGGAGAGTACGCGGAAGAGATTATCCAGGATATGAAGAACGGCCCCGGAAAACCCCAGCATGCCATGTCGAAGACGGCAGCCCTGGCCTACACCAGGTTCAAAAGCGGCAGGCTTCCCCTCGCGTTTGTGAGCATGGACAACTGCGCCCGCAACGGGGACCGGCTGAAGGCATCCCTCGTGGAAATCGCCGGACACTGGGAGGCGAACGGGCTCGTTGAAAAAGGTTTCGTCGCCTACCTCGAAGACCCCGCCCTCGTCTCATTTCCCTGGACCATGATCGACAAGATAACGCCCCGCCCCTCGGACAGGGTCAGGGAGACGCTGAACAGCCTGGGGCTGGGGACAGGGGAGACGCTTCAGACCGAGAAGCACTCGTTCATCGCTCCATTCGTGAACGCGGAACGGGCCGAGTACCTGGTTATAGAGGATTCCTTCCCCAACGGCAGGCCTCCCCTTGAACTGGCGGGCACGTATTTCACAGACCGGGAGACTGTGGACCGGGTGGAAAGGATGAAGGTGGGAACCTGCCTGAACCCCCTTCACACCTCCCTGGCCGTTTTCGGATGCCTGCTTGGATACACCCTTATCGCGGACGAAATGAAGGATCCGGCCCTGAAAAAACTCGTCGAAAAAATAGGATTCGAGGAAGGTATGCCCGTGGTCGATGACCCCGGCATCATCAGTCCGGGGGAATTCATCAGGGAAGTCATCGAGGAGCGCCTTCCAAACCCCAATATCCCGGATTCACCCCAGCGGATCGCCATGGACACATCCCAGAAGGTGGGAATACGCTTCGGAGGAACAATACGGGCCTACCGGGACAGCGACGGTCTTGATCCTGCGGAACTGAAATACATTCCCCTCGTGATCGCGGCGTGGTGCAGGTATCTCACAGGGATAGACGACCGGGGGAACCCCATGCCCCTGAGCCCTGACCCCCTGCTCGACTCCCTCTGCCCGCACCTGGCCGGAGTCCGTTTAGGGGAACCGTACTCCGGCGAAGGACGTCTGCGGCCCATCCTCTCGAACAGCGGGATCTTCTCCGTTGACCTGTACGATGTGGGGCTTGGCAAAAAAATAGAGGGATATTTTTCCGAGATGATCGAAGGCCCGGGAGCGGTGAGAAAAACACTCGACAAATACCTGTCCTGAAATGAAACGGGCCCGGGATTTACTCCCGGGCCCGTTTCATTTCCAGCTACCTGCCGAACAAAAGATTCGGAAGCCACGTCGAAAGAGCCGGGATATAGGATACGAGAAGAAGAACGAAAATGCTCACGGCGAGGAACGGGATGTTGGCCCTGGATATCCGGCTTATGGAGATCTTCCCGATGCTTGACGCCACGAACAGGCACACCCCCACGGGCGGCGTGGTGAGCCCTATCATAAGGTTGAGCACGGCGATCATGGAAAAATGGATGGGGTCGATACCCACCTGGAGGGCTACTGCCAGCAGCGTCGGGAAGAGCGTCAGCAGTGCGGCGATGGTCTCCATGAATGTCCCCACGAAAAGAAGCAGGAGATTGATCAGGAGGATGATGAGGAACTTGTTCTTCGTGATCCCGAGAAGGAAGTCCGCCACCATCTGGGGGATCTGCTCGCTCGTCAGTATCCACGCGAAAAGGTTCGCGAGGCCGACGAGTACGATTATGGACGCAGTGGTGATCGAGGCCTCGAGGATCAGAAGAGGAAGGTCACGGAAAGAAAGGTCCCGGTAAACGAAAATACCCACCACCACGGCATAGAGACAGGCCACCATGGCCGCCTCGGTGGGGCTGAAGAAACCGCCCACGATGCCGTAGAGAATGAGCACGGTGAGCATGAGCGCCCAAAACGCACCGAAAAATTCCTTCAGAAGCAGGCGGCGGGGGACCTTTTCACCCTTGGGGTAATTTCTCTTCTTCGATATGAAATAGGCAACGATCATCAGTCCGATGCCAAGAAGAACACCCGGAATGGCTCCGGCGATAAAAAGCCTTCCCACCGAGAGCCCGGTCAGGGTCCCGGCGATGATCATCGGCATGCTCGGGGGGATAATGGGGCCGATGGTAGACGACGCTGCAGTGACCGCGCAGGAGAAGTCAACATCGTAGCCTTCTTTCTGCATGGCCGGGATGAGGATGGCGCCGAGGCTCGCCGTGTCGGCCACGGCTGTTCCCGAAATACCCGCAAAGATCATGGAGGCCACGATATTCGCCTGGGCCAGCCCACCCTGGATATGCCCCACGAGGGCGTTGCAGAAACCTATTATCCTGTCCGAGATCCCGCCCCTGTTCATAAGGTTGCCTGCGAGGATGAAGCCGGGTATGCACAGGAGCACGAATACGTCAATTCCCGAGTACATCTTCTGGGGAATGACGATCAGCGGGATATCGGCCATCCAGAGGTAGACGAAAGAGGATATGCCGAGGCAGAAGGCGATGGGGAGACCTATGAAGAGGAGCACGAGGAATACTATAAAAAGCGTGAGGACCATTTCAGTTCCCTCCTCCCGAGGCCATGCGCACGTCCCTGAAGACTTCCGCCAGCGAATACAGAACGACTGTCCCCGAAAGGACCGACATGGAGGCAAAAATGTAGTGCATGGGGACACGGAGGGATGCGGACGTCTGCATTCTGCCTATACCGAGATTTTTCAGGGAATAATAGAAAACCACCGCCATAAAAGCGGCGACCAGGAGATCAAGCATGATCTGGAGCCATCGCTGCAGTGTTTTCGGCAGCAAATTCGTGAAAACATCGACGTTGACAAAAGCTTTCTCCCGTATGGCGAGTCCCGAGGCGAAGCTCACGGTGTAAATGAAAAGAAAGCGTGATGCCTCCTCCGTCCAGTGGGGCGATTTGGGAAGGAAAAGCCTGGCGTATACCTGGAGGAGCACCACTGCCACCAGGCCGAGGAATGAAAGAATCGAGCTCAGCTCAAGTAAACGGCCGAATAAAACCCATAGTTTTTTCATGACTGTCTTGTCCTCATCTCTCCCCGATGATAACGGGTCCGAAGCTGCCAATAGCCCCGGACCCGTGTCCCTTTTTACTGGATCGCGATGATTTTCTTGTACATTTCCTGGAGCTCGGGGCTCAGGAACTTCAGCACTGCGGGCTCGGCTATCTTCATGAAGGCCGCCTTGTCGACCTCAACGAAGGTCATCCCCTTATCCTGAAGATCCTTGATCAGCTGATCCTGCTCGGCCCTGAAAAGCTCCCGCTCGTAAGCCTGGGCTTCCCTGCCGGCCTCAAGCACCGCTTTCTGAAGCTCGGGGCCCATCTTCTGGAACTTGTCTTCGCCGATAACGAGGTAAATCCATCCTCTGACGTGCTCGGTCTTGTTGACAAACTTCTGGACCTCGAAGAAGCTGGCGCTCTTGATAAGGTCGTAGGGGTTCTCCTGGCCGTCGATGATCCCCTGCTGAAGGGATGTGAACACCTCGGAGAATGCCATGGGGGTAGGCTTTGCACCGAGCGCTTCCCATGTGGCCACGAAGAGCGGCACGTTGGGCACCCGGACCTTGAGGCCGTTCAGATCCTCGGGCTTCCTGATCTCCCGGTTGGAGGTAAGGTTCCTGGCCCCTCTCTCGAACCATGACACCGGGCGCAGCCTGACCTTCTCGATGACTTCCTTCTCGATGGCCTGCCCCACTTCTCCCTCGACTATCTTCTCCATGTGGGCCGAGTCGCGGATCATGTAGGGAACGGCGATGAGTCCGCACAGGGGAGCCCAGTTCATCATGGATTCGCCCGTGATGAGCATGTCTACAATGCCGGACTGGATATTACCGATGACTTCCATTTCTTTTCCGAGCTGCTCGCTGGGGAAAACCTGGACTTTCACCCGTCCGCCGGTCTTCTGCTCAACCAGTTCGGCAAACTTCATGGAGCCCTTGTGCCACGTGTGCTCCGTGTTGGCAAGATGTCCGAGTTTGAGGGTAAACTCGGGCTTCTTTTCCGCAAACGCCCCCGAAGACAGGACAAGAGAGACAAGTATGACCAGTGCCGCAATAAGAGCAATTTTCTTCATATACATTTTCTCCTTTCATGACCCGATACAGTGTTTCGCCGATGGAGTTCCTGAAAGCACCTGTGTTTTTCAGACCTTCATATACCAGAAACGGGAGTTTCCTTTTCTCACCTCCCCCTCTGTTTCCTGAAAGGCCGGAAACAGCCCGGCCGGCTATCACGGAGTTGTGTTCCGGATCCAGGAGAAACCGTTTCTGAACAGTTCCCCCTGTTGAAGCGGCAGAAGAAAAACAAAAAGTTGAACAGAATAATCATACATCCATTTGTGACAAAACTATCTCTTATGGAGTGAAAAAAGTCAACTCTTCCGGAGGTACAGGGCATGCGGAGCACAAAAGAAACGACCGGGAAAACATCCCCGGCCGTTTCTGGTTCTCGGTGTTATTTTTCCACGTTTTCCTCGAGCATCCTGTCCGAGAACATTCCGTATCCCTTCATGGGCCCCCACGTCCAGTCGGGGTTTTTCCGGCTGTATACGCCTATGGTCATGAGGAAGACCCCATCCTCTTTTTTGACTGCCGCCTGGACGTTCACCTGGCGTGTGGCTGTCAGCCTGAGTATGCTGTCAGCCCCTTCCTCGAACCTCCAGTCCTCTCTCCAGGACGGTGAAACGATGGAGGTGCGAAGAACCTGCGCTCCGGGATGATCCGAACCGACTGCGGCCAGCGCGGCCGCACGGATCTCGTCTCTCTCGGGGCCCGGGAATTTCTCCGGAAGCATCCGTATTTTCTCCACCCGTTTCTCCCGCAGGACGGCGGCATCTTTCTCCAGTTCCCCAAGCCCGGTCCTGGAAGCTGCAAGGCCCTGGTCATCTTCCGGAAGGAAGACCGCAGCCTGGTCAATAGAATTTTTAATCCTTACAAGGACATCCCTGGTAAGGATATTAAAATCCTCTCCCCTTTCGGCCATCGGCAGATTCTCCGCAACAAACCCCCTTCCGTGGGCAAGCTGTGTATCCGCATCGTAAAGTGCCTGCCTTCCCAGCCCAATGAGGTTTTCAGAGAACGCCTTCAGCCGCCGTTCGATCTCCTTTTCCGTTTCAGTGAGCAGTTCGACCGGTTCCGTTACCCCCGCCTTTCTATATTCCTCCAGCGCCGCTGCTGCCTCCCCGTGGATACGGTGCCGTTTTGCAAGCTCTTCGGCGCCGATGTCGAATCCGGCGTAGGAAATCATCTCTTTTTCCGGATCGAGGAAGGGAGCATCTTCCATGTTTGTCTTCGATGCCACGAAGGGTCTCAGGATCTTCAGCCACTTCCCGCTCTCGGCCTCCCTGGCCGCCCTGGCGGCGTCAGCTTCCGCAACGGATGCCGATGCAGCTCCTTCGAGGGCCGCCAGCTCCTTCCTCACGGCATCAAGGCGCTCTCTCTTCGGAGTCACGTCAGGATGATCTGCGAAATCGGGGAACTCGGACAGGAGTTTTCCCATGTTTTCTTCCGCCGGAGCCACAGCCTCCCTCACCCTGAGAGGCAGCCTGGCCGGATCCTGTTTTTCCCGGTCAGGGCCAAGGAGCATTTCCGCCTTCTTCAGCGCCCTGTCAGCCTCCATCAGATACCTGCCGGCAGTCGCGGGCAGGCGTTTCGGCTTCTCCCCCGAAGTCCCCCCGGCGGGCTTTGAGGATGCAGCTCCGCCTGCGGCAGATCCCGCCCTTCTTTTTTCGATTTTCTCAGCGAGCTGGTCGATTCTCTTCTCCAGGGACGTCACCTGGCTGTTGCCCGGGTCAGCGGTTTTCGCCTCCCCAATTTTTTCCTTTGCCTTCTGTACCGTCTCCCAGGCGCTGTCAAGTTTTCCGGACATGAAGTCCTTGTCCGCGCTCCGGAAAAGGGTGTTCGCCTCTCTCACCAGGTCCTTCACGTCCGCGGCATCACCGGGTGAGCAGACGGAAAAAAACAGTCCGCAAAGTACAAGCAGGGGGATGAGATATTTCATCGATCGTTCAGCCTCCTTTTCAGTGTGAAGTCTTCTTTTTCAGCAACAGGCCCGCAGCAGTCAGAACCAGCGCTATCCCTCCCGGAAGAGAGAAAAGGGCGGATCCGAAGCCCTGCAGCCAGATCATTACGCCTGACTCCGGAAAGACGTGTTCCCCTGCAAGCCGGGCGAGCAGAAAGTATTCCGCGGCCATCCATGCGAAAAGGCCGATTCCCGCAGCCAGGCAGATAATTCCTGTGATCCGTCTCATGGGCAGGTGGTATAGGGGTTGTCGCACTGTTTTTCAGGCTCCAGCCATCCCGTGAGTACATGCCCCTTCGGGTGCCTGTACTGCACCAGAGCCCATTTCCCCTCTCCCCCCAGAACAGTCACTTCTTCGTCGCCGAAGATGTCACCCACCGCGGGGGCGTTTTCTTCCGGCCGGGTCCTCAATACAGCCACAGCACCGGGAGCGTAGTTGCGCAGGCTCATTCCCGCGAGCCCGCTGAAGAGCCATCCCTTCGTTCCGTCGTGAAGCACCACTGAAAGCCACTTTCCCTTGAAACCCGTGACCTTCACCATGATGAGGGCCGGATCGTCAGGCTGCCAGGGCAGTGTCCGCACAAGTTTCCCGTTCGGGGCATCCCGGACGTTTGTCCCCTTCGGGTCAGGATCTATGATGTATGCCCCGAAATCGCACGCCCCCTCACCGGGGCTGTAGAGAGTGCGGTCTCCGGCGAAGGGTTCCTTTGCCCCACTGACTTCCTTTTTCACCGTCTCTTCCTTCAGCCCTCCCGTGCGCAGGTCCTCGTACAGTCCCTGGAGCTTCTTTACCCGTTCAACGTTTCTGAGCATCCGTGCATGAAGGGGAAACCCCCTGTCGCCTTTCTTTCCGTAAAACACAGTCAGAAAGGCCGCTTCCCTGTTCCGGAAATCCTCCCAGCTCTCCAGGGCCTCTTTGGCGATCACCTCGCCGTTTGCCCCAAAAGCCTTTCCGAGGCGTGCGCTCTCGCTTTTCACTTTCAGTGCGGCATCGAGCTGGTCTTTTGTCTGTGCGGCCGGATATGTTCCTTCGAAGGAAGGCTTTCCCTTCTTCAGGTCACTGATATATCCCAGAAGTTCGAGGGTCCTTCCCCGAACCACCTCCATCTCGGCGATGGCGTTAGCCACAAGCCACATGGTGCCTCCGTCGAGATTGTTATAAATGGTCAGATAGACCGCCCCAAGGAGCTTAAACTCGCTCTCCCTCCATGGGATCCAGGCCCGCTGGGCTGTCCGGAGCGCATCCTGGCCTTCCTTCGGCAGCAGCTTCATAAGCTCGTTGTATGACCTGTTGAGTTCACCGTCCCATTTCTTTCTGCCCATGTTTGCGCACTGGATCGTCCCCTGGGTAGAGGGATCCTTGTTCATGCACTCCTCAATCTCCCTGTCGATCGGATGGACCCCGCACCACGCCGTTCCGCAGAGCATTAACAGAATAAGTGCAACTGCCGCGGCACGCCTCATGATAATTCCCCCCTCAGTCATACACCACCCGGCGGTAGTGAAGTCCCGTGACTACGCTGCCCTTCCCCTCCGGGTTTTTGTCCATCTCTATCTGGATCTCATCCCGTTCCCAAATAAAGATCCAGCCGTATTTCTCCCTGATGGAAGGCTCCCCCAGCCGCGAAGCCGCCTCTTCCGCATCCATGCCCATCATGATGTCCCCGAATCCCATAAAGCCCCCCGGCAGTTCCACCGACTGCAGGACTCCGTCCCAGTAGGTCGCCTCGTGGCCGTGGAATGAAAGGGTCTCTATGCTGACGGTAACATTGAAATCCGGGATTTTCATTTTCCTTGCGCTTCGTTTCATGGGTTCGCCGTACATCTTCACCGCCAGGGCCGGGGAAAGGCCGAAATCTTCCCGGATCTTCACAGCATACCGGCGGACCGGATCCTCAGGCTCCTCGACGGTAAGATACTTTCCGTAAATCCAACCCTCGCCGAATTCCGCCGAGAGGGTCCGGTACCACGGATACTCCTCCCCCGTTTCAGCCTTTCCGGTCACCACAAGTTCCCCCGACTCGTAGTCGTGAATAAACCTCCCGATAACTTGCGACGAGGTCCCGGGGCCGCTTCGGACATTCACGTTCGATCCTTTCACAAGCCCCGCCTTCGGCCATTCAAAACTTTCCACGGTAGGATCGGCGAAAATCGGTGCCGCCGCGGCAAGGATGAAAATAATACCCGCGAGAATCCGTATTCCCTTCATATTCCGTTCCTCCTTCAGAAAACGTTTCACCAGCCCCGGCCACCTCCTCCGCCCCCGCCGCCGCCTGAGGATCCGCTTCCGCCGCTGCCCGAGGATCGTGTGCCCGACGATACCGCTCCGGAGAAGCCCGATGTAAATGCCGCGACACCGGCCGCAGTCGTGAAGGCGTTCAGATCGCCCTGATACCAGGAAGGCGAATAACCCGCCGCTGAAAGAACGTTCTGGAAGCGGTCCGCCCATGTATCCGCGGCGTCAAGGGCAAAGGCATAGGGCAGAAGCTTCTCGAAAAGCCGGGGGGTCTCCTCCGGCGGGGCCATCATCTCAAGCCTGTGCTTCTCAGCCGCCGTGATATACATCCGCAGCCCTTCAATACTCTCGCTGAGCCTGGCCCCCTCCTCCGTCCGCACCTTCATGAGCGGCTTGAATACCAGCAGTACCGCCACGCACAGCAAAGGACCCGGGACCGAAAGAAGATCCACGTCCAGTCCGCTCGAGGCGCCTGCGAGGCATGCCCCTGCCGCGACGAACAGAAAGATCGCCGGGAAAAAGAACCGGACGAAAAATTTGGCGATAAAGCTCCCTTTGCCCGATGGAAGGGGAAGGGCCAGGGGAAGAAGGAGGAATGGGCCGGCGAGAAGGGCGAGAATGGGCTCGAACC
>Ga0228535_1000955_pt1 | contig 59050 bp, 36 predicted proteins | sample SJ1metagenome_FD_168457 | JGI IMG/M metagenome (GOLD analysis project Ga0228535, IMG submission 168457) | Enriched culture of PCE-dechlorinating microbial communities from Ithaca, New York, USA - SJ1 | ecosystem: Engineered > Modeled > Simulated communities (microbial... > Unclassified | place...
TCGAGCTGCGATGAGGTAATTGATATAATCAACATCGGATGGCTGTTTCGTTACTGGCACGTATATTATTGGTGCTGTCAACATATATAGATCTTTCTATTATAAAAGTTAACTGCGTAACTCCTAATGTATTTCCAGGGGTCATACATCCGATACCTGATGGTGTTGTTTGAAAAAATGTGCAGGTCTCTTTTCATGTACTGCTACAAGTGTTACAACTGCTACTCGAGGTCTTTTTTTAGATTTGGAGATAATTCAGAGACCATATCCACAAGTTATTCAAATGGGAGAGTATTTTTCTATTTCGGCCTTATAAATCCGAAAGGGTGTAGATTTTGTACATGTTATAATGAAATCAGGGAGTCTACCTCATTATAAAGTATGTTCCTCAAATATGAATTTTACAAAGAGAATGACGAGCAGTATGATAAGTCCAATGAATACAACGAGACGGACAGGAATTCTTATCTGGGCGAGTAATTTGAAGAGACCTGAACTGATAAAGAATAAAAAGAAGAGTACTCCTCCCATACCAAGATATTCACGAGTTGGTGATGGAACACCTGAATTTAATAGTACCGAATACAGGTACACACCAATAAGAAATAGTCCCAGGAATAGTAATACTACATCAGATTTGTCCGGGTGGGGAGAGCGGGTTTTTCTCTTTTTGCTCTTTTTTTTCTTTCTCTCAGTGTTATTGACATCTGATTGTTTCTCCATTTGATCCATTTCGATAAGCTGAAGATTTCTCTTATAGACTGAACTGTCCGGAAATAGACTTATTGCATTTTCAAAGCATTGTTTGGCTTTTTCATTGTCATGTGTTTTTTTAAAACATACCCCTAATGCATTCCATGCTTTATGATGCTCTTGATCCTGATTAAGTATAGTTACAAATAGTTCTGCGGCTTTTTCGTATTCTTTATTGTAATAGAGGTTCATCGCCTCTTTGTATTGATCCATGAATAACTACTCATTGATATTTTATTGACAATTACTGCACTCGATCGCTTCCTGATTTTTTTGTATATAAATACTCAAACAAACTCGGCGTTCACAAAATCTCTCGCCATTGTCGGGGATGAGTATTCCAGGTGCAAAACTCCCTGACCAGTGTTCTCAAACATTTTTACCTGGATTGGATACGTATCGGGGGCAAGATACAGGGAGGTCTGACGCATCTGCGGAGCATGAAGCCCTCCATTATCAATGATCTGATTTCCATTCAGCCAAAACCATGAACCATCATCAGATGTCAGATAAAAGGTATAAATCGCCCCTTCAGTTATGGTTAAATCGGCATCATATTGGACTGAAAAGTTTTCCGCCCGGCCAATAATAGGAACAGGCCAGTTTGTCATGTCAGATCCATAACCACTGGCTGCACTGTCTGCAAACCGAATCCTATTTGCAGGATATACTCCTGCAGGCTCCATTACAGTCCGATCCCATTGGCCGTAATAGTAATTGCTTCCTGTAGAAATCCGTTTAGAGATGGATGCATTATTGCCACATTCATTTATAACTGTCAGTATTACCCTATAGGATCCTGCGGTGGAATAGGTATGAGAAGGATTCTGTAAGGTTGAATTAGCGGTGCTGTCTCCAAAACTCCAATTCCTTGCGGTGATGGGGACACTGCTGGTTGATGTGTCCGTGAACTGATAGTTAATCGATGTTGGAATACCGGTTACTTCAACGTTATCGACATATCCGTAATCATCACTTTCACTTTTACGAATTCTAAATCTAATTGAAAATTGGGCATTGTTTGCAGCGGTTTCAGGAAGAGTTATACTGTAGTCGTGTAGTTGGTTATCAGCACCATTACGATTTATTAGAGCTAAATCGGTCCAGCTACCTCCATTATCCGCAGACCATTCTGAACGGACATCCTCATTATTATTATTCAAAACTGCTCCCAGGGCAAATGACACAATGATATTAGAGTACCCAGCGGTGGAGATTGTTCTCCAAATCCTCCCATCACCGCTTCCATTATCACTCAACTGTACATCATAATTCCCGTACTTTGGTGTTCCAGTATACCTCCCATTAACCGTACCTGACTGACTCCATCCTGAAAATGATGCTTCAAAATCATCAAAGAAGATTCTTCCACGAGGGTTTGTCTGTTTAACATACGTAAATGAGGGAGTAACAGGCGGACACGTAGTAACGGTTATTGTACCGGTAGAAGATGAACGGCTCCCACAGGAGTTATAAGCCGTGAGAATGACAGGATACATGCCACCAGTAGTATATGTGTGAACTGGATGCTGCAACGTGGAATTAGGCGAACCATCACCAAAACTCCAGTTCCATGCGGTTATCGGGTCACTGCTCGATGAAGTATCAGTAAACCTGACACTTAATGGAGCAAAACCACTGCTCACATTCGAGGTAAAGGAAGCAGTTACCGGAGGACAATTGGTGATGGTTATCGTGCCGGTAGAGGATGAACGATTACCACAGGAATTGTAAGCGGTGAGAATGACAGGATACGTGCCTGCTGAACTATACGTGTAAACCGGATGCTGCAACGTGGAATTAGGCGAACCATCACCAAAACTCCAGTTCCATGCGGTTATTGGGTCACTGCTCGATGAACTATCAGTAAACTTGACACTTAACGGAGCAAAACCACTGCTCACATTCGAGGTAAAAGCTGCAGTTACAGGAGGACACGTGGTAACGGTGATAGTACTGGTTGCAGATTCACGATTCCCACAGGAGTTGGAAACTGTTAAAATTACAGGATAGGTGCTACCAGTAGTATATGTGTGAACCGGATGCTGTAAGGTTGAATTCAAAGAACCGTCACCAAAACTCCAGTTCCATGTAGTTATCGGGTCACTGCTCGATGAACTATCAGTGAACTTGACACTTAACGGAGCAAAACCACTACTCACATTCGTGGTAAAGGAAGCAGTAACAGGTGGACAATCGGTGACAGTAATAGTAGCGGTTACAGACACATGATTACCGCACGAATTGATAGCAGTGAGGGTGACAGGATATGTTCCAACCGAACTATACGTATGAATCGGATTCTTGACGGTTGAATTTACAGTACCATCACCGAAATTCCATTCCCATGAGGTTACAGGCTCACTCCCTGAGGAAGTATCGGTAAACAATACACTCAAGGGGGCATATCCGCTACTCACATTCGTGGTAAAGGAAGCAGTAACAGGTGGACAGTTCGTGACGGATATTGTACCTGTGGTTGAAGCATGATTGCCGCACGAATTGAAAGCAGTGAGGATGACGGGATACGTTCCAGGAGAACTAAACGTATGAACCGGATTCTTGACTGTTGAATTTACAGTACCGTCACCGAAATTCCATTCCCAAGAGGTTACAGGCTCAGTGCCCGAGGAAGTATCGGTAAACAATATACTCAAGGGAGCATAGCCACTGCTCACATTCGTGGTAAAGGAAGCAGTAACAGGTGGACAGTCGGTGACGGTTATGGTACCGGTTGCAGTTGCATAACTCCCGCACGAATTGAAAGCAGTGAGGATGACGGGATACGTTCCAGCTGAATTATATGTATGTATCGGATTCTTGACTGTTGTATTTACAGTGCCATCACCGAAATCCCACGCCCATGAGGTTACAGGCTCACTGCCTGAGGAAGTATCGGTAAACTTGACACTCAAAGGAGCATAACCAGTATTCACATTTGAGGTAAAAGAAGCGGTGACAGAAGGACAATATGCATTTACAGTTATTTCTTCAAATGTACCCGAACTTGCTCCGCATTCATTTCCAACGTCGAGTGTAACAGTATAGGTTCCCGGATTGGAGTATGTGATAGTATGAGGTCCTTCAGTACTGTAAGTACTCCCTTCACCAAAGTTCCAGGACCATGAATTAATATATCCGCCATAATGATCAGAAACATCGGTGAATGTAACAGTAAAAGGTGCATCGCCGGATTTTGACGGACTCACAGAAATATGGGGGGAAACCCAGCATTCTGGATCCTGTGTTGAAGTGGGGGTTGGACTGGTCGTTTCGGTGGGAGTAGGGCTTGTTGTCTCAGTCGGAGTCGGGCTCGTTGTCTCTGTTGGCGTTGGACTTATTGATGCAGTTGGGGTTGGACTTGTAGTTATTGGGATGCGCCCAATTCCTTTACAAGGTCTGATATCAGTCCATTCGATGAGAGTATCACCTTCTCCGGTCCGTGCAATTAATTGAATATATTTTGCATTTACATTTCCGGAGATATTAATTACCTCTCCCGTAGACCAATTTTTAACTAATGCTTGCTCATATAACAAGCGTTTTTCATTATCAAGAACCTTGAACGTTACCTTCTCTGCAACAGGTTCAATAGTATCGCCTCCGGCATGATAAACATAAATTTTATTGCTGTCATTACATGCATCAAAATCCATATGGGGAACTTCTGTTGGGATAATATTGCTCGTCAGGACTACAGCTACGATTCCCATTGAAGCCGTGACAAGTGCGATGAGGAGAACGGCTGCGATAACTTCAGATAAACCAGATTCATTATTCATATCTAATTCGTAATCCTGAATATTCCAGATACGGCACTTGCAGATAATCCTCCAGCATCATAAGCCCATGCCTGAACAATACAATTATTAGAAGTGGGTCCTGGAACATACCAATAATAATACCCGTTATTTGAAAGATTATCAATAATCTGTATCCAGGAAGAACCCCCATTCGTAGAGTACTCTAGTCTTATCCGAGCTACATTCACATTATCATCTGCAGACCAGACAATCATATACGGTTTCCCAGAAGCACTATACGTTCTGAATGCCTCTCCAGTAACTGGTTTCCCAACTGAAATTGTCGGAGGTGTAGTATCAGCAATGGTAAAGAAATTATTACTCTGATCACTCCCTTTTCCTCCCTGCTGATCATATGCCGTTACAATTACTCTCACCTTATTTGAGGGTAACGCCGGAATATCCCATGGATGTGATCCAGTATTGGAAATGCCCGATGCAATTGAAAAGGTAAATGGGTTATCATTGATTGAATATGCAAGGTCTACACTCGAGATTCCATCAGGATCAATTGCAGTCCAGGTAATTGTTGTGCTGCCATCTACACTGAATGTCTCACCACCATTTGGATATGTCACAACTACCTGGGGGAGTCCATTAATAACCCGGAATACGGCATTACTCTGGTCAACCCCATTGTTTCCATTGGAGTCTGTCGCGGTAACCCTGATTAGACCCTGGATTGTCGTGGGAGCAGGCACTGTCCATGTGTAGGATCCAGTATTTGTAAGACCAGATGCAACGTTTGTCCATGTAAGTCCGTTATTTGTAGAATAATCGATATTCACTGAAGTAACACCATCACTGTCAGTCGCAGTCCAGGTAACAGGATGTTGTGAACCTGTTTCCCATTGTTCTCCACCATTCGGAGAAGTAACGACTACCAACGGAGCTGCATTCCGGATCTCAAAGGTACTGTCACTATCATCCTGTACAGTTAGCCCCCCAGTGATATGAGCAATCATCCGGATTTTACAATTGCTTGAGATAATATTTGGAACATTCCAAGAATAACTCCCGGTATTTGATGTCCCTGTTACAATTGACTGCCATACTCCACCATTATCCTCTGAAAACAAAAGGTCAACTCCGGTAACCCCACAGGGATTTGAAGCTATCCATTGAATAGAATATGCTGTTCCTCCATACAGGATTTCCCCGCCATTTGGGAGCAGAACTTTTCCAACAGACTGAGCAGATGTAATGCTAAATGGTCCATTGCTTATGTCAAATCCAGTCAATCCTCCACCTGAACGAGTAACCGTAACTTTCACTCTAACCGTGTTGGATAGTTCACAGGGGATATTCCAGCTATATTGATTGGAACCAGTCACAGTTCCAATTGATTTCCACGTCCCATCTACTCCGTTTTCTGTTGAATATTCAATAGTAGCCTGATCACTTGATGATCCTCCTTCTACTGACCATTGTATCTGATGAATATTCCCAGGGACCAGGTTTTCCCCTCCATTTGGGCTTGATAATGTAACCAAAAATGGAGACCCTGCCTGAATAGTAAACCCACCATCACTAAGATCTGAATAACTATTCCCAAAAATATCCCATGCCGTTATCCGCAATCTGGCATTATTGGATTCAGTTTGAGGAATCCAAGTATGTGATCCTGTATTTTCCCAGTTTGTCAGAAGTGATGTCCAGGAACTGCCTCCATCATAGGAAATATCAATGTTAACATAATCAACCCCGGATGCATCAGTAGCACTCCATTGTATCGTATATGGGATACCAACAGTCAGAATTTCTCCATTATTGGGTTGTATTACCTGAATAGAAGGAGGGATAGTCTCACGAATGGAAAATTTATTTGGAGAAATGCCTTCCCCCACATTTCCGGCACTGTCGGTTACTAATACCTTTATATATGCCTCATTAGAAGGATTGTTACTGACTGTCCACTCATATGAACCGGTATCTACTATCCCGGAAATTACCGTGATCCATGTAACCTTGTTATCCGGGGATAGCTGAATCGAAGCATGACGATTTGGATCGCATTCCCCACTCACCTGCCAGGTGATACTCTTCTTCGTTCCAACATCCCAGGTTTCCCCACCTTTTGGCGATGAAACAGTAACTCCAGGTGTTATTGTGTCGGTTATCGAAAAAACCGAACTCGAATTCGAGGCAGTGTTTCCATTAAGATCTGTAACCGTTACCCGAATCTGCTTTCCTGGACCTGTTTGAGCAGGAACAGTCCAGGAGTACGGAGAGGATGATTTCATTTTTGGAAGACTTATCCACCCGGAGCCTTCATAAAATTCTACGAGTGCAGATTTTATCGCGATATTATCAGTAGCAACCCAGGAAATCTGGACATTATTGCAGGCTGGGACTCCTCCACCAACAGTTGGGACACTCACACAACAAATCACAGGAGGTTCAGTATCTTGAGTTGGATCTCCCCCCTCCTTTATACAAAATCCATATAATTTTTGAATATTCGAACTGGAAAAGATAAGATTTTCTCTTCCACCTAATGTATATATTAGATCCAATTTTTGAGGAGGAGAAATATTATAATTAAAAAATAGGGATTCACCTAATTTCCAGGGTTCAATCCAGGGATCAAAACTACATCCAGGTCCCAAAATAGAAATGTCAGAATTATAAATTAGATCATTATTAATTTTAATTTGTAGATTATCAGGCTCAATCAAATCTCCTCCATCATGCGTAATTAGAATCGCATTGTTATAGTGACCTGTTATTTGATCACAAATACTTTGAGGAATGACTTTTACCTGCGGTATCTTCCCCGGTAACGGGCTGGAAAAAATTATTACTCCAACTAAGCTAACTCCTATTACAACCAGTGCCAGAAGGAGGACAACTCCAATTACTTCAGATACAGCATTTTCTTTCATACTTGAGTACATGATGTTGGAAGGTAGTATAATTCCTGGAAAAACTGTGAATTCAATGGATTCTGTTGTTCACCAGGGGGTTGGTATCTCAATTCTGCTTCAGCATGACCACCATAATCATAAAACCATAGGATATAGTCATGCCAACCTGGCAGATGTACTGATGGATTCGTCGTAATACTGTAATAGTCAGCCCAGTCAGGAGGATATGGCTTGATCCATGCTCTGGAATCCACCGTCACCCGATTTCCAGGATCTGATTTCCCATCGATAAAAAATTTCAATCCATCATCTGCTCTTGTCCAGAATGTATATGAACCAGGTAATTCTAAAAATAAAAGCCCGGTCCAATTTACATAAAAATTATTTGCACTCGTTATTCCAGCAATATTTGTAGGCCAATTATTGTCATCAGAGAACCGGGTATACCGGATAGCACTACAGTTTTCCCTATCATTCATTGAATTTACAATACAGCTTCCTGATGGTCCGAATTTATTTATTCCAGAATTATCTGCAAATCGAATATACGGAGATGTTTTCCTGCCATTCCAATTATTTGGATTACTATCAATTGGAATTCCTGAATTTTGCCCCAAGGTAACATACCGGTTCATTGATGCAGGCAATTGAGCATTGAGCGGGTCTGGATCATAGGGGTATATGTAGGCATTGTTCCAATAATTTCCTTTGGCCCCATTAATTGCGAAATTAATGTGAATTGTATGGTTTGCGGTTAGCGGGTCAAACTGGTACATATAATTCCGTAAGCCTGATGGAAAACTTGCGGGTTGGCCATCTATGAGCAGTTGATACGTCCGGTTTGGAGTTGTTGCGGTGATATTATATGTAGGTGTATCACCTGGAAGATATGTAGTGACTCCCGGTTTTTCTATAGATCCGCCGATACATGCACTTGCATCAACAGAATAGAGAGTTGGATTAAACCTGACTGCAATTGAGTATGATCCTGTTATATCCGGAATCGTGTGAGTGTATGTTCCCTGCCCAATTGCTCCACTGATAGAAGTCCCATTTCCAAATACCGTGGCAGCATCGGGAGCGATACCAGACATCTGATCCAATTCCCCGATTGTCGCTAATCCCTGCCCATCAAACAGGGCTGAAAAATCATCGCCGGCAGATAGAGAAAAATCCATATATTCACCAGGATTTATCAGGGTCCCATTGACATCTACCACTCCTCCACCATCATTAAAGACACGAACAGTGTATTGCGGTGTTGTGAAATTCACAACAAATGTGTAATCATTACGGACTTCATCAATTTGATAATCGTATTGTTGTTCTCCGGTAGCATCCCCTAATGTGGTTCCCGTGTTGAGGACAACATCAGGATCATTGGTGAGGTACTGAGTGTAAGCAATGGTGTTAATGACCCTTCCATTTTGCGAGGTGACATTCATGTCAAAGGAATCACCATCAAGGACATACACTTCCTTGACCTCTCCAGGATTTACCGTTTCGCCATTTGCAAGAACAATCCCATCTGGGCCCTGATTAATGATTCTAATTGTTTTATAGGCTGACGGTTGAAACTGGGTGACAATTGTATAATCGCTGTCACCAGGGGGAATGGACCAGGTATATGATTCCTGACCAGTTGCACCTGTGACATTCCCATGGGACGGATTGCTCCAGACTGAATTGGCATCCGTGTAGATTCCGGAGATAAACGTGATTGTTTGAATCGGGAAATTACTCTGGCCCTGCACAAGCAGATCATTTATTCCGGATTGGGGAACGGTGAGATTCTGATTTACCCCACTTAAAATTGTTTCTTCTTTATACCGGACAATGCCGCCAGGACCCAGGTTAATTACCCGTACTGTCCGGGTTGGCTCAGAACCACTAAAGTCCACTGCAACAGAGAAATCATGTGATTCGTCACCTGTTGCTCTATCGTCAAATGAGTAGACATTTGTTTCATTGTAGAGCCCATAGGTAAATTGAGAACCACCTACGGCTTCAGATACCTGATTACCTGAGGATAATACGTCATAACCACTATTAACAAGACCACGAACTACCTTAAGGTCATCAATGACTCCACCACTGACTCCTTGAAATAAGATGGGTAGTAAGGCATCAATATTCCGGTAGAAGTCCTCGCCGGACCCACCTGGATCTGGTAGTAATGTTTGCCCTCCGACATTGACAACCCCATCACCCCCGGTATTAAAGATCCGAACAATGGGATCCCTGAAATCAACCAGAATGGTGATGTCCTCATTTACCGGCTGAGTCCAATCATACGTGATTCTCCCCCCCGGATTACCGACAAGGCTTCCTGAAGATTTTACTGCCCCAGGAGTATCTAACAGACCAGTTGATAGCCAGATATTATTTAATACGGCCCCTTCAGCCAACAATGCAAGTTGACCAGATGTGACAGGGATTTCAACGTATGGGCCAGGAGGGATAACCTGTCCACCCGCTGTAACCTGAGGTGAAGTGGGATATGTACTTGAACTGGTGACCATAATTCTGACATAAAAGACTCTTTCGGATTCCGGACCGAGAGGTTTTAAGAGACCTTTTCGATACATAAGAGTATCAGAACCTGTGGCAAGGTTATGATAGATGATATCCACTGTCTGGATATCATACTTATTACCCGGAGTCTCTCCAACAAAAAAAAATAATTTATTACCGGTTTTTATATCTTTATTAGGCAAAGAATTTACATTTTGCAATTGTGATTTAGGAATTTCATGATAGCCCGTTGAATTATGTATCTTTATTGAGTATTGGTTTTCTGGAAGCGGGTTTCCCCCTAAAGATGTGATATACACCGTGTTTTCTCCAGAATGGGAGTAGGTTTCATTATATACATCAATTCGGGGATCAGGTAAGACCTCAGGGGGATAAAATTGAGTGAGGTTTACCAGGAAAATTGCTGCTAAAGCTACAAAAACAACGACTAGGGCAAGAGCCCCTATCATCTCGGACATCGCTTTATCATGATTCATTTACATCACGACCCCTGCCATCCTACTGGCTGTAATACTACCGATACATTTGCTTCAGTATAATCCACGGTCACATCAGGGAATGTTGAAGAAGGTCCATCTATTCTAAAAATTACATTATCACCTGACTTGTATGGTTTAGGTCCCCAATCTGGATTATAACCAGAGGAAATATTTGCTTCATAAATGATTGAATTAAAAGTATTTTCCCACATTTGAAGTGCCTCCGCACTTCCAAGTGATCCAATCGTAATCTGAAGGGATTGTGCATTTTCAGGTCCTGGAGCAATGAAATATTGATTGCCGGGAATATCACTAATAATCCCTTTTTTTATTTTAGTAATCTTCGAAACAATTTGGACTGGGGTTGAACCTGCAACCGTCGATGGGAAATCCGGACTTTGACTATTCACATGGAGATTAACTATAGAGATTGAAGGTGTATTATTTGTAGATCTACTAAGTGAAATAAGCGGGAGTGTTTTTACAACACTTCCTTCCGTTAGATTCTGAGTTAGAAATACCCCCCCCATTTGATAAAAATATTCCTGAGGTACCCAATAGTAATTCTTTCCAGTGTAAGAGAATTTACCCATTGAATTAGTACTAGTAATGAAATCATTAGGATATGATGATTGAACGTGCTTAATAAATGTAGACAGATTTTGTGAACTGGAGATTCCGGAATAGGGTTCCAGAACCCCTCTATTTATTTCAGTAGAACCATCTGGAAAATTTATTTTTATGATCGCAGGCCCATAAAAATCAAGCCCATAGGCAGGATCCTGTAAATTTATCCAATATTTTTCACCGCGATTTACAGCACTTGCAATAGTATAGTTCTGGAAAACTGGATATAGTAAGGTTTCATTATTTTTTACAAGATTCATTACCAAATCAAATCGGTAATCAGTTTTTAAATAATAAGGACTTTTTGAGGTATTAAAATCGGTTTCATTCCCAGTAGGCACAAAGAAAAAAGGAACACGAACAAGGTGAACAATTGCCTCCCAGTCGGAGCCAAACGGGCTGACTGAAGTATTTGGTTCTATTGAAAATAATTCTCTCTCCATTTCTGAATTAATAGAAAAATCATTTGGAAATGGTAGATCATTAGGGATATTAACTGGTATTAAATTTGATACAATATCTGGTGAAGAATACTCGTAATAATTCTGAATTCGATAGATATCAGGATTAATCCTAACTCCTGATTTGATTTCTTCAGCCGTAAGAGGTTTTAATAAACCTGAAATATCTAATTGAATTGTCCCATCAGCTAGATTGGAACTTACCGTCATCTCTCCGTCTGAACCAATAGGATTTGCTAATGGCAAGAAAATAAACTGTCCTTCTGTTTTTTGTCCAAGTGTACCCATTTCGATATTCTGACTTATGCTGATATTATCCTCTTGATTTATCCACAATGAATCTATAGCCAATTTAAAATCTACGAATTGATCTTTAATATAATTCATATGCTCAATCTCAGCCTCCCTTCCCTGTGCTGGAACGACATACGTAACATATAACGATGCAATGACCACTAATACCGCGATAATTAAGATAAACCCGATGACCTCTGATAACCCGTCATCCGTAACCCGACCAGACATGACTTATGGAGGAGTTATTAACCGGGCACCTAATATACATTTCATCAGGGTAATCAATTCGAGTTATAGGCAGCCCATGAAAACGTAGGAACCCTCCGGATTTCACTCCTGCTTCCACCAGTGATTCTGATAAAGGATAAAAGAAGCAGACATAACAAAGCAAAATACCAGAAAGATATCGTTTTTCACCCATCATACGTGTTGAGTATGGGGGATCAGGGGGAGGAATTATACATATAACCGATAGCCTTGTACGGATACCAGGACCAATAAAATCAGCTCACTTTGTTGGTTATCTCGTAGAGAGAGAAATAGACTAACCCAATTTGATTAGCCCGGAAAAAATTCAATCAGGATGAAGAGTGAGATGAAAGAACATATGAATCTCCTTGGAGAGGTGGTGATTGATTAACGGGATGACCTCTGATAACCCGTCATCCGTAACCCGACTAGATATCTATTGCAGAGAAATAACCGGGCACCTGATATACATTTCATATGGTTAACCCAGACCAAGAAAGGCTGCCCACAAAGAACCGGTGAATATCACGTATCACGACCTCCAAATCGTCGAACCCCTTTATAAATAGGAAAGAAGCATACTCGAATATCGAAACTTCGCGATAGATGGGGCTTTCAAAGTTAATCAGGTAGGAGAGTTCGGATTAGGGACCGGACCAGGGAACGATGGAATTAGACCAGATAACGGGCATTAAATGTCGAATTCGATAGATTCCGGGAGGTGAACGAATCCCAAACGAAGGGAATGGGTGGGAGATAGTAATTGAAAAACAGGGGGTCGGGTTTTCATGGGGAACCGGAGTTTATCGCCGCTGGGAATGGAAAATAGGAGAGGAGAGGTTATTGGGTCGGGAGGGAGAGGGATTTTTTGAGTTTATCGATGATTGATTGATCAAGACCAGTTGCTTTGATTATCAATTCATCATCAATACCCAGGGAAAGCATGTTTTTTGCGACGGTTTCTTTTCCCTTTTTCATGCCTTTCTCTAAGCCTTTCTCCATTCCTTTCTCCATTCCTTTCTCCAGTCCCTTCTCCATTCCCTTCTCTTCAGCATATTTTACAACTTTAAACATACGTAATTCCTCCCATAATTCATCAAGTATTTTTTGGTCAACGATCTTATCCGCTAATATTAAGGTTAATTCCCGGACTTTATTTCGAAGTTCCTTTTCTGGAAGTTCTTTTTCAAGGTCAATTGTCCTTCTGAGCAACTCAGTTTTGGTAAGCCTGCTCTTCATGAGAGGTAAAAAGATAAGTTCCAATTCGTTTACCGGTTCACCTTTTTCCAGAGCAGCCCGCATCTGGGAGAGCAGGGCATCACCATCACGATCAGACAGAACGATTTGTAGTACGTTATACTGTAGACTGCCAATATCTAATACTTTTGTTCCGCTCGTACTCTTAGCAGGAGTAAGGACTACCGTATGGACCGGGGCATCATAATATCGGAAAAGACGGAGATCATAATGAGCAAACCTGATGAGATCTCTTTTTGAAAGATTCATTTCCTCTTCAAGGTGAAGGATAGATCCATCCTCAAGACGAAAGTTCAAATCCATCATGTCATCAGTTGTCTCAACTTCTGGAATCTCCGTCACCAAGAACGAGTTAATTGGTGGCAGATCAATACCAAGAAATGCCAGTGATCTATTGTCAAAAATCGAAAAGGCTTCTTTGAAAACCAGGTCGTAATTTTTTTTACTTATCTTTCTCATGTAGGGGTAAAAACTCTGGTGAGAATAAGATTAGAAGTATTCGGTTTTATGTTGAAAAAAGCGTTGCTGGTGAAACATTCACTAAGCAGGAAGAAAGAGAATGAAATGAAGGGATGACCTCTGATTACCCGTCATCCGTAACCCGACCAGATATCTATTGCAGATGACTTACCGGGCACCTAATATACATTTCATCAGGGTAATCAATTCGAGTTATAGGCAGCCCATGAAAACATAGGAACCCTCCGGATTTCACTCCTGCTTCCACCAGTGATTCTGATAAAGGATAAAAGAAGCAGACATAACAGAGCAAAATACCAGAAAGATATCGTTTTTCACCCATCATAAGTGTTGAGTATGGGGGATCAGGGGGAGGAATTATACATATAACCGATAGCCAAGTATCGATACCAGGACCAATAAAATCAACTCAATTCGTTTGTTATCTCGTAGAGTGAAAAATGGACTAACCCAATTTGATTAGCCCGGAAAAAAATTCCAATCGGGATGAAGAGTGAGAGGAAAGAACGTATGAATCTCCTTAGAGAGGCGATGATTGATTAACGGGATGACCTCTGACAACCCGTCATCGAAAGCCCGACCAGACGTGACTTATGAAAGAGTTATCTACCGGGCACCGAATATACATTTCATCAGGGTAATCAATTCGAGTTATAGGCAGCCCATGAAAACATAGGAACCCTCCGGATTTCACTCCTGCTTCCACCAGTGATTCTGATAAAGGATAAAAGAAGCAGACATAACAAAGCAAAATACCAGAAAGATATCGTTTTTCACCCATCATACGTGTTGAGTGTGGGAGATCAGGGGGAGGAATTATACATATAACCGTTAGCCAAGTATCGATACCAGGACCGATACAATCAGCTCACTTTGTTGGTTATCTCGTAGAGAGAGAAATTGACTAACCCAATTTGATTAGCCCGGAAAAAAATTCCAATCGGGATGAAGAATGAGATGAAAGAACGTAAGAATCTCCTTGGAGAGGTGGTGATTGATTAACGGGATGACTTCTGATAACCCGTCATCCGTAACCCGACCAGACATCTATTGCAGAAGAAGAACCGGGCACCTGATATACATTTCATATGGTTAACCCAACCCGGATATAGGCTGCCCACAAAAAACCTGTGATTATCACGAATCACGACCTGCAATTAGCCGGACCTCTCCAAAAAAAGGAAAGAAGCATGCCTGAATATCGAAACTTCGCGATAGATGGGGCTTTCAGAGTTATTCTGGGAGGAGAGTTCAGATTAGGGACCGGACCAGGGAACGATGGAGTTGGTGTTTATTGAGGGTAGGAGATGTCCAATACGATAGAATCCGGGGGGTGAACGAATACCTAGTGGAGGGAATGGGTGGGAGATAGTAATTGAAAAACAGGGGGTCGGGTTTTCATGGGGAACCGGAGTTTATCATTGGGATTGGAAAATAGGAGAGGAGGGTTATTGGGTGGAGAGGGAGAGGGATTTTTTGAGTTTATCGATGATTGATTGATCAAGACCGGTTGCTTTCTTGATAAACTCATCGTCCATACCAAGGGAGAGGAGGTTTTTCACGAACCCTTCTCTTTCTTCTTCCCTTCCTTCTTCCCTTCCTTTCTTCATCCCCTCTTCCAGTCCCTCCTCTTTCGCTTCATACATACGTGTAGCCTGATCATGAAGAAACATCTCTCTTGCTTCATAGAGCCGTCGGGTCTCTTCATCAAGACTCATAATCTGAAGATTGTTATACGCTTTTTGTATTGCGGGTTTGCCTTCAGTCACCATAATTATCTCCTCCTCCGTATATGCATTTAAAAATGTAAGCCACGATAGGAGATCTGTACCTTCATATGGTACCCTGCACCTATGAACCTTTGGGAGCTCCAGAAAATGAATTTCAAAGAAGTCACTCATGAGGATATCATGGGTTTTGTCATATGCCTGAAAGCAGGTATGAAGATCTTCAACAGGCATCAGCATATAATCCAGGATATTTATCACGATGGTGCGTTTCAGCTCATGATAACTATGGCCTCTATTGAGTTGGTCAAGATACATTTTTGCCCAGTAGAAGAGACTCCGTTTCTCCATTGATTTAAGATCGAGCACCTGCATCTCAATATCAACATGAACTCTGGAATCTGATAATGCCTTGATGTCCAGAATGCACTCCTTTTTCGTATCAGGTATGAGAAGATGTGGATCGGTGCACACGACACTCTGAAAATGATCCGGAAGGATAGCATTCAGGAGATCAAGGAGGATGTCAGAGTTATTCGGATCTCCAAAGAGTAACCGGAAAGCAAAATCATTCCGGGGGGACATGAGGAATTCGCCGGTATATGTCGTTATTGATCTCATGATGGAATAATTCGCCTTCATGAATTGGGCTTCATTTTATACATGAGTTGCTCTTTCTGATGGTGAATAAAAGAAAACCGCATTACGGTAGATTTTCTTAAAAGGAAGGGAGACGAGATTAGAGTGAGAACAAATATCGGGATGACCTCTGATAACCCATCATCCGTAACCCGACCAGATATCTATTGCAGAGAAATAACCCGGCACCAGATATACATTTCATATGGTTAACCCACACCGGATATAGGCTGCCCACAAAAACCTGTGATTATCACGAATCACGACCTGCAAATCACCGAACCTCTCTAAAAAGAGGAAAGAAGCATACACAAAATCGAAACTTCGCGATAGATGGGGCTTTTAGGACTATTCAGGCAGGTAATTTCGGCTCATGAACCGAACCTGGACCCAATGGGGTTGGTGTTGATAGAGGGCAGGAGATGTCCAAAACGATTGATTCTGGGGGGTGAACGAATCCCAAACGGAGGGAATGGGTGGGAGATAGTAAGTGAAAAACAGGGGGTCGGGTTTTCATAGGGAACCGGAGTTTATCGCTGATGTGGAAATACGAAAAGAGAGGAGGGGTTATTGGGTCGGCAGGGAGAGGGATTTTTTGAGTTTATCGATGATTGATTGATCAAGACCGGTTGCTTTGATTATCAGTTCATCCTCTATACCCAGGGAGAGCATGTTTTTGGCGACGGTTTCTCTCTCCTGTTTTTTTCCTTTTTCCATACCTTTTTTTATACCTTTTTCTAAGCCTTTCTCTAAGCCTTTTTCCATTCCCTTCTCTTCAGCATACTTTACAACTTTAAACATACGTAATTCCTCCCATAATTCATCAAGTATTTTTTGGTCAACAATCTTATCCGCTAATATTAAGGTTAATTCCCGGACTTTATTTCGAAGATCCTTTTCTGGAAGTTCTTTTTCAAGGTCAATCGTTCTCCTGAGCAGTTCAATTTTTGTGAGTTTGCTCTTCATAAGAGGTAAAAAGATAAGTTCCAGTTCGTTTACCGGTTCACCTTTTTCCAGAGCAGCCCGCATCTGGGAGAGCAGGGCATCACCATCACGATCAGACAGAACGATTTGTAGTACGTTATACTGTAGACTGCCAATATCTAATACTTTTGTTCCGCTCGAACTATCAGCAGGAGTAAGGACTACCGTATGGACCGGGGCATCATAATATCGGAAAAGACGGAGATCATAATGAGCAAACCTGATGAGATCTCTTTTTGAAAGATTCATTTCCTCTTCAAGGTGAAGGATTGATCCATCCTCAAGACGAAAGTTCAGATCCATCATGTCATCAGTTGTCTCAACTTCAGGAATCTCCGTCACCAGGAACGAGTGAATTGGTGGCAGATCAATACCAAGAAATGCCAGTGATCTATTGTCAAAAATCGAGAAGGCTTCTTTGAAAATCAGGTCGTAATTTTTTCGGCTTATCTTTCTCATGTGGGGGTAAAAACTCTGGTGAGAATAAGATTAGAAGTATTCGGTTTTTTGGTGGAGAATACACTACCGGGGAACCATTTCCGATGCAGAAAGAATGAGAATGATATGAAGAGAGGATCTCGGATTACCCGTCATCGAAAGCCCGAGCAGATGTCTATTACGGATAATTTTGGGCACCTGATATACATTTCTTATGGTTAACCCACCCCGGATATAGGCTGCCCACAAAAAACCTGTGATTATCACGAATCACGACCTGCAAAACCCTGAACCTCTCCGAAAAGAGAAAAGAAGCATACACAAAATCGAACCTTCGTGATAGGTGGGGCTTTCAGAGTTATTCTGGGAGGAGAGTTCGGATTAGGGACCGGACCAGGGAACGATGAAGTTGGTGTTTATTGAGGGCAGGAGAGGTCCAATACGATAGATTCCGGGGGGTGAACGAATCCCAAACGGAGGGAATGGGTGGGAGATAGTAATTGAAAAACAGGGGGTCGGTTTTTCATAGGGAACCGGAGTTTATCGTTGGGAATGGAAAATAGGAGAGGAGGGGTTATTGGGTCGGCAGGGAGAGGGATTTTTTGAGTTTATCGATGATTGATTGATCAAGACCGGTTGCTTTGATTATCAGTTCATCCTCTATACCCAGGGAGAGGAGATTTTTCGCTACTTCATTTCTTTCTTCTTCCCTTCCCTCCTCTTTCGCTTCATACATACGGGTAGCCTGATCATGAAGAAACATCTCTCTTGCTTCATAGAGCCGTCGGGTCTCTTCATCAAGGCTCATAATCTGAAGATTATTATACGCTTTTTGTATTGCGGGTTTGCCTTCAGTCACCATAATTATCTCCTCCTCCGTATATGCATTTAAAAATGTAAGCCACGATAGGAGATCTGTACCTTCATATGGTACCCTGCACCTATGAACCTTTGGGAGCTCAAGGAAATGAATTTCAAAGACGTCACTCATGAGGATATCATGGGTTTTGTCATATGCCTGAAAGCAGGTATGAAGATCTTCAACAGGCATCAGCATATAATCCAGGATATTTATCACGATGGTGCGTTTTTCCATTGATTTTAGATCGAGCACCTGCATCTCAATATCAACATGAACTTTGGAATCTGCTAATGCCTTGATGTCCAGGATGCACTCCTTTTTTGTATCAGGTAAGAGCAGATGTGGATCGGTGCACACGACACTCTGAAAATGATCCGGAAGGATAGCATTCAGGAGATCAAGGAGGATGTCAGAGTTATTCGGATCTCCAAAGAGTAACCGGAAAGGAAATCAATCGGGGTGACATGAGGAATTCGCCGGAATATGTAATGATCTCATTGAAATACCGAATCGGTCATAGAGAGGAACAGGGAATATTTATCTCCCTGAAGGAGAGAGTTCAGACAATCGTAGGAAGGTGACGTGATGGCTGATAACAAGAAATCCCCTGAAACTGGCGGGATAACCATGCAGATACCCGGCAAAGGGAGAACAAACCGTGACTGGTGGCCGGACCAGCTGAACCTGAAGATCCTCTCCCAGAACTCTCCACTCTCTAATCCACTTGGCCAGAAATTCAATTATCGCGTAGAATTTAGTAAGTTGGACCTTGCAGCGGTGAAACAAGACCTGAGGGATCTGATGACCAGTTCCCAGGATTGGTGGCCGGCTGACTTTGGGCATTACGGGCCTTTGTTTATCCGAATGGCATGGCATAGTGCCGGTACTTACCGGACCTTTGATGGCCGGGGTGGCGCTAGTGGCGGAGAACAGCGGTTTCCCCCGCTCAACAGCTGGCCGGACAATGTGAATCTAGACAAAGCCAGACGCCTTCTTTGGCCGATAAAGCAGAAATATGGTCAGAAGATCTCATGGGCAGACCTTATGATTCTTGCCGGAAATGTCGCCCTTGAGTCGATGGGATTTAAAACATTCGGCTTTGGAGGAGGACGTGAGGATGTCTGGGAACCTCAGGAAGATACATACTGGGGATCTGAAGATACGTGGCTTGGAGATAAGCGGTATTCAGGGGACCGTGAACTTGAAAAGCCTCTGGCTGCCGTTCAGATGGGGCTTATTTATGTCAACCCTGAAGGTCCGGATGGCAACCCGGATCCTGTTGCAGCAGCCAGGGATATCCGTGAGGTTTTCGCCCGGATGGCCATGAATGATGAAGAGACGGTTGCACTCATCGCCGGTGGCCATGCCTTTGGAAAAACCCATGGTGCCGGTCCTGCATCTCATCTGGGACCTGAACCAGAAGCTGCCGGAATTGAGGAGCAGGGGCTTGGATGGAAGAATAGTTTTGGTACCGGGAAGGGGAACGACACCATCACGAGTGGCATTGAGATCACCTGGACTCCCACACCAACGAAATGGAGTAATAATTTCTTCAGGGTTCTCTTTAGTTACGAATGGGAGTTGACAAAGAGCCCGGCCGGAGCATATCAGTGGAAACCAAAGGGAGAGGCAGGAGCCGGGACTGTTCCTGATCCCCATGACCCGAAGAAACGACATGCTCCGGGAATGCTGACGACCGATCTGGCTCTCAGGTTTGATCCCATATATGAGAAGATATCAAGACGATTTTACGAGAATCCGGAGTTATTTGCAGATGCTTTTGCCCGGGCCTGGTTCAAACTGACACACCGGGATATGGGCCCGAAGACCCGATATCTTGGCCCGGAGGTCCCTGATGAAGATCTCATCTGGCAGGATCCCATCCCGGCAGTCAACCACCCGCTGATTGATGACCAGGATATCGCTCATCTCAAGAACAGGATTCTTGCATCAGGTCTTTCTATCTCCCGGCTGGTATATACCGCCTGGGCCGCTGCATCGACGTTCCGTGGATCTGATAAACGCGGAGGTGCAAACGGTGCACGAATCAGGCTTGATCCACAGAAGAACTGGGAAGTGAACGAACCTGAAGAATTGGCAAACGTGCTGAAGATACTCGAGGGGATCCAGCATGAATTTAACCAGAATGCTCCCGGCGGAAAGAGAGTCTCTCTTGCTGATCTCATCGTTCTGGGAGGCTGTGCTGGTATTGAGCAGGCTGCAAAGAATGCCGGATATTCTGTTACAGTTCCATTCACTCCCGGACGGATGGATGCCGTGCAGGAACAGACCGATGCAGCATCATTTGCTGTGCTTGAACCGATGGCAGACGGGTTCAGGAACTATGCAAAACGTCATCTTCCCATGAAACCCGAGGCCATGCTGATCGACAAAGCCCAGCTGCTGATGCTTACTGCTCCCGAGATGACCGTGCTTATTGGAGGTATGCGGGTTTTGAATACCAATTTCGGGCAGACAAAACACGGGATTTTTACCGATAAGCCTGAAACTCTGACGAATGATTATTTCGTACATCTCCTTGATATGGGAACGGAATGGACTCCGATTTCAGAGACAGAAGACCTCTATGAAGGACGGGACCGCAGAACCGGAGAAATTAGGTGGACCGGAACACGAGTCGATCTCATCTTTGGATCGAACTCTCAGCTTCGGGCTCTTGCTGAGGTATATGCATGTTCAGATGGAAAAGATAAGTTTATTCAGGACTTTGTTGCGGCATGGGCCAAGGTGATGAACCTGGATCGGTTTGATCGTATTCATTGATCACCACCACCATGAGAATGATGGTGGATCACTATCCAATATCTTCCAAGTTCATATTAAAATGAAAAGCAGGGAACAGATGAAAGGGGATCCCGGAAGCCCCTGGAAGTAGCTCAAACTCTCCATGATGTTGGATATATTGAAGATGTCCCGGGTATGGAAACAAAGGCAAGGCAGACCGGGAACCATGTGATCATGGTGAAACATGGCTTGGATGTCACGCTGTCCATCACCTGCTATCGCTTGGCGAGCCTGAACTCGTCAGACCTTAAGAAAGTGAATATGAGCACTTAAAAAATCTTTTTCTACCTGAAAATGATGAATATTCAAACCATCTGACCGGAGAAAGAGGTATATGCGGGGAAAGGGAGTCGAACCCCTGAACTCCTACGAGAAACGCTCTTGAGGCGTTCGCCTTTGACCACTTGGCTATCCCCGCACAATAAGAAGAAGAGATGGTATGGAAGAGATCCACACCAAGCTGACGTACTTAGGTTGGTGAGGATCCTATTTGTATATTTTTGATATGATTTCACATCCGGACACCCACATATAAACCTTCTATAAATTACTGACCGGCCATCATAGATCGATACTTACTTTAGTCCAAACATAATAGGTTCAAGAGAATGGACAGGTCCCTCACCATCCACACAATACTCCGGCTTTTCGCACTGCTGGTCATGGCTCTTCTTCTTTCAACAAGCATTGGAGCCGCATCCAATCAGGACAACGGGCAGTTCATCCTGGTCCTGCATTCCTATAACCCAACTCTGACCTGGACGGCAAATATATCCCAGGGTATCCTGGCAGGACTGGGGCCATTGCCGGCTAATACCTCCATCTCATTTGAATACCTGAACTGGAAGAACTACCCAACTGAAGAGAACCTGAACCTTGTCGAAGACCTACTACGATACCGATACAAAAACCTACCGGTGGATCTCCTCATAACCACCGACGATGCCGCACTCATCTTTGGGCTGAAGCACCGTACCGAAATCTTTTCAGATGCACCGATAATCTTCACCGCGCTGAATGGATTTGATGAGATACGGCCAGACACATACCCAAAAACTACCGGTGTTATCGAAGCAATAAACCCGGAAGATACCATTGACAGCATTTTCCGCCTTTTTCCAGATACAAAGCATATCCTGGTACTCTGTGAATATACAGAATCCGGAAAAGGAATTGCAGAGATCATCAGGAAAGCCAGCCGAAACTATCAGAATCGGGCATTGTTCACCTACATCGGTGATATCACAACCGGGGAAGTATATGAGGAGGTCCGAAACCAGACACCAGGAACGGCCATCCTGATTGGTTCATGGTCGGTGGATAAAACCGGTGCTATCGTAGACATCGGTCAGTTTGCAGAGAAAGTAGCAGCAATAAGCCCGGTTCCGGTTTTCAACCTCTATGATTTTAATACCGGACGGGGAACCGTTGGAGGGAGTATCCTTTCCGGATACAGGCAGGGATATATTGCCGGTCAGATGGCCTCGGAGATACTGTCAGGAAAAGAGATATCTCAAATTCCAATTGTGGGAACTGATGCAACACAGTTGATATTTGATTATGCCGTTCTGGAACGATTTAAGGTGCCAAAGGAGCGTATCCCTCCGGGAAGCATCCTCCTGCATACGCCACCGGCATTCATTGAGCAGTATTATGGGTTTATCATGGCTGCCCTGCTTGTTATCATAATCCTGGCTGCTGCTCTTATTACCCTCCTTTCCATTATACTTGTTCGGAGAAGAACTGAAAAGTTAATGATGACCCTTCTTGATGCACTTCCCGGATATGCTTTTTTGAAAGACAGGAATGGAGTATACCAGTATGCAAACCAGACCTTGTGTGATACGATAGGTGTGAGGGCAGATGAGATAAAAGGAAAGACAGATTATGACCTGTTCCCTCATGAAATCGCAACCAGATACCAGGAGCAGGATGACACTGTCATTGCATCAGGAAAGCCGCTCTTTATCCCGGAAGAGACTATCCCTGAAAAATCTGGAACAAAGATTCCACTCACCGTGAGAAAAGTGCCTATTACCGATGCAAAAGGATCTGTCACCGGAGTAATCGGGCTTGCATTTGACATCACCGAGCAGAAGGCAGCACGGGAAGAACTTCTGGAGAGCCACGAGAAATACTATAACCTCTTTGAACTTGGAAAAGAGGCAATTTTCCTCATTGATCAAAGCACCGGAGAGATACTAGAAGCAAACCTCTTTGCCGTCGAGATGTATGGATACCAGAAGAGTGAACTCATCGGGATGAATATCACCTCATTATCTGCAGAGCCAGATACTACCAGAATACTTTCATCAGAAGTCCGGACCGGAACATTTGCCATTCCCCTGCGATATCATCAGAAGAAATCAGGTGTACGGTTTCCAGTGGAGATTATCGGCCGGTTCTTTGATTGGAAAGGGAAGATATGGATTGTTGCTGCCATTCGGGATATATCAGAACGGCTGCGGACTGAGAATGCAATCAGAAAAGCCACGGAGAAACTCAATCTCTTCAATTATCTCACCCGTATCACCATGAACAACCAGCTCTTCATTCTTCGGGGGTATCTTGACTTTGCTGCTGACATCGTCCGGGATTCTGATGCTGAAAAATACCTTGAACGGAGCCGGAGTGCTGTCCGATCTATCGACCGTCTCGTCCTCTTTTTGAAAAATTACCAGGATATGGGATTAAAACCGGCAGTCTGGCAGAATGTTGAGGAAGTATTCATCTATGCCATATCTCACCTGAGTATGGGAGGAATTTCCAGGGAGATTTTCGTGAAAGGGCTCTTCATCTATGCTGATCCATTCCTGGAAAAGGTGTTTCTGCACCTTGTCGAAAACTCCATCACACATGGTGAACGGGTAACAATAATCGGCATCAGGACAGAACAGGACGGAGAGGATCTGCTGCTCATATACGAAGATAACGGGATTGGGGTTCCTTCAGACTACAAGGAGCAGATCTTATCCCTGAACCTTGAAGGAAAAGCAGGAATAGGGCTCATACTGGTCAGGGAGATCCTCGCAATAACCGGAATTTCCATAACCGAAACAGGAGAGTATGGAACCGGTGCCAGGTTTGTGATGCGGGTTCCCAAAGGAAATTACCGGTTTGAGAGCGGCATTACATGAAATCTGCAAGGCCCATCTGTTCAACCTTTTCTTCTCCGAATGTGGACTCGATATTCATGTCTATTACTTCTATCCGCTGACGGGTATATTCGGTAATATTGTACTCTTCACATATCTGCCTGGACATCTGCAGATATTTCTTCACCGACCCTTCATGCACAGTTGGAATAATATTTCCGCCGCATTTGCATTTTCCGGCAAGAGGCATCCGGCGGTAACTGGTATTACACTTGGTGCACCGGAATTTCTGTTTTGAAAAGGCAGAGAGGTTTCCCTGCAGATCGCGAATAAAATGGGTCTTCAGGACACGTTCTGCAACATCGTGTTCATCTACGGCTCGAATCCGCTTTGCAAGGGAGAGTTCACAGTCAAGCTTGTCCAGCATCGACTGAAGCTGGGTATACATCGTCTCCAGGGGGCCGGCAGAAATATCTGATGTGTCATGAGTAAAGAAGAATCCCTCGATCTGTGCAGGAGTATTCAGCCGGCGCTCAACCCGGTCAACCAGACTCTCCACATCCTTGGCATTCCCGTACCGGAGAGCGGTCTCATACACCTCAATCGGGTACGTCGCACAGACATCCAGATTATGACTCTCCTTGTCAATCTCAGTCGGATCAATTCTGCTCGTCAGGACCAGAGGAGCATCCATCGAGCCACCCCGTGTTACCGGGAGAAATGAACGGGAGAAGTTAATCAGACCATCCAGCAGCAGCATGACACAGTCCTCATCACCGTCACACTGGCCGGTGAAGATCCCGTTTCCAACTACATTATGATCCCTATCAACCGTAAGGCAGTACACCCGCTCATCCTCACAGGGAACATAATCGATGGATACAATCCGGTCACTGATTACCACACCAGATTCCCATACAGGAACTGCATCGCCTATTTTCACCTCAAGAGCCCTTATTTTCCGTAAATATGAGACGTCCCAGACAAGCATGGCATGGTCAGGGGTTACCAGGAGATTCTTTCCCCGTGAGGTTGAGAACTGAATCAGGTTTGCTGGTGCCTTGTGCACGGAGACCGATGTTATCTTTCGGAGATGCGGGATTCCACCAGTGTCAACACTTCTGACATGGGCCGGCCGAACCGGGTCGGCATAGAATGTCCCCAGAGCGTCCACTCCAGCCTGTGAGAGATCCAAGTGTTCCAGAACAAAACGTCTGATCGGAATCTCCTCCAGGATCCCGTCCGCATAAATCTCGATAAGGGTGTCTCCATGAAAACAGTTCCTCCGTTTCGCAGCATGGAAGAACGGATGTCCATATCCCACATTTGCTTTTGAAAATCCGATGATCCGGGCAAGGACACCGGCACTGGTGTGGGGAGCAAGACCGATGACCAGGTGGCCGACGAGATCACTCCGCGTTTCAAGGTTGTAAAAGGGAGGAAGGCCATAGACCTTCTCGAGCAGTGTGTCAATAAACCGGGTGCAGGAGAAGAGGTAGTCCCCACAGCCCTCCGGTACAAGAATATCCTGGGGGGGCAGTTCAAGAACCTGGTCAGGATTCTGCAGGGGAACTCCATATATATCCTGCAGATACCCTAATTCCCGCAGTCTCTCAACCGAAACACCAATCTCTCTGGGCCTGAAGTGGGTGAGCGGCATATCAATGATATCAAACCTGACTGTCCCGTCTTTGAAGACAAAGAGCTTGTTTGCAGCCCGGATCACCCCTTTTTCTATGAGCTCGACCGGCTTATTACGTGATACAAGTCCTTTGACACCTTTCACCAGTTCAACATCCCGATCCCGCATGCCAAGGTCAGCAAAAGCCTGCTGCAACATCTGCCGGACATTGACGGTGTACTGCCTGACTGATGTGGGCTCCATGCCACACTGAGGGCATACCGGTCCCTGGACCTCAATTCCGCATCGTGAACATGACAAGACCGGTTCAGTATGGGTTCCACATGAGCACCGGTTTTTGTATGACTCACTCCCACAGGCAGGACATCGCCTGACACCCATCTCAAGCTGCAGGTTCCCCCCTTCGGTATTTGCCTGGTAGGAGAATTTGGAGGCTTCCTGCACTGACCGCCGGGACCCTCCTGCTTCTCCGACCGGAAAGAGTACATGGGGGGCAGGTTTCATCTCCCGGGGCTTTGATTTCCCTGGTCTTCCCATTCGTCCCCCGATCCTGGTCCCTGCCTTTGATCTCATCTTCATTCCGGAGAGAAACTGCACGAGATCCAACGCGGACTCAGGGAGTTCCTTCTCCCAGGAATCGGAGAGAGCAAGGGAGCTGTCAAGCCCCAGACATTTGAGAACTATCCTGCATGGGGTGATACGGATCATACCTTCCCTCACCTGGTGTTCACAGAGCACACGCTCCAGATACTCCTTTATCGTGGGATCAAGCGGGAGAATGAGGGTTTTATCAGCGAGCGTGCCATGCTTGTGAATAAACTCAGCAAGGCTCCTAATCTCGGCAGGTTTGAGATCATCCCAGAGGTAGAGGTAATCAGGATGGAGGTATAATCCGGACTCACATTGGAGAATAGCCTCATCTTCATCTGCCGGACGGGTGGTGCCTCCTTCAAGACGCCACCAGGACTCACAGTACGCAGACGGGACAAGCACATGATTGTTCTCCATGAACTCGCCATAACTGATGAGTATTTCACCAACATCGATGATATGACTGACCTGGGATGAGAGTTCCCTGGCTCGTTTTGCATCATGGATCCTGACCACATCACCATTGATGAGTCTGACCGTCGGGCCCTGAATGCTGTCAACCGGGGAGATTCCGGCAGCTTTTCCCGGCCTTTCTATCTTCATCTGGGTTCCGACGGCGAGAAAATCCCCAAGAATATGCAGGGTTGCAGGATTCAGACCCGCTGCAGCAAGGCCGGTATTCCGTGAGCGGCCATATACCAGCCTGAATCCCCCCTCCCGCATCGGGTATGAAAAGACGGGTCTTCCTCCGATTAAATCCCTGAGAAATTTATCTTTCGGGTGAATGCCCACCTCCTTTTCTTCTGATGATGAGCTTCCGGCAGTGGCCTGGATCATCTCTTCAAGCCAGTCCCAGCCGTCCATCTTCATTTTTCTGACGTTTTTTAGGACTTTTGGTGCTTTTAAGGCAAGACCTTCGGCGATGACAAGGGCCATTCCTCCCCGGACGGTGTTTGTCTCAACCCGTTCCAGATTCCGATGACCTGATACCTCTTCCTTTTCAGTCGGTTCACCATCAATACAGACTGGACAGTTACTGATGATAAGCCGGATCTCCCGTTCGGATGGGAGATACTGCAGACTCATGATGGAGTTATACTGCCTGATCTCCTCGATATACCGTTCAATCTCCTCTTCCCGTGGCATGTATCGTGACATGCCCAGAATTCTCCGGACATAATCACCGACCAGGACGGAGAGAGCCTGTGCCGTTCCTCCGGCACTCCGGATGGGACCTGCATAGTAAATAGCAAGGTATTCAGATCCGTCATCATTTTTCTTCACCGCAACCTTGGCAATTCCTTCTATGGGTGCAGAAACGACCCCTTCGGTGAGGAGAGCCATGGCAGTCCGGATTGCATGATCCAGGATCTCTTCTTTTGTCGTCTCTCCAAACTTCTTTTCTGCAAAATAATCGCCAATATGAAGGGACGCCTCTTCTCGGGACATGACCGCTTCAAGTTCACGGATCATCTGGGCCACACCGGGGATACCCACCTGGGCCTCAACCCGGTCTGCCAGATCATTTGCAATTGGGATCTCGACAACCGTCTCAGGGTCGAGTCCAGTCTTCCTGGCGGTCTTCGCAACCTCCATCGCCTGTGCAAGACCTGCATTCAGCCGGTCATAATATTCCTGCATCCGGGGTGATATGTCTGCCATGATGAGATGTGAGTAGTATGTTTGTCGTATGAGTGGATAATGTGCTGATTCTCTGAAAAAAACGGGAGTGATGAGATTCATGCTCCCTTCAGTCCGCCTTTCAACCGGGCCTGATCAAGGAGGGTCTGAATGGCAGAATCACCTGGTCGCATCTCCAATGATTTCTTCAGATAGGGAACTGATTCTTCTGTTCTTCCAAGGGCAAAGAGTGATTTGCCAATCCCTGACAGAACCTGAACATCTTCAGGGAAAGAAGGATATGCCTGGTTGAATGATCGGATCGCGGACTGATAATAAGGTTCAGCCTGGGTCCCGAATCCTCTGTCAGACAACTCCTCGGCCTTCCTTATCTCTGCAAGACCCTTGGCCCGCCAGGCATCTGAAAACCCGGGGAGCCTTTCGACCGCACTCCCATAACTCTCAATCGCTTTCTGATACTCCTCTTCATTCATCCACCGGTTCCCGGCCTCAAATAGTGATCTCGCTTCAGATGCTGCTATTCCGTTCATCCAGGGAAGGAGGAAGAGCTGGACCAGAATGATAATGGCCATAAACAGGGTTGCATAAAAGAGAACAACCTGCAGGATTCGGGGGATAGATGATCTCCGGGCTTTAGGGGTTTCCTGATCAGGTGATGAGCGGGGCGGATGATAGGACTGGTGAAGATGGGCATAGTACCAGGTCCGGGGATCCCGGTACCGCCTCCCTCCGCTGTAATACCGCCCATAGTCTGATCCTTCCGCTTCCAGGAGGGAGATATCATATGCTTCCCGTTTCTTCTGATCTTTTAAGACCTGGTACGCCTCATTCACGACCTTGAATAACTCTTCAGCCTCAGGACTACCGCATACATCAGGATGAAGCACCTTTGCCAGCTTTCTATACGATGCCGTAATCTCTTCGGGTGAGGCATCCCGCCTGACATTTAATAGCTCGTAATATGACTCCCCGGGATCAGGCATCAGTTGCTTCTCAGTATCAGGATACAACTACGTTAAACTATCCTGCCATCCATGATCATCATCACTCAGGGGTGCAGGCTACCCGGATACAATCCTCCGTTGACCCGATGACCGCCCCGGCTCCACACATGGTCGGAACATAGGAGAGTGCCTTCCCGCTGTTTACCATGATCCGATCATACCGTTCAAGGGCTGGGGAGACGACCATACAGGTATCGGCATACACTCTGGCTCCGGAACGCTCTATCCTTCTGATCTGCTCACTCTCACGTTCGATGACATCCCGTGCAGCAAAGATGTATACCGGTTTTGTAACCGAACATCCTTCCAGGAGGGATGCAAGGTATATGAGTTCATCAGGAGAGCAATGTGGACATCCGATAGCCACTGCATCCACCTGCTCGCCGGTAAAGAGGGATGCCACCTCATCAGCGTTGATGACGAACTGCTCTAGCCCTTCGGTACTATAGGAGAAGACCCGTGCTTCAGGGGTGATACCCTGCACATGATACAGGGCAACAGCCCCGGTTGCCGCCATCGCTGCCCCGAGATTTTTCAGCTGATCCCTGCCCGGTCGGATTCCTGAAAAGAGTGGAATCCGATTCCCGCTGATTTTACCGGCCAGATACCCGAGTGCCCCGTACCAGGATGCATCGGCTTGCTTTGGTTCACCTTCAACCTGAATATGAATACTGGGTTTTCTGTTCTCCACCAGGTGAAGTCCGTATTTTGGTGTTTTCCCGATTATCGCTGCTGCAAGAGCTGACGGGCCACCCTCCCGGTTGGTTCTGGCACCGATGACCGAGTTTGCATAACTGACCGCTGAGGACTCTGACCATGCCAGATGGTCCCCATACTCGGTGATGTTCAGGTAGTACGGAGTACATGTGCATTCAAGCCTGATGCCAAGACGCTCATAAGCTGAGATGACCTCAAGTTGTTTTTTTGCAAATCCGGGATCTATGCCCATCTCCTCCCACCTGATCCGATCCATCCCGACCGGGTTGAGGACTGCCGGAACCGCAGCATGGGCATCAAGACTTGCCAGCCATTTCAGCCCCCATTCACCGATGGTCTTGTATGACGCTCCGGAGACCTGGGCACTCCTGATCGGTACCATCTCCTCAGCACCAAAGACCTTTCCGACTCCGACCAGGATCTCCAGGAGCTGCTGTTTTGTCTCCCCTTCCTCTCCATTGAGGATGGCCTCTTCCTCTGCAGTCAGGTGCATATGATCAGTCCTCCCAGACCGCTCTGACAAACTCCTCTTCCTTTCCTAACTCCATGGTTGCATCAATACCCATCTTGACATTGAGCCCGTCCCCGATCCTGGATGGATCAAGCGATGAACCACGGACACCGGGAATAATGAGGGTGTCACGGTCTGCACGAACCCGTGTTGCAATGGCAAACTCTACGTCAGATGGATTGCAGGGATTGATATCACCATCAACAATGACCACATGCTTAAGTGACGTATGTGCAGCAAATGCAGCCATGATGGCATTTTTCCCATCTCCCTCGGTTCGTTTTTTAATCTGGACAACGCCATGCAGGTACCCGCATCCGCCCTTGGTCAGGACCACATCGGTAACCCCGGTCACTCCGGCAACTGACCGGTAGATGAGCGGCTCATAGGGTGCTCCCATCAGGAGTTTATGCTCATCCCCTGCATTTACAAGTCCGTGGTAGATAAAGTCAGGTTTCGTATACATCCCGGTCAGCTCAATCACCGGTTGGACCCGTTCAGGATCATAGGTCCTGGTGATATCCACATATGGGCCTTCCACAGCCGTCTCATTTCCGATGTACCCTTCAAGGATGATCTCAGCGTCAGGAACCCTGACCCCGTTCGAAAGGGTATATACCGGCATCTCACCACCAAGGAGTTCAGCGGCAAAGGGCAGTTCCATGCTCTCCGGGACTCTGCTGCAACTGGCAAAGAGGACAAGTGGGTGCATACCGATGACGATTGCAACCGGGAGTCGCTCTCCATTGGCCAGAGCTTTCTTATGAAGGGTATGCGTATGTCTGCCTTCCACCAGACGGGCAACAAGTCTGTCTTTTCCCGCTTTGAGCATCCGGTGAACAGAGGCATTCTCAACCCCTTCGTACCGGGAGAACACTACACCAGAGTTCAGATATCTTCCGGCCTCTCCGGGATAATTTTCCATGATGGGAATTTCATCAAGGTTTACCGGCCTCATGGGAAGGGATCCTGCATCGAGGAGTTTTCCGTCATACCGGCAGGAAGCAAGCCGGGGAACCAGAATTTCGGGAGCAACACCGAGGGCCACAGCCAGGGATTCCCTGGTTGCGACAAGGTTCATAACCGCTTTTCTGCCATCAAGATTATGAAAGAACAAAAGCCGGTCTGTACTGAATGCACGCTTTGGTGCGTCATGTCGTGAGGAAACCGGATCATGCACATCAGTGACAAGACCCCTGGTTCTCATCTGTTCAATAAATGTCCTCATGGATATCCACTCCATCTTCCGCCTATTGAGTGTGTGATATTCAGATGATCCAGTATCCGTGCAATAACCGCATCCACAAGCCCGGTGATATCATCAGGCCGGTGATAAAAGGGAGGGCTCGCCGTCATGATGAGTGCTCCGGCATCATGGGCACGAAGCATATTTTCAATATGAATACGTGAGAGGGGGTTTTCACGAAGGAGCAGAATACAGGGTCTTCGTTCCTTTAATGTCACATCCGCAGCTCTGGTCAGCAGATTTGGCGTAAAGCCATGAGCGACTGCAGACAGGGTCTTCATGCTACAGGGTGCAATGACCATACCCTGATGAAGAAATGAGCCACTCGCAACCGGAGATGCAAGATTATCAGGTGAATGAACAATAAGATCAGAATCCTCAAAGGATACCTTTTCATGACGGGCAATCTCACATGCCACCTGAGTCAGAATGATATGAACCTCAGCCTTTCCAGCCAGGTGGTCAAGCAGCCTTCTGGCATAGAGCATCCCTGATGCTCCCGATACCCCAACAATTATCCTCGGATTCATAATTCACACCTCATATTCGCTCCTGCATTAACACTCTGCTGCGGGACGGATACCGGTATCAGTCATGTGATTCACAGAGCTATCTTTCTCTGAACCATAATGATGGTATCACTCTCGAGAAATGACTGACTCGGTTGATACGTTTCGCGCACAAAAGATAATTAAGACCCACTCATAGAAATCTGGCGCGCTCAGGATTTATCGGATCCAATATATTGATATAAATCCTTATTAACAGAATTAGGTCTTGTTTTCCGGTCAGGGGCATTTCCAGAGCCGGGTTTGAAAATGATAGTATTTAATAGGGCTAAGCGTACAGATTAGCACATATATCATGTGAAGGGTATCACCTGAATCAATTCGGGTCTACCTGCGGATGGGAGGCGTAATGATGAAGATGTGGAGATATGTACCAATTATTCTGCTTATTCTCCTCTGTGGTGGGGTCACTGCACAGGAGATTGTGTTTTCTCCTACAGGGGGAACAGGAGAAGAGATCCAGGCGGGGAATATATCATTCAGTACCCCGGTGAGTGCATCAAGCGGTATTGCAATTCTTTCGGTTGCACAAAACCCTGATGAGTATACCATCTCGAATACCGTGACGGTAGATACTACCAGATTTGATCTCTCCTCAGAGTCATGCGGGGGAGCTGAGAAGCAGATCACGTTCGGAAACCTGAACCATATTAACCCGAAAGTTTCTGATGGAAGAGTTGTTTTTGAAGAATGGAATGCAGGTGTTTCCGGCATTGGTCTGTATGATATACAGTCAGGTGGGCTGTATCCGGTATATCCGGGAAAACTTCATCAGACCAACCCGGATATCTCTGGCAGAATCGTCGTGTATGAACAGGCCGGAGCAGGATCAAACCAGGTAACCAACATCAACGGGTATGATCTGCAGACCGACACTGCAGCGCCAATCTCTTCATCAACTTCCAACCAGAACCAGCCGGTGGTATCTGGACGATATATCGCATGGCAGGACTGGAGAAGTGGCAATCCTGATATCTACATGGCTGACCTGAATTCAGGAACCAGCCAGGCGGTAACAAAGGATCTTGCAGAACAGAAGAGACCTGACATCTCCGGATCATATATTATCTGGGAAGACTGGCGGAACGGTAATGCCGACATTTATCTGTATGACATTACCGCCGGGAAGGAGTACCAGCTGACAAATGACCGATCTGATCAGAGAAACCCACGGATTAGCGGGAAGATTGTTGTCTGGGAAGATAACCGGAATGGAATTTCTGATATCTATGCCATGACGCTGGATACCTTCCAGGAGTACCAACTGACCGATAGTAAGTATAAGGCAGTAAATCCTGATGTTTCTGGTCCGCTTGTGGTGTGGGAGGATTACCGGAACGGAAACGCAGATATCTACCTGCTTGACCTTATTACCGGGTATATCTACCAGGTAACAACCAACCAGGGAGACCAGAAGAATCCGTCGATCTATGGAAATCATCTGGTCTGGCAGGATTACCGGACTGGAAACTCGAACATATTCCTGTATACCTTCTCACAGGGAGTCGGATCTGGGAAGTATCAGCTCTATGGCTCTGCCACGATAAGCGGAAATGCAGCACCGGTCGGGACTGAAGTCAAGGCTCTGATTGACGGGGTGGTCAGGGCAAAGACCACGGTGCAGCAGGCTGGAAGTTATGGATCCTCCTACGGACCGTTCCTTGAGATTCCGATTACCAGTGCAGATACAGGCAAAACCATCTCATTCAGACTGAACGAGTTCCAGGCAGATCAGGTCCTTACCGTCGGCACGGGCGGAGTTATGAGGCAGGATCTCTCTGCTTCATCGGTTCCACCCGTCCAGACATATACCCTCTCCGGGAATGCATTCGTAAACAGCATGCCCGCACCGGTTGGAACAATCATTACCGCAACCATCGATTCCCAGATCAGGGGACAGGTTACGGTTACCACCGCGGGGTCCTATACCGGCCTTGCAATCCCGGTCAATCAGAACGACTCTGGAAAGACGATCATCTTTACGGCAACAACCAGCAGTTCATCTCTGCAGGCTTCCCAGAGTATTAGCGTCGGACAACAGGTAGGTGGCTGGTTTGACCTGACCTTTGGAACAACTCCCTCGCCGACTACCTACCAGTTCAGCGGGTCAGTTCTGCTTGACGGGCAGTATGCACCAGCAGGAACAGTCCTTTCCGCAGTCATTGACAATCAGATCAGGGGGCAGACAACCGTTACGACAAACGGGCAGTACGGCACCCTGAACGTTCCGGTGTACCAGACCGATAATGGGAAATATATAACCTTTACCGCTCAGTTCAGCGGGGCTACCTATGTTGCCGGACAACAGGTGACGGTCTCGGTCCCGCAGGGCGATCTCATCATCGCATCCGCAGATGTCTCTTCCGCAAGTGGTCAGATTATTCAGAAGAGACTTGACCTGACCTTCATTGTGTCTGCCCAGTCCAGATATTCATTCTGGGGCCGGGCAACCCTTGACGGAACACCTCTTGCTGCAGGAAATACCATCTACGCCACTATAGACAATCAGATTCGGGGACAGATAACTACCCAGATCGCCGGTTCATACGGCTCTGAAAACGGACCATACCTTGAAGTGCCGATCACTAATGCCGACATTGGAAAGACCATCAGATTCCAGACAGCAACCGGGGCAGAGGGAGACCAGAGTCAGCTGGTTGTAAGTGGTCTGAAAGTCTTAAAGAACATTAACTTCGTCTCAAAACCTTCCAGTGCTGCTGATTTCACGGCAACTCCGACCCAGGGGGCTATTCCCCTTTCCGTCAAGTTCACAGACAAGTCATCAGGAAACCCGAAATCCTGGTACTGGGACTTCGGCGATGGAACAACCTCTTCTGAAAGAAACCCGACCCATGTATATACCAGAAACGGGGTCTATTCTGTCGGTCTGATGACAACCCTGTGGAACGGGCAGACAAAGAGCGTTGTAAAACAGAACCTTATTACCGCCGGAATAGTCAGCCCGCCAGAGGCACAGGTCACCCTGAACCAGGGGTGGAACTTCATCTCTGTACCAAAGATGCTTGCAGATGGACAAAACTCCGCCAAAGCCCTCTTTGGTCATGTTGATGTCGGCGGTCACAGTATCTTTGCATATAATCCACGGACAAAATCCTGGAGCACCGTCAGTGCTAATACGGTTATCAATCCTCTTGATGCGGTCTGGATTTACTCAACCAAGAAAGATGCAATATACCTCTACTTTGCCGGTGACGCTCTTCAGATCCCACCGACCAGAAAACTGGTCAAAGGATGGAATACCTTCGGAGTAACCAGCCTGAATACAGTTCCTGCACAGAACGCCCTGCTTTCAGTCAGAGACCAGTGGATCTATGTAATCGGCTTTGACTCCTCGATCCAGCGGTATCAGGGCACCATCATGAACGTGCCGGAGAGTAATGCCAATGTTCTGTATCCCGGATATGGATACTGGATTTATATGAGTGAAGAGGGAGATCTTGCCGCTATCGGCATATAAGGAGAATGTATCACCAATTTTTGTACAATATGAGAGGAAAAACCATGAAAATCGCATCACTGTTAATGGTTCTGATGTTCCTCCTGCTTGTGCCCTGCCTTGCAGAAGAGGAGATCGTTGAATTTGAGCCTGTTGTAAGTTTCTCAGCAGAAGAATTGATTGCGCAGGCACCAGGTATTGAAGAACAGATGACCTTTGACTCAGTCTTTGACTGGGACCCACGGGTTGACGAACAGTATGTTACCTGGACACAATACGAAGGGCAGGGAAAGGTCTGGTACTATGATATGAAGTCCGGAAACCGACAGATGGTCGCCAATATTATGAGCGATCAGAATAATCCGGACATCTCCGGAGGTATTATTGTTTGGGATGATAACCGGCACAAGAACTCTGACATCTACTCATATAACATACCGATGCACAAGGAAAGCCCGGTGTATGTGGATACTACCAATAAGTTCAGACCGGCTGTCTCCCAGGATATGGTTGTGTTTGAGGACTTTGGCAATGATGATATCAGGGATATCGGGATGGTAAAGGTAGGTACCAGTGCCAGGCCGGTATACATCAATCCAAATGACAAAGATAAGGCCAACCCTGACATCGATGGCGACTGGATTGTCTATCAGCAGCTTGATGACAACAAAAACGACTGGAACATTTACCTCTATAATTATAAGACCGATAAAACAGTTCAGGTGACAAGAGATCTCCGTATCCAGCAGAATCCACGAATCTCCGGTGATTACGTCGTCTGGGAGGACAACCGGAACGGAAAATGGGACATCTTCATGTATAACATCAAAAAGGACATGACAACCGCTGTCACCTTTGATGATTATGATGATGTAGAGCCTGCCGTATCAGGATCCAAGATCGTGTGGACCAGGTATGATCAGGAGAATAACAGCGATATCTACATGGTAAACCTCCAGATCCCGAAGACCTATGCGGTTTGTGTCGGTCCTGGAAACCAGATACGTCCTGATATCTATGGTGATAAGGTTGTTTGGCAGGATGACCGGTTTGGCGGATGGGATATCTTCATTTACACCCTTGAACCGGATACCCCCTTTACTCCATACCAGTTCTATGGCCCGGTCACCTTCAATTACCTCCCTGCTCCGGTAGGAACAGAGATCATCGCAAAGATTGACGGGGTAACCAAGGACTCCATCGTCACGACCCAGGAGGGATATTATGGTGGAGCAGGAGGTTTTGCAGATCAGCTGACGGTAAAGATTAACCAGGCTGATATCGGTCGGCAGATCTCATTCTGGAGTGGAGGAATCCAGGGAGCACCATCGGTTACCGTCTCCGGTGACGGGAAGATGATGGAGCAGCCGCTGAATTTTATCTATGCACAGCCGCTTCCGGACCTTCTGTTCTACGGTTCGGTTACCATTGATGGTCAGCCTGCTGCGAAGGGAACAGTCCTGAAAGCAATGATTGACGGTGTTGTCAGAGGCAGTTATGAAATAACCCAGACCGGTCAGTATGGTGGAGAATATGAAACCGATCCGGCTCTGCGGGTCCCGATTACTGTTGATGACATCGGAAAGCACATCACCTTCATGGAGGGGGAGTATGCTGCAGGTCAGACTTTCCAGATAACCAGTGGGGGCAGATTCAGACAGGATCTTACCTTTACCACGATTCCGCCAATGAGTCCGTATGAATTCTACGGATATGTCCAGATTGACGGTAAGTCAGCCCCGGTGGGAACCACCATACAGGCAAAGATCGATAATACCGTCGTGACCACCTATGTCACCAGGTATGCAGGTTCGTACGGGGCTCCGGGGCAGGCTCCTGACGATCCACGACTGATCGTTCCGGTTACTGAAGCTGATGCAGGAAAGACGATCTCATTCTGGATCGGAACCATCAGGGCAGGGGCAACCCAGGTCATCACCCGTGGCGGTGAGCGCATCATCCGAAAAGACCTGGACTTTGGCAGCTCACCACAACCAGGTATTAATGCAGACTTTACCGCTTCTCCACGAAGCGGTCCTGCTCCCCTGACTGTTCAGTTTACTGATCTCTCAACAGGCGGGCCGACCATGTGGTTCTGGGACTTTGGTGATGGAGTCATTCCGGCAAATGCAACCTGCTCAGGAACTGACTGTCACAATATAGCAAACCCGATTCACACCTATGCACGGGAAGGCACCTATACCGTCACTTTGATAGCATCCAACCAGTACGGAGCATCTGATACTGAAGTAAAGACCGGATATATCACCGTTGGACAGATTACACCGGGCATACAGGCGGACTTTACCGCATCCCCACGGAGCGGTTCAAAACCCCTGACGGTCCAGTTTACCGATCTCTCAACCGGTGGGCCGACGATGTGGGCATGGAACTTTGGAGACGGAACGACTGAAGGTCTCCTGGCAAATCCGACCCATACCTACGTAAATGACGGGACATACACCGTCACGCTGACTGCATCAAACCAGTTCGGAGCATCAGACACGGAAGTAAAGTCAGGATACATCTGTGTTGGAGGCAGTCCACAACCGGTTGATTCAATCACGATTTATCCAGGCTGGAACTTTATATCTGTTCCAAAGAAACTGGCACCAGGAAAGGATACTGCAGCAATCTTCAGCCATATTCAGGTGGACGGGCACAGTATCTTCCAGTATGATGCAGTGACCGGGCAGTGGATAACCATGACCTCATCAAGCCCAATAAAGCCACTCGATGCAGTCTGGATCTACTCACGGGTCGCAGACAAGGTCTCACTTACCTATGACTCTGATCCGCTGCAGACACCTCCGACCAAGGAGTTACGAAAGGGTTGGAATGCAATCGGATTTACCGGACTTGAACCATTGGAAGCAAAGTTCACCTTCCTGTCAGTTCAGGATAAGTGGGTAAACTGCCTTGGATTCAACGAAGAGAAACAACAGTATGATCAGATGATCATCAAGGGCAGGAATGATGATGCACGCCTGTATCCATACAGCGGGTACTGGTTGTTCATGTCTGATAACGGCACTCTTGCCGCTATTTCAGCCTGATTATTTTTTGGGGATGATAAAAATGTGGGGGGATGTGATATGCGAACAGAGACAGGATTCAGATGGATACCATTAAGTTGGTATGAGATAAGGTACGGTTTGAGTGGGTGTGTCAGAGGCACATTTCACAACTGCTGGTGGTGGGAAGAATGAAAAAAATAGTGTATATGCTCGCCCTGTTTCTGGTGCTGACATTTGCGGCATCAGGTATCGTGTCAGGAGCAGGAGAGCAGACTAGTAAAGCAGGAGCTGGAGAGGCCATCTGTGATGGTCCTGGTGGTGCCTGCATTATTGCTGATTTTATCGGGAGCCCTACAGACGGGGTCGCTCCACTTCGTGTTCAGTTCCTTGATTCATCGACCGGGTATCCGACGATGTGGAACTGGGACTTTGGAGATGGAAATGTTGCATCCGGAACTGCAAATCCGGTCCATATTTACAGTGAGCCCGGGATTTATACCGTCAGTCTGACGGCGACCAGTATTACCGGTGCTACGAGTACCAAAGTCAGGCAGCGGTATATCATTGTCAGGGATAAATATCCGCTTGAGGCAGATTTCCTGGCAAATCCAACCTATGGGAAAGCGCCACTTCATGTTCAGTTTACCGACTGTTCCAAAGGTGCTGTTGAAGAGTGGAGATGGGACTTTGGAGACGGGGGTACTGCATATGAGCAGAATCCAAGTCATATCTATCAACGGCCTGGCAAATACACCGTTACACTGACGGTGAGCAGCCCGACTGCAGGGACAAGTACCAAGGTGAAGGAGAAGTACATCATCGTTGAGCCTTCCTGTATCATAGAGGCCAGGTTCAGAGCTGATCCAACGTCCGGTTCTGCTCCGCTCACGGTGAAGTTTACAGATCTCTCAGTTGGAGGACCAACCATGTGGGCATGGGACTTTGGGGATGGAACCACCGACATGGTTGCAAACCCGACCCATGTGTATAAGAACCCCGGAACATACCAGGTTCGTCTTACCGCTTCAAGCCAGACCTGTGAACCAGGAGTCAGTGAAACGACCATTAAGGTGAATCCGCCGCAGATTAAGGCAGATTTCTCTGCAGACCCGCGATCCGGTGAAGCTCCGCTGACAGTTCAGTTCACTGATCTCTCGACCGGGAACCCGACCATGTGGAACTGGGACTTTGGGGATGGCACAATTATACCAGCCAGTGAAGACGAGGAAGTGGCCTGTGAAGGGGGAAGATGTCCGCCGCCGAACACGCTTCAGAACCCACGGCATACCTACCTGGTACCCGGAACATATGCCGTGACACTGACCGCTTCAAACCAGTACAGTTCTGATACGATCACAAAGACACAGTATGTCACGGTCACACCACGGGCCATAAAGGCAGACTTCTCTGCAAACCCACGGTCTGGTGAAGCTCCGCTGACAGTTCAGTTCACTGATCTCTCGACCGGGAACCCGACCATGTGGAACTGGGACTTTGGGGATGGCACAATCATACCAGCCAGTGAAGACGAGGAAGTGGCCTGTGAAGGGGGAAGATGTCCGCCGCCGAACACGCTTCAGAACCCACGGCATACCTACCTGGTACCCGGAACATATGCCGTGACACTGACCGCTTCAAACCAGTACAGTTCTGATACGGTCACAAAGACACAGTTTGTCACGGTCACACCACGGGCAATCAAGGCAGACTTCTCTGCAGACCCACGGTCTGGAGATGCACCATTGACAGTCCGGTTCACCGATCTCTCAACCGGGAACCCGACCATGTGGGCATGGGACTTTGGAGACGGGGCAACGGACATGGTTGCAAACCCGACCCATGTGTACACAACACCGGGAACCTACTCGGTAACGCTCACCGCGTCGAACCAGTATACGTCCGACACCGTGTGCAAGACACAGTGGGTTACCGTCAGGGATGTGTCAATCAATGCTGACTTTGTCGGTAATCCGACCAGCGGCTATGCACCTCTGACCGTTCAGTTCACCGATCTTTCAACCGGAAACCCGACCAAGTGGCTCTGGGACTTCGGGGATGGGGGAATTATTCCGGCAAGTGAAGATGAGGAAGTAACTTGTGAAGGAGGAAGGTGTCCGCCGCCAAACACCCTGCAGAATCCACGGCACACCTACCGGCTCCCCGGCACGTATACCGTTACACTGACGGTATCAAACCAGTATGGCACCTCTGACACAGAGGTAAAGCAGGCATACATCACGGTCACCGCAAATGCAATCGTTGCAGACTTTGATGGAACCCCACGATCAGGATGTGCCCCGCTTACCGTCCAGTTCACCGACAAGTCATCAGATTCACCAACCATGTGGAATTGGGACTTCGGAGACGGAGGCATCATTCCAGCCAGTACAGAAGAGAATGTAACCTGCGAAGGAGGAGCATGTCCGCCGCCAAACACCCTGCAGAACCCGAGACATACCTACACCGTTCCAGGAACCTACACCGTCACCCTGACCGCTTCAAACCAGTATGGAGCAACTGGTACGGTCACAAAACAGGCATTTATCACGGTGGAGAGTTGTCCGGCAATCAAGGCAGACTTTGATGGAGTACCACGGTCTGGTGAGGCCCCGCTCTCGGTCAGCTTTACCGATCGCTCGAGCGGAAACCCGACCATGTGGGCATGGGACTTTGGAGACGGGGCAACGGACATGATTGCAAATCCTGTCCATACCTATACCAGGGAAGGAAAGTACACCGTCACCCTGACCGCATCCAGCAAATATGGATCTGACACGATCTCAAAATCTGAGTTCATCACCGTGAACACTCCCTATGATGATCTCATCCCGGTATCGGGTGGTTGGAACTTCATATCAGTGCCAAAGAAACTGGCACCCGGATTTGACACAGCATCGATCTTCAAGGTCATTGACTCAGGCGGGCACAGTATGTTCCAGTATGACACCGGAAAGCATCTGTGGCACACCCTTGATCCGTCCAGCCCGATAAAACCGCTGGAGGGGTTCTGGATCTACTCTAAGGGGACCTCGTCTGTTCCGATCAGATATGACACAAACCCGGTCCAGACTCCGCCGACTGCATACCTGAAGAAGGGATGGAATGGTATCGGGTTTACCGGAACAACACCAATAGAAGCAAAGTTCACACTCCTTTCCGTGCAGGATAAGTGGGTGAACTGTGCAGGCTTTAATGCCCAAGCCCAGCAGTATGACCCGATGATCATCAAGGGAAGCAATGATGCAACCCTGATGTATCCGTTCCGCGGGTATTGGTTATACATGACCGCAGACGGAGTCCTTGCAGCAAACGCTGCATAACACTTTTTTATAAGAGTCGTTCCTGCCTTGTAAACGGTTTGATATTCAGAACTGATCTGGCTGCATCTGATACGACATCTGTCAGACACTTCGGTGCATACACACCAAGCCGCCATTGACTTCTTCTTGTCTCGTTGAGAGTGGTGACGAGGGGCGATACCTCTTCCAGCCGGCAGAGGGAATGCTTGTCCTGAACCTGAACCTCCATCCAGATATCACGGGGAAATGCAGGAATATCAACCATCACCTGTTCAGGAGTAATACCAGCCTCATCCGCTATCTTTTCAGCGAGTTTGCGCTCACGAAGGAATGATTCAGAAGTAATCAGGTGAACCTCCCTGACATCATCTTTTCCGACATACAATGCCCGTTTAAAGAGCCGGCGTTCATAGAGGTTTTGTGCAAGCCCTGAAACGGACGGATTGTCTGCATGAAGGAGATGCTGCATACAGGCTGCATCATCTGCCATCAGGAGAGAACGGAGAAGAGACGGATCATCTTTGATGTATTCATACACCGCCAGGGAGAACATCTTCTCTGCAATCCGACTGACATGGTGATAATACACCGCAGGTCGCATCAAAGTTCGTGCAATCAGCAGTGATTCTGCGGCCTGGACCCCTGACATATCAAGGACAATTCCAGTCTCACAAAGCCGCATCGCCCTGATAAGCCGCATGGCATCAACCGTTCCGTACGGCACCCCGGTGTAATGGGCATCGCGGAGGAGGTAGTCCATCCGGTCAACATCCAGATCTCCATGAATGATTCCTGAACACTGGGATCTGCCGTTGATGAGCTGATAGATGATCTCCGGATCAAGCCCGGCCTCATATATTCGCTCTCCAAGAATTCCGGTTTTCAGCTGGTCAGATATGTCGGTATGTCTCTTTTTCAGGATCTCCTCTGAAAGACCTTCTATTGCATGGGAGAACGGACCATGACCGATGTCATGAAGAAGGCCTGCAACCGTGATGTGGGCATGATCCTCACGGGGGAGAGCGAGCCGGGTTCCCAGGGAATGGGCCAGGTGCATGGTCCCCAGCGAGTGCTCAAACCGGGTATGATGTGCGCCAGGATAGACGAGAAATGAGAAGCCTAGTTGTCTGATATATCGGAGACGCTGGACCTGTGGCGTATCCAGAAGAGGAAGAAATGATGAATCCACCTGGATATACCCATGGACCGGATCCTTAATCGATTTCATTCGGTCCCCACATGAGTTATAATCGGGCAGGTAACATAGAAAAGGATGATCACCTTCCTGTCCGGTGGAACCGGCACACCCAAACTCCTCGAGGGCGCCCGGAATATGCTTCCGGATTCAGATATATCAGTTATCGTTAATACGGGAGAGGATATCTGGTATCAGGGCGGACACATCTCTCCTGATGTTGATACCGTGATGTATCTCTTTGCCGGTCTGCTTAATACCGATACCTGGTGGGGCGTTCGGGGAGATAGTTTCCTGACACATGACGTCTTGAAGACTCTGCTTCCGGCTTCGTACATGTCCATAGGGGATAAGGACCGGGCAGTTCATATCGCGAGGGCTGAGTGGCTGAAAAAGGGTATGACACTGACCCGGGTTACACAGCAATTGTGCTCGCATTTCGGGGTATCAGCGACTATTCTCCCGATGTCAGACTCGCCCTACACCACCTATGTGCGGACTGCGAAGGGAGACATCCATTTCCAGGAGTACTGGGTCAGATACCGGGGCAACACTGATATATGTGCAGTTCTTCATGTCCCCGATGAGCAGCCACCGGCAACACCGGAGGTCATAGATGCTATCAGGAAGGCTGAAGTAGTTATCATCGGCCCCAGTAACCCAGTGACAAGTATCCTGCCTATCCTCTCCTGTACCGGAGTGAGGGAAGAGCTTGCACAGAAGAAAGTAATAGCAATCAGCCCTTTTATCGGAGAAGGCCCGGTTTCAGGACCGGCTGCCCAGCTCATGAAGACGATAAAATACCCGGCTGATTCCACGGGAGTCAGGGCACTGTATGCGGATCTTGTCGATGTCTTCATACAGGACGAGCGGGATACTGCCCAGGTTCCGGGTTCTGTCCGGTTGGATACCCTCATGAAGACCCCTGCTATTGCAGAACGTCTCATGAGGGAGATCCTTACCCGATTATGACAACGATATTCCAAAGAGCGACATAAACAGGGCAAGTAAGAAGCTGAGAATGCCGGAGATAACTTCCTCATTCAGGAGGCTGCTTAGATCAAACGAACCCGAATTCATGCCAGAGAACAGCTGATTCAGGTCCTCACCGGAAAAATCACTCGCACTGTTCCCTGTCTCTTCTGCCGCTGACAGGGATACTCCCAGCAGAACAAAACAGATTAAAACCGCCGTTAAACTGCGTATGAACCTCATGCACATATGTAGGGATGCTGGCATTATTGAGTTATGCCATAATTCCTGCACGGTTGAGGAGATCATCAGCACTCTCTCGTGCCCCGGCAATAATCTTCTCTTCATCTGGGATATACCGGTTGTACATGAGAATCTTACCCTGACAGATGACCGTATCAACGACACTGCCCTCCGCTGAATAGGCAATATTTGAGACCGGGTTATGCAGGGGTACCATGGACGGGTGAGAGAGGGATATGAGCACAATATCTGCAGGCATGCCTTCCTGAATCACTCCTCCCTGATAGCCAAGGGCCTTCGCTCCCCAGGAAGTCCCCATGGAGAGGGCTTCTGCTGCCGGGAGAAGGGTGTCTGAATTCCAGAAGAACTTCTGACAGAGGGCAGCGGTCTTCATCTCTTCGAGCATATCCAGGTTATTATTTGATGAGCATCCATCGGTCCCGAGACAGACATTTACCCCCTGGTCTTTGAGCCAGTGATAGGGCATTGCCCGCCCGGTTGCAAGCTTCATATTACTGACCGGATTATGGGCAACAGAAACCCTCCGTTCTGCAAGAAGCCTGCAGTCATCTTCCGAGAGCCAGCATCCGTGTGCCGCCACGGTTCGTTCGGTCAGGCATCCGGTCTTGTCAAGAAGGGCTGCCGGGGTCATACCATAGGATTTCTGACAGTCATCAACCTCCTGTTTTGTCTCTGCAAGGTGGGTATGGATGATTATCTTCTCCTTTTGGCTGTAGTCGGCACAAACCTCGAGGTGCTGCGGTGGAACGGTATAGGGTGCATGGGGGGCGATGGCAGACGTGATCAGGGACGTATTCAGTGACCGTACATGATGAACAAGGTCTTCGGTGGCTTTCAGTTCAGCCTCCATCTTGGCTTCGTCTCCAAAGGTGATGATCCCATGACTGAGTACGGCGCGGATACCGGATTCTTGCACCGCCCGGGCCGCATCCTTCATGTAGAAATACATGTCATTAAAGGCGATCGTTCCTGACCGAATCATCTCAAGACAGGCAAGTTTCGTCCCCCAGTAGACATGTTCGCCGGTAAGGTGGGCTTCCAGTGGCCAGATCTTTTCTGAGAGCCACTGTTGCAGATGCATATCATCGGCATATCCACGAAGGAGGGTCATGGCAGCATGAGTGTGGGTATTGATAAGACCTGGCATCGCGAGAAATCCTGATCCGTCAAGGATGATATCTGCTTCATTCCTATGATTACGGGCAATATCAGGGCCGCATGTACGGATTGTACCGGTCTCATCATACCAGATGTCGGACCGCGTTTTATCAGGAAGGAGAACACCGGTGATGAGCGTGGAGCGACATTTTAAAAATAAATCTTCGTTTTTACAGGGTGAGATATCCTTTGGATCTGCCATGAATTACCCATACTGTCTTCTTGTATCACCAATAAAACCAGATGATAGGGTGAGTCCACAAAGAGTTTTGAGCGTTCCCGCTCATTGAGTAAGGGTATAATATGCGTGTTCCGATCAATACCATTACTCCTGATACGCCCTCAGCCGAGGTTATCGGATGGGCACATGAGATACGTGACCTTGGAGGTCTTGCTTTTCTCTTAATACGTGACAGAACAGGAATTATCCAGGTAACCGTACCAAAAAAGAAGGTTGCACCGGAGATTGCTGAAACGATCCGAGCAATATCCCGTGAGTCTGTTGTAAGGGTCACCGGAACGGTCAAACCTGAAGGGAAAGCACCGGGCGGCAGAGAGCTCATCCCCGATGCAATCGAGATTGTGAGCCTTTCCGCGACCCCTCTTCCTCTCGATGTGGCGGAAAAAGTGCCGGCAGAACTCGACACCCGGCTTGATAACCGGTTTTTGGATGCACGCAGACCACGGGTCAGTGCCATATTTAAAATCCGAAACGCTGTTCAGCATGCAACACGGAACTTTTTCTTTGAAAACGGGTTTATCGAGATTAATACCTCAAAGATCGTCGCCGCAGCAACTGAAGGGGGAACTGAGCTCTTCCCGATCGCATACTTTGAGAAGGAAGCTTTCCTGAATCAGAGCCCGCAGCTCTACAAGCAGATGATGATGGCTGCCGGGTTTGAGAAGGTCTATGAGATCGGTCCGATCTTCCGTGCTGAAGAGCACAATACAACAAAGCACCTGAATGAGGCGACATCCATCGATATTGAAGTCTCATTCACCGATCATCTCGGGGTCATGCAGACGCTCGAAGATCTGATAAGGGACATCTACCAGTTTGTTGACAAGACCTGCAGTGATGCCATAGCCGATTTAGGGCTTGATGACTTTGCCGTTCCTGAAAAAGGATTCCCACGTCTTCCCTATAGTGAGGCGATCGAGATTGCATCTGCTACATGTGAAGAGGATATCGCGTATGGTGATGATATCGGAACGGCTGCAGAGCGTGCGATTGGTGAAGAGATGGGACGCCTGTACTTTATCGTCGACTGGCCATCCTCAATCAGACCCTATTATGCCATGCCGTACGAGAACGATCCCGAGATCTGTAAGGCCTTTGATATGATGCACCCCAGGATGGAACTCTCATCCGGTGCCCAGCGGGTCCACCAGCATGACCTTCTGGTAGAGCAGATAGCGAAGAAAGGATTAAATCCTGAGAACTTTGAGTTCTATCTTAACCCATTCAGATTTGGTATGCCGCCCCATGCGGGCTGGGGACTTGGTGCCGAGCGTCTCGTAACGACCATGCTCGGTCTTCCAAATGTCCGTGAAGCAGTCCTCTTCCCCCGTGACAGACACCGGGTTGTTCCCTGATCATGCAGTCATTCATCCCAGACACCATCCTTCCGACAACCGTCGTCGGCAGCTATCCGTCACAGCCAAAGCGAACACTGAGAAGCTTGTTTGATCCCTACCACGGAGCGGTAGAGGAGGCGGTATCCCTTCAGAAAAAGGCAGGCATTACCATCATATCAGACGGTCAGGTGCGGGGTGACATGATCGGGGCATTTGCCTCAAAACTCCCGGGTATCCGAGGAGGCGACGTCATCGGCCGGGTGATGCCCCCTGACCAGGCAATAACCATAAAAGATACGGCATACGCAGTCAGGCAGCATCCATACGTGAAAGCGATCATTACCGGTCCGTCCACACTTGCATACGGATTGCATCTTGGAACACCTCTATACCGGAACCGGAATGAACTGGTCCCGGATATTGCATCTTCCCTTGTGGTGGAGGCTCAGGGCCTTGCAAAGACCGGGGCGGTTATGCTGCAGATTGATGAACCAATCCTCTCGACCGGGGCAGCTGACATGGATGTTGCGAAAAAGGCAATTAGTACCATCGCAAAGACAGTTTCAATCCCGGTCTGTCTGCATGCCTGTGGAAACATTGCACATATCATCGATGACCTGCTGGCAATGCCCATTCAGATCCTTGATTTTGAAGGGAGTGTAAATGCAGAAAACCTGGCCTCATTCTCCGGGAAGGATTTAAAAGACCGGTACATCGGGTATGGAATCGTGGATTCGTCCTCCCCTGTACTTGATTCGGCTGATGATGTCAAAAGGCGGCTTTGGAAGGGAATAGATATCCTTGGGGCTGAACGGATCCTTCCTGACCCGGATTGTGGTCTTCGGATGCACACTCCGGAGAGTGCATACGCAAAACTGACCAGGCTTACCGGGGTCGTTTCTGAAGTACGGCAGGAACTTGGGAATTTGTGAAAACAATGATTGCGTCTGAACACACATCTGATAGGTAACCTGATGACGCCTGGCATTCCTTCATTGAACGGAAAAGAGCTGTTGGCAGCAGTGCTGTTCATTGCATCGGTCTTTATCCTTGGCCTGAAGCTGATGAACCCGACTCCGCTCGTAATCTGGTATACCGGTGAGGATTATATCATCCAGACCGAACGGATTGGGGATATATATTCGGCAACTGATGTTATCGTGCTCATTGTCTCGTCCCTGATAATTTGTGGAAGCGGGCTTTATCTTCTGCTCTATGAACAGATCCATCCCATTCCGGCACTCCAAGCACAGGGAGCGCCACCCCTGCCATATCAGGAAGCGCCTTTACCATTCTCACCATTGGAAGATAGAAAACGAAAATGGGAGACGGTTCTTCCCACACTCAAAGAGGATCAGCAGCTCATCTATCAGACCATCCTTGATGCAGACGGGATTATCCCCCAGAGTGATATCGTTGAAAAGACCGGGCTTTCAAAATCCAATGTCAGCCGGTCTCTTGATATGCTCGAGAGTATGGGGCTGATTGAGAAGAGAAGGAGAGGGATGGGAAACCTCATTCTGCTGAAATGAGGAGAATATGGAGAAAAACCGGATAGTATTTCTTGCAGTGCTCCTCGTCTGCGGCATTTTCCTCTCGGTTGCAGGTAATTTCCTGATGGGTGTCCGGGCACCGGTGAGGGAACAGAGCTCACTTTTGGAAAATTACCTTATCATGCAGTCGATGGCCGGGAAAAATGCATCATATGCCAATCAGACATACATGATTGGAGACTCCGGTATTGTTGTAAGCTTTAATGATATCCTCAATATTCGTGATAGTCCGGTCCACGAGACAAAGGGGGTGGTGAATGCCACCGCTCCACTTACGCTTCCCCGCTCCGCTTTTCCGAACATAACGACTCCCTGAGTTCCCGCCGGAGAAGTTTCCACCCACCAACTCTTGGTAACTGATTGAGAATCACGAGACGACGGGGTATTTTATACCCTGCAAGCTGCTCACGGCTCCAGCCGGAGAGTTCCTCAAGGGTAAGGGTATCCTCTTTATTCCGGAGGACAACCGCTGCTGCGGGGATCTCACCTTTTTCTTCATCAGGGCAACCAAAGATAGCAATATCTGAGATTTTCGGGTGATTGATGAGGACGTTCTCAACCTCGGTCGGATAAACCTTCCATCCTGACATAATGATCATGTCCTTTTTCCGGTCGGTGATGACCAGCATGCCATGATCGTCGATATACCCGATATCTCCGGTCAGAAACCAGCCATCTTCCATGAAGACTTCTTTTGTCTCTTCAGGCTGGTTCCAGTATCCCAGGGCTACCCCCGGCCCGCGAAGTGCTATCTCACCGGCATGTGGCGATGTAAGTTCCTTTGCCGGGTTTCCAACTTCAACGATTTTTACCTCCGCATACCCGACCGGTTTTCCAACGCTGTTATACTCATCCGCAGTCGGATAGTCTTCAGGCCGGATAACAGTCCCGCATCCGAGAACGATCGTCTCTGAAAGACCGTAGGCATTGATGACCGGAATTTTAAACCGTTCATTGAACTTTTTCCAGGTCGGTGAGTGCATCGGCCCGCCCCCACTGATGATACGGCGGACAGAGGTGAAGTTATCCTCGGTTCCCGGAGGGGTTTCAGTCAGGGCATGAATGACCGGGGGCATTCCGGCAAGGATCGTTATCTGATACTCACGGGTCAGACTGATGTACTCATCCAGGTTATACCGCTCCATGATCACATAGGTCCCGCCGGCGCGAAGCACAGAAAGCCCCCATGAAATCCCGACATGTGCCATCGGATATATGCCAAGGTAGATGTCATCACATGTCAGATCAAGAGCCTCCCCCTCGGCCTGCAGGGCGGCAAGCCATCCGCTATGAGTCAGCATGGCACCTTTCGGCCTGCCCGTGGTCCCTGAGGTATACTGTATCTGGCAGACCTGATCCGGAGAGCAGGGTACCGGGCGGAGAGGATCATGAGACAGGGTGAGATTCTCCCAGGAGTATTTGCCTACTCCTCCCACCTCAACAATATGTACCAGCTCAGGACAGGACTTCTTCATCAAACCGGTGATATCACGTGAACTAACCGATGTGATGAGCATTTTTGCACCAGAGTCGCGGATTGCATAGGCAAGTTCCTCCTTCCGGTACACGATGTTGGTAGGAACCGCTACAAGACCGGCACGCCATAGTGCAAAATAGCTGATCAGGTACTCGGGTGAACTGTCCAGATACAGGACAACCCGGTCACCTGGAACCAGACCAAACTCTTCACAAGCTACAGCAAGAGAACCACTGAGTCGGTGGAGATCGGTATATGTATAGGACCGGTTGGATTTTGGGTGGATGAGCGCTATTTTATCTGGAAACCTGGCCTGATGGGTATCAAGAAATGTGGATATATTAAACATAACAGGGTACTCTCACTTGTGTACTATGTTGTACATAGATGCCCAAATAGCACTACCTCCATGCATTGGAAATGGAGGGAAAAAAGGGTTGGTTACTGGTACTCAGGTGGCTCGCTCTTTTTCGGCATACCACCTTTGAAATGAGTTTTTACCCGATCATATGCCTCACGAAGCCGCTCGTTCATGGTCGGGTGGACCTTCTCAAGGGCACGCTCAAAGTGCTCTTTCTTCACATAATGGAGCTGATCCCGCATGGCAAATATGGCTGCTTCACGACAGAGTCCTTCAAGGTCAGCCCCGACATAGCCGTCTGTCCGTGACGCGATATCACCAAACAATTTATCCAGAACCGGATCTTCAATAGTGATCCTGAATTTTTCAAAGATCTCAACCAGCATCCTGCGACGTGCTGACCGGCTGATAGTTCCCTGTGACGGGGTGACCGTGCGGATATATTCCATGAGTTCAGGCCCTGATGATTTGACTTCACGGGGGAGTGTTCCGGCTAGTATCTCAAAGTCGTCCTCGGTAAAGTTCTGGGTGGCATCCACCAGTGATTCCAGTGCGGACCCCTCGATGGGTATGAGTCGTGCATGGATCTTTAAAATGTCAACCCGGTCAGATGGGCCCGGTTCACCGATATAGATGAGCCGGTCAAACCGTCCTGTTCTGAGAAGGGCAGGGTCTACAATGTCAGGCCGGTTTGTCGCTCCCATCACAACCACGTCACGCAGCTCAACCAGACCATCCATCTCGGTCAGGAACTGGTTTAAGACACTCTCCATAGTGTGACTGTCGCCCGCCGTTCCCCTGGCAGGAGTCAGGGCATCCAGCTCATCAAAGAAGATGATGGCAGGGGAGACCTGACGTGCTTTCTTAAAGATCTCCCGGACCGCACGTTCCGACTCACCAACCCACTTGGACAGGAGCTGGGGACCCCTGACAGCGATGAAGTTCGCACCTGACTCGTTCGCAACCGCTTTTGCAAGGAGGGTTTTGCCGGTTCCAGGCGGGCCATAGAGGAGTACACCACGGGGTGACTGGATACCAAGATCATCGTACTTCTCTCTTCTGGTAAGGGGGTACTCAACCGATTCCCTGATCTCCTCGATGGCATCAGACAACCCTCCCACATCGCGCCATCTGAGGTGGGAGACCTCCAGCATGACCTCGCGCATTCCTGACGGGGTGATCTCACGAAGGGCCTGGTGAAAGTCCTTTCCGGTTACAACCATGGTCTCCAGGACCTCATCAGGGATGATATCCTCGTCAAGGTTGATGTGTGGGAGGTACCGGCGAAGGGCCCTGATTGCCGCCTCACGGGATAGGGCTGCGATATCTGCACCGGTATATCCGTGGGTCCGTTCGGCCAGTTCCTCGAGATTTACATCATCATAGAGAGGCATTCCCCGGGTATGAATTTTTAATATCTCTATACGGTCCGGGTTTGAGGGGACGCCGATCTCAATCTCACGGTCAAATCTGCCAGGACGCCTGAGTGCCGGGTCGATGGCATCAAGCCGGTTCGTTGCTCCGATGACGACAACCTGCCCCCGTTCCTCAAGGCCGTCCATCATGGTGAGGAGCTGGGCAACTACCCGCCGTTCGACCTCACCGGTCACTTCCTCCCGTTTTGGGGTGATTGAGTCGAGTTCATCGATGAAGATGATAGAGGGGGCATTCTCAGCTGCTTCTTCAAACACTTCACGAAGCCGCTGCTCACTCTCCCCGTAATATTTTGAAATGACTTCGGGGCCGGCAATCGGAATGAAATGAGCCCCTGACTCATTGGCAACCGCCTTTGCGATGAGTGTTTTTCCGGTTCCCGGTGGTCCGAAGAGCAGCACGCCTTTGGGGGGTTCTATCCCAAGACGCCGGAAAAGTTCAGGATGCCGCATCGGAAGTTCGATGGTCTCCCGAAGCCGCTGGAGTTCATCACGAAGACCGCCGATGTCCTCGTAGGTAATCTGGCTGATGCCCTCAAACCCGCTGATAGGACTGTCTGATATGATCACCTCGGTCCGCTGACTGATGATGACCGCATCCGGGGGATCCAGCTCGATGACCTTGTATGCCACCATCTGCGGCTGGACAAATGGCATTCCTATGGGAATAGGTACCGAGTCTCCCATTGCGACCGGATAATCTATGAGGTTGTGATGTATGGTTGAGGGATCTGCCATCGGCACATTTTTCGGGAGATCCTCGGGGGGTGCCAGCACCACGGTCGCGGCAGGGATCGTCTCTTCCACCTTGGTTATTTTGACCGTGTCTCCAATCGAGACATTTGCATTCATCCGGGTAAAATTATCAATCCGGATCTTCTGCTGATTCCAGTCTGCCAGCTGGGCACGCCAGACCTTTGCAACGGTTACGGACCTGCCAGAGATCCGGATGATGTCGCCCGGTGAAAGTCGCATCTGGTTCATAGTTTCCGGATCCAGGCGGGCTTTCCCTCCCCCCTGGTCTCCGGGATATGCACTATCAACCCTGAGATACAATTCCATTACCTAACCATCATATACGCCGGGACTTAAAAGTATAGGAACCATGCGTCTTCTCGCATTTGACCCCTTTCACGGCGCTGCAGGGGATATGATATGTGGAGCTCTCCTGAGCCTTGGTGCTGACAAAGAGCAGGTCATGCGAGCGATGAGTTCTGTTGTGCAGACTCCAGATAGTGAGATAGTAAACAGGTGTGGCATTGCTGCCGTGAAGGTCCATACCCGTGCCGGTCCTGCCCACCGGACTCTCGAGGAAGTGCTGGATATCGTCCGAAAGGCACATGCTCCTCCGGCAGTAATTGCGCAGGCTGAACACATTTTTATCAGGATCGCAAAGGCAGAGGAGGCAGTCCACGGAACGCACCATGTTCATTTTCATGAAGTCGGCGCTGACGATGCGATTGCCGATGTTATCGGTTCCTGTATGGCGGTACATCTGCTTGCTCCTGAAAAAATCATCTCCCTGCCGGTTGCTGTCGGGACCGGGATGCTGACCTGTGCTCATGGGACCTTTCCTGTGCCGGCACCAGCAACCGCCGAGATCCTCTCATCCGGCAGACTTCTTGTAATGTCTGGAGAGCATACCGGAGAACAACTCACCCCCACCGGGGCGGCAATCCTCTCCGAGTTCTGTGGAGAGGGGATCCCGTATCTTCCTGTCGGTATCATTCTGAAGACCGGATACGGGGCAGGCAGCAGGGATGATCCCCGATCTCCAAACGTGCTCAGGGCATATGTGATGGAGTGCCAGGGCCTGTCAGAAGACAGGGTGGACATCCTTGAGACGAATGTTGACGACATCACCGGCGAGTGCATCGGAACCGTGCTTTCACTTGTAATGAAAGAAGGGGCACGGGATGCCTGTGCAGTGCCGGTCCTCATGAAAAAAGGACGGCCGGGGCATCTTATCAGGGTTATCTCACCGGCTGAACGGTCAGGAGTGCTTGCAGAGATACTTGCCAGGGAACTTGGGACACTGGGCATCAGGGTTACCCCGGCTGTTCACCGGTTTATTGCCGAACGGGAGATACAGGAGGTACCGGTTCAGATACACGGGGAGGAGGTCAGGTTTCCGGTAAAGTTCGGGTATATCGGAGATACCTGCTACCTGGTAAAACCTGAATACGGGTTTGCCGAGGAGTATGCAAAAACCCACACTATTCCAGTGAGGGATGTTCTCCATATCGTGACAGAAGCGGGGAAAAAATTCATCAGGTCAGGTGAGAGCCCATGAGATTAACCGGCGTATCCTCAGGAAATGCAGCACTTGATGACCTGATGGGGACCGGATACCCCCGCAAGATGATCACCCAGATCTTTGGTGAGCCCGGCTCAGGAAAATCTTCCTTATGCCTCATGGCGGCAGTCTCAGTCTTAAAGCAGGGTGAGTCGGTTGTCTATTTCGATACTGAGAGTTTCTCTGCCGAACGGTTCAGCCAGATTGCCGGTGATGAGGCAGCGACTCTTGCTGACCGGCTGTTCCTTTATGAACCAGTGGATTTTAACCAGCAGGCTCTGATGATACTTGAATCTGAGGATGTGATACGGGAGCAGAAGGCAGGGATCATCATCCTTGATTCTGCCACCGGCCTGTACCGGACCGAACTTGAACATATCCAGGAGGCGCTACAGAAGTTTAACCGCCAGATGACGATGCTCCTTGGGTATGCAAAGCGATATGACATTCCGGTCCTCATCTCAAACCAGGTATACATGGATATCAGCAGAGGTGATTTTGCTCCCCTCGGAGGGACCGGCCTGTATCATCTCAGTAAAATCATCCTTCAGATTGAACGGCGGGACAATACCAGGAGGATCCGGGTTATGAAACATCATGCACGGCCTGAAGGAACCTATATTGATGTCATCCTTGTCCAGGAGGGAATCAGAATTATTGATGAGTACCCGGAAGACCTCCAGATCGGGAAGCCATAAACCCTGACAATACCCATCTTTCAGAAGACACCCACACAGGGAAGAATATGATCCGATCAATATTTTTCGCAGCGGTTTACATCACCCTGCTTTTCTCATCTCCGGTGTTTGGAATTTCTATCACTTTTCCCCCTGAATCAGGGCCATATACCGGGGATTATGTTCTCATCCAGGAGCCCGGACGATATACGCTTGAGAACAATGTCACCCATACCTACCCGGTCGGTGTTATCATCACCTCCTCATCGGTCATCCTTGACGGACAGGGATATCAGGTACGTCCTGCAAAAACCGGTGATCCGTCGGTTGGGATCTGGGTGACCCTTCTTGATTCACAGGGAAAACCAGTCACCGGCGTCCGTATTCAGAACCTGACCGTCCATGATGAGGTGACCGGTATATATCTTGAAGGGGCTGACTCATCTGAGTTTCCCTGGGGACGTGATCGCTCGAAAGATTATGCAGTGTCTGATGCCACTTTCTCTGATCGGGATATAAAATGCAGCGGTGTTACGATCACCGGCTCACGGATAGGTATCGCATCGAAGGGTTTGAAAACACCGGCAATCTGGCAGTCAGAGATAAAGGGAAATGAGAAAGGGATCTTCATTTCAGGTGGTGCACCGGATATCAGGGACCTTGTGGTTACCGAGAACACCAATGCAGGCATTCTTCTGGATACCACCACAGGAGGAGTCATTACCGGATGCCGGATTGAAGGAAACCAGGGCCCCGGCATTCTCCTGGACCATGCAAAAGGGATTCAGATCTGGAATAATATATTTGATAACTATGTGAACATCAGAAATGCCGCAAGCGAAGGGGCATTGCTGTATCAGATCCCATCAAACCAGACCAATATTATCAAGGGTCAGAAAACGGGTGGAAACCTCTGGGCACAGGGAGGGGTTCCGGTCTATTCATCCCATATGATCGCTGACGCGGATCATGACGGATTCGGTGATATGCCCTACATCGAATCGGGTCTCATCGATCAATACCCCTTAATCCCGGCCGGGAGCGGTTTTATCCCGGTGGAGATACCTGAACCAGAACCAATTCAAACCGTGATGACACCGGTTCCGGTCTCAACGCCATTTACCATCATCACCGGGATTCATGCCGTCATCACCGGGGATTCCATCCCGACAGAGATGAAAGCAGGTATGTCATACCCGGTAACCATCACCCTCCTTAATGATGGATCTGATAACTGGCTTGATATGCATGGTGTTGGTATCAGGGCTGTGGGCGATGCAGCGACCTGGGGTCCTGAATGGCTTCCTGTTCCTTCCGGGATTAATTCAAAGCAGTGTTATACGTTTAATTTTGAGTTAAAGGCACCAACATCACCCGGAACATATGAGCTTTCCTATCAGGCGGTCCGGGGAGGGCAGGGAGTTTCTGTTACATTCGGTAGACCACATAAGAAGGTCGTAACGGTTCAATGATTGAGAAAAAGAGGTTTTATGAGTAGTTACGGCCTCCGCCATATCCCCTGCCACGGTTATATCCCCCGCCGCCGGATCCACGGTCAAACTCCCGTCTTGGCTGCATGGGCCGTGCTTCATCAATACGCATGGTCCGCCCCTCAAATACGGTCTGGTTCAGAGCGTCCATCGCCGCCTGGGCTTCTTCGCTGGTACCCATCTCGACAAATCCGAAGCCTTTCTGCTCGATAATTTTTACACTGACAACGTCACCATACTGAGAGAAGAGATCCTTCAGCTGGTCTTCTTTCACAGAGTACGTCAGATTGCCGACGTACAGTCGCTTTCCTTCCATAAGATATCAGACACCGTGTCTCTTTCCTTTCACAATCTATTTAGATATGAGAGGAGTGTGATCATGCCCCTTTCACCCGGCAATCTGACCGACAACGGGAGATTTCACCAGCATACATCTGACTGCCCGGATCGGGTATTCGCCAAACTTTCGAGAAGCTGATCATGAGAAAAGACGACTCATATGTTATTAATAATTATGTTTGGGAAGGAGAGAGTGACCCAACGATTGATTTACCGTGTTATTTTCAGGGAATCACCTAACCCTGAATCCGGTTTTCTCGCCCAAAAAAGGAATGTGAGCTGGAACGGGTGTACAGAGAACCCGAGCAGGAATGAACCTTATCGAAAAATTATCTTCCATGAGACTCATCCAGATCGGGCAGTATGCATCAACAAGAACCCTTGATCTGACAAAAACGTTGACAGTTACCATGGTCAACGATCTGGAATGATACAAGTCCGGAGACAATCGACCGACAGAAGAAATAAAAACCAACGCAGTAAAACGAGGAGGAAAAATAGGGTTATACCTGTGGTACTGTCACTAACCAGGTCGTACTATTCGAGTAACTGTACCGCTCAATCTTAAACTCATGACAGATCTCCGATAATAACGCCATGTTGGTCCCCACTTCTTTTGAGGATAACCCGGTATCCTTGGCAATATACTTTGATTTAAAGAAATTTGACCCAGGCTTCATCTGGTTCTTCAGGTAGTTTATCAGACAGATCTGACGTTCATTGTATTTTGTGGGGAATTTACTCTGTAAAAGCATGTCTATCTCCATAAGTACTGAATTTTGCTAAAACATCGGAGGAGGAAAACCGGCCTTGGTATCGGCCGGGTGAAGTTCAGGTGTGGTCAGGAGAGAAGAATTGGAGGACATGAAACCCTCTCCTGACCAGGGGAGTTTCCTTTTCCGGATGAGATTGATACAACAGGTGTAGGAGGACATGTTGAACACAACTCACCTCACAGAGATCCTGCCAGTCATCCAGGAGTTATGTCCTAGGGTTTTCACAGGGCTCTGTGTGACATACCAGTGTTGCCCGAAACAGGTTAAAAGGGATATGGATAAAACCACTGGAAAACAGTCTGAAACAATTTATTGAAACAATCGTGTGTTTTTTTCTCAAAAAGAATCATAACCACGATAACTGATCGATCAGGCGATTTCTCATGGGTTGCATCTGGTTTTCAGAAAAAATTCTGTGAGAGAGAAACCAGAAGATATTAGATGAAATTTAAAATTTCTCCCAGTTTCAACAGTTGCAACCGGTTGCAACCATCGATTCTGTCAGAGTATTAATCAGATTTCCAGAGGATCAATGTGCGGATCTGTTCAGGTCGCGGAGAAGGGATCCACGCTCAACCATGTATCAGAAGACGACTGAATTTATTTATATTCTCTTCTTATACCGGGCTTGATAACACACGATTTAGGCAAAATATGAGCAAAATCTATTAATACTATACTTCATATATTAATCCTTGATATATTATGGCAGATTTACCACTTGCAGCCGTTGCCCGTGTCGCAAAGAACAATGGAGCTGAACGGGTCGGTGCAGATGCTACCCAGGCACTTGTTGAACATGCGGAAAATTACCTAGCAAAACTTGTAAAGGAAGCAAACAAACTCTCCATCCATGCCGGTCGGAAGACTCTCAAGGCCGAAGATATTGAGATGGCAGCAGAGAAATTCGCCTAACCTCTTTTTCTTATAAGGACATTATTACCGTAGTCCTTTTTAAGTTCATTTCATAGTTACGAAAAACCAGATTCATGAGAAAACCCCCTGTACCGACAGGATTTTTGTCCATACATTTTTGGTTGGGGATCATCAATTGACAATCCTAACCAGGGTTGCTGTTACCCCCAGTCTCCTTTTTCCCACTTCACGCAATTTTCTTCGTATGAATCCAGATAATAACACAGTTTATGGTCCTTATTTATTTTTTGCTGAATTTAGAAGCATATTTTTAAGAATGTCGAATAAATTAGTTAAGATTTATTAAATATTACAAATATTAGTCAATTTCGCAGAATAATTTTGATGAGGATTTAATTTAAGAATCAGAATTATTGAAAAATACATTAGAGGGTGTTGCACCAATGATCAATATCATGCAGGATCACAAATGATCGATCTCTACCCCTTAAGCTATCAACCAAAATAGACTAATGGATGTATGAACCTGCATGTATCAATTCCCACTTTACAT